>Ga0157368_1001158_pt1 | contig 11435 bp, 9 predicted proteins | sample AttbisABBM3_FD_113146 | JGI IMG/M metagenome (GOLD analysis project Ga0157368, IMG submission 113146) | Fungus gardens microbial communities from leaf cutter ant in Botucatu, State of São Paulo, Brazil - Atta bisphaerica ABBM3 | ecosystem: Host-associated > Fungi > Mycelium > Unclassified ...
ACAGTATATAAGCTAAAGCTGAAAGTTGTTATAATCTATCTTCTATGTTCTTGGATAACACATAGCTTCCTAGTTTTAGACTTCTGAAATATCCTTCCAGATCTTGGATAATGAGGTGTGAACTGTATTTAACAAATGTACTCTCAGAGGTTTAGAAGTGATTCAGAAGTTCAATAATGATAATAATAATAATGAAGATTAATATGGATATCAATGATAGTAATGGTCTGTATACAAGCTATTTCCATCACATGATCATAACTTATACCTAGTGAGACTGTCATCTGTTATGTCAGGCTAATTTTAAAAGGTAACTAATTATGTTACTACATTGATATGCTTGTATCTCTATAAATAATGATATCTATATAATGTATAATATATCATCAGAGACAGTTTGATGAGTGCTTTCCAACACAAATTTGATTATGGGAACATGTTTAGTTGTTTCTGAGATAATAGCCAATAAAACTTGTAGTTACTGATAGTCTAATATCTCAGTATTCTGGTGTTACTTTTGTACATCCTACGTATGTGTAAATAGCTCTCATTTAGGGCTTTCCAGTGCAACTTGGTTTATAAGAATTAGTCCACTGATTGTAAAGATATAAGTTAAATGAAGTTTGTAACACTATGTCTATACAATACTTTCTCAGATAACCTCTAAGATCCTTGCTAGTTATTTTCTGTTGATATCAAGTACTCTCTGCTTTTCTGAGTAATATTCTAGATAATTCTGCCTACATTTCTAATTATGTGTATACTATCATTCTGATAGTTAGCTCAGCATTTGTTTTGCTTGTTGGAAGGAACAGAATACACAGCAGCATGGTGCAGTGTGGACAACTGGCAACCACTTACCTGTAGTGAATACTTTAATAGAGAGCTGAGGAAAGAGCTGAGGAAGTGTGAGCAACAATAGAAGATAAGTAGTATTGGTGGTAGTTCAATCTATGTGAAATTTTTTATATTAACTACCTAATTAGTACTACTGATTGCTCATACACTTACTAAGTGGAATGCTTTGCAACACTGCTAGATTGCAATGAATAGTAGAGTATTTAAAATAGTGACCACTTTGGAAAACCTCATTCTAATCTCTTAGGTTTTCCTGAAAGTGGATTGTACTTGATTTAGTCTGTTTCCCAATACACACTTAGGTTTTCCTGAAGATGCAACTCTGCTAAAACCCTGCAGTCTTTGTTCAGTCACCCTCACAGCTTAGTCCTTAGCATTAGAAATTAAGTTAAACCATACAATTGTGGTCCAAGCATTTGCTGGCTCATCACCCCTCTTTGATCAAGTGGGCCCACACTAGTAGGAATGGAGAAAAGGGGTAAAAATAGAAATTAACTTATCATCCCAAGACATCGCACCTCAGCCAACAATGGGACCCAGTACTTTGGGCATCTGTGCAGCATGTGAAATAGCCTCAACATGTGGTATTGAGAATATATACCATTTACCCCGTTCTTGAATTCTGCTGTGCAAGCAGTATCACCGTGAGGGCCTAACGCCTGATCTATAGCTAAAGATGTGGCAACCGGTGGTAGGTCATTTTCTGCATCCAGGCGCGACGTAAAAATGTCATAGATGATTTTTAATCCATCAAAGAACCGGTCAACATTCTATGCAAGCCGAAGTTGGTCCACCTTTTCATGATGTGGGATTGTTGGTCTGACCATGAAAGATGTCGCGAAAGAGACCAAAACCCATATCCTTGTCGGGAGAAGGTCGATCATCCAGTATCTTCCGACAACTATCTTCTGGCAACGACTTGTATGTTGTGAAAGAAGATATCATCGAGGGCACGATCTCGACCAATTTTTCTCTCTTTGGTTGTTCATGACCATCGAACCGCAATCTGCAAGAGATTAGGCAACGTTATCAACTGGTTGTTAATGTTACAACATACTGCGTTCATGCTTGCACTTTCGGTAGATCTGTGGCGGTTGGGTTGCTTGAGAACAGGATCTCTTGCTGCAAGGATTGTAAATCTGCCATTGTTCACCTTGAGTCTTGATTAGAACTTGATCCTGATTTGGGTTTCTAGTAGTTTAGGGTTTTCATTGAAAACAGGATTCCGGTCCTTGCATCTCCATACTTTGAGGCTACTGAGGCCAACTTCCTTAGGATTCTCCTTCAAGGCGTTGTGTTTAAGGATTACAATGTCGTCACCAAGGGGTAGATCCAATAGGTTTCATTTTGCATAGGCAATGAACAGACAATGAACACCAGTGGAAGACATAACATTGAAATGTGATTGATATCCATTAAATATGGGATGTTGGTTTGTCATATGTGGTGAGTCCGAATCCTAAACCTTATGCCAAAGCGCATTTAAATATTGATGCTTCAAAACAGCTTCAAAACAGTTTACTGAATAAACCTCTGACATCTTGCCAATAGAGTGCTAGGATGATTGCAACAGAAATTAATCCACAGACCTCCGATCGCAAATGTCAAGAGTCCCCTTTCATTGTAACAAACGCAAGCATTAAATGTGAAGCAGTACATAATTAGGATGTGGACATCTGCTTCAGGGCTCGAGAAAGGTCGAGACCACATATCATCAGGGCAACTGGGCATTGTCCATTAGGATGATTCGTACGATCATCTATCATCATCAACTCGCGAACTAGAGGCGTCACTATCCTCGTCATCCTCGTCATCCATATCATCCGCTCGCCGATTTCCTCGTCCTACGCCAGATGACGATGCAGCAGCGAGGAGACTCGATAATATGTCACTCGACCCTCCACCACTACGGGCAGCAACGGATCTTGCCTTCCAAGCGTGCGCCATCTGCAAGAACTTGAACGAAGTGGGATTCGCCTCACGCTCGTCATCAGCAAAGACGAGATCCCAATCCTCCACAGCTTGACCTGTTTCTTGATCGACGTGACGCCGTTTACTGACGATTGGCATCATGGCTTGAACCTTTGCGACATCGTCTGGTGTACCATGCGTTTCCTCAAAAGATTTCCAAGTTTCAAGGAGCGCGACTCGCTATAAAAGATCGGTAAACAAGGTAAATATAGACTCATGAATTGACATACCTCGCTCTTTAGATTCCTAGCTTTCAGGTCCTTGTAGCCTCTTTCAAAAACCTGTCTTGCGAGAATGGGATCACCAGGCGTCATCCTAACTTCAGCCTCCTCGTCTTCTTCCTCTTCCTCATCTCGTTCGGCTCGTGGGACTGGGATAGATTCACCCTCAAACAAAGCATATGAAATCCAAACTTTGACATGTCCACTCTGCTGAACCAGTTTCTCGTACAACTCCCTGGCATTCTCACGCTCACCTTCTTCAATCTCAAAGTCGATGTAAGCCTTCCATAAAAGCTCAGGCATCGACAATGGCGATTGTGAAACGCCAAGTTTGAAAATAGCCCTGGTGCGAGGGAAATCCTGGAGCTGGGCTTCGAGCTCAGCATACTTGATCCAAGCAGCCGAGTTCGAGGAATCAAACTTTGGCCAGAGATCATCTCAGTGATTGCAAACAAGTTGATACATGAAGACAACTCATACCTCTAGATATTTCTCGTAGAGTTGTCGCACACGATCAAATTCGCGAAGCTTAGAGGAAGTCAAGATATGCCATCAGCAGAGAGAATGGGCTACCTACCTCAACTTCAAAATCAATATATCCTTTGAACAGTGCTTCTTTTGGACACATGCCGATCGCTGTGCCGAGAATCTTTCTGGCTGCAGAAAGATCGAGTCTCCGTATTTCAAATTTAGCAAACATCAACCATAATTTGGCAAATGTAAATTGTTTGTGAGGGACTAGCTTAAGAGCAGTTTGATATATCTGTCGTGTACGATCGTAATCCTTGCCATAATGCTCGATTAGTATTTTGATACAAGGAGGGTATGCAGACCTTGGTCTCAATCTCTTCGAATAATGCATAATCCAACCACAGAAATATATATCGTCTCCAGTGTCTCTTTTCACCTCCCGGTGGTACCTGGGCCACTGCACGTTCGTAGACTTCTCTGACGCGACCCGCTGCAGCGTCCATTTCTTCTGTCGTAGCACCTTCGTTCTTGAGGTCTCTCCAAGCACTCTCCTCCAACCGTGCATAATCAAACCAGACATCGTAGTTGTGACTATCGTGCACCAGCTCTTCTTCATACTGTATCCGTCTCTTACCTAGCACGGTATTTTCTAATGTGGAGCGAGTCCCATGCTGTTTTTCAAATTTAGTGTATGAAGCGTAGAGTCCGGCGGACTTGGACCTTGGTATGTGCTCGAGGGCGAACTAATGAATCTTGAGTCGATACGGTTATGTTATAGAGAAAAGCTCACCTTATAGATCACTCGTGCACGCTCGTACTCTTTTTGGCGTGTTTCCATTTTTGCAAATGCACCAAACACTGCCTGCGCTTTCTCAATCTGCTCCTCATCATCGCCGAAGAACTCTAGTGCTGTTTGAAACACGTCTCGTGCCTTATCAAACCTTACCCGCTCTTCTTCGAACTTCGCCCACTTGACCCATACCCTCGGATCTGGTCTTACGGCAACCCAACGTTCATAGATAGTACTGGCTCTATCAAGCTCATTGTATCGTTGCTCCATCTTAATGTACGCCTGCCATGCCTTGTCATTAGGTTCCCACTGCATCCAACGCTCAAACACTTGGCGAGCCCCAGGAACATTTTGAAGTAATTCCTCGAGGTACACATATTTATACCACAATTGATCCACACGAGGAAGAAGAGTGACTGCACGGTCAAAGAGATTGCGCGCGTGTTGTACGTTGCGCGACTTAAGTTCCATTTCAGTATAATTGAGCCATAGCTGGATGCTCCGCGAATCAACGTCGAGAGCACGTTCAAAGACAGATCGAGAGCGATCAAAAGCATTTTGACTGGCCTAAAAAGAGTCGTTTGAAATTAACAGATAAATTACAAAATTTGGCGTTCATACCTCCCAATTCGCATACTGAAGCCATTCCTTTCTGATCAACCAGTGAGGTTTTCACGTTTGAAATGCTGTGACCGTTCTCACATACATGTTTCCCCTGGTTCTCCTAATACGCTCCTCGAATTCCTTGCGCTTCCGGCCCTGATACTCGCTGAGTTCTTCAAAATCCTCTACTCGCTGTTTTGGTGCTCGGAACGTCGGCTCCTGTCGCTCTTGAGCCTAAGAAGTTGGTTATTAGACATGTTTTGACGATTTGTAGACGTATGAGTACGAACTTCGCGTAATATTTGCTCGGCTGTGATCTACAAGGACCAATGGTTAATGAAAGTTTTATGGCTGATGATTCATAAATACACACTTGGATCGCGGCCGGTGCACGATTTTTTACCCTGAGTGCTTATAAGCAGCGGCGGGTTCTTTCTTATCGCATTACTTACCTGGGTGCCCGACCGTCCTGCATAATCTTGAAGTGTTGACCTTGACCTGACTGACTATAGAGTTTTCCCCTTAGAACACTTGCCAATAAAGTACAAGGCGTTGAGTCTTTGTTCTGAGAGGCTACTAGACCAACACTGTTCCTCCAACACGTGATTTCGGTCACGGTACGATTTTAGTAGTAGGAAAGAAAACAGAAAACACTCAGTTACTTGAATAAACGCGAGAACTGAGTGTTATTCTTACAGGTTATGGGCTCCGCCCCACTGTTTTGCTAAAATAAACAGGATTACTCTACTGAAGAAAACATGTCCAACCCCACAAATGATGTTCTACCTACCTCCATGCCCAAGCTGGATGCGTCCGGGCAATTTTCGTGCTCTGTTTTCAGACGGTGGTCCAAGGAAAAGGATTGTGGGAGCATTTTGATGGTAGCATGCCCTGCCCAGTATCATCTCCTGTGCAGTCCTCAACAATTTATTACATGGAGACAAGCTGTGGTACTTAAATATTATTATCTTGGAAGCAAAAGGCATCTGGGTTACCTTGTAGAAAACCAATAATGTCAGCCAATGTATCACCAACTACTTCATTGTATCTGACACAATTGTATCTGACACAATCATAGATGACATGATCACAATCATAGATAACATGATCACAAGTCTCTAGTTGTGCTTCTTTGCATGGACACATTCATATTTGGACAAGCATATTCTTCTCCAGGAAAATTGATGTCAATATTCACTTATGGGTGCATGATTTGTAATAAGTCTAGTCTTCTTTGAAATCTGAAGTCAGATATGGTTCATGCTTGGGCAAAATTCTGCAAGAAATAACATGGAGTATAGATTAAGGATGTAAACTTATTCATGAAATATAGAGTATAGACCTTGCAGACAACCTTGGCTCTGACTTATATATTATGCCACTATTTGTTGCTTAGTCACAATTTCAAATATTGAGGATGGAGTTCAAAATAGTGAGTACTGATAGAGATGTGAGCATGTTGTATTAGCCTCAGAGTTTAACACAAGAGAACTTGATAGAGTTCCTAGTATAATATATATACTTTATATACTATCACAGATAGACTATGCTACTATAATATCTAGCCTATCCTAAAGACTATATGTAAACCATAAGATCAACATGCATTAAGCATATTATGACATCATGCTAAACCCTAACCCTAAATAAAAGAAAAACGAAAATAAAATGAAAAAAATATATAAAATGAAAAAAAGAATAAAATGAAGTCTAACATTTATAACTCTGACAACTATGTAGTATCCATGCTATAATAATATTATTTGTTCCAGAACCTTCTATCTTTCTCTATGTTACATGATGATGTAACTGTGATAGTTACATATAATATTATATTCCTACTTCTTAACTAAGTTTAAGTAAAAAAAATTAGAAATAAAATATGAATGAAAATAAGAAAGAAGAGAAAAATAAAAATAAATCAAGTCCACCATCTTTGAGTCTGATATGTTACCATTAATACTAGATTTTGATAGCAAGGATAGATTAGACTGAATATTTATAGTATATCTACCAGTTCTTAAATACTTAAGATAGTCTAAGATTGTTAAAGAAGTCTATTTGTTATGATTTAAACTTAAGTATTAAGATAAAAGTATACTTATATATCCAACCTATGTATAACCAACTTCTTCTAGTAGTTTTTATGATATTCTACTAAGCCATATAATAGTATAATAGTAATAGTGACTTATATATGACATATCTCATGCTTCTGTTATATTACACTCTTTTTTTTATAAAAAAAAAATCAACAATTTATTATGTAGGACATAAAGGTAGTCTACAGTAGCTACTTTCATAACTATGTACATTCAAAAGCAATCAACATAAGAAAATAAAAAAAAGAAAAGAAAAAGAAAAAGAAAATAATGGAAAAAGCAAATACTATTTGACTAAGTAATACTGTCTCTAAAGGAAAAAGTATTACTATTAAATTCCAAGAAGGATATGAAGTATCTAATTGTGTCATGTCTTGGGTTCTAATAATTGTTGTATCTCCTACATTTATGAAGAATATGACAATGAGTTTTGATTAGGTATAATCTGCATGGACACTTGAATTCTTCTTGGAAAACAAAGTTAATATTCTCCAACAGAAGCATGATTAATAATAGCTCTTGTAGCTCTAGTACATAGTAAGTTTGAATAACCAAAATATTTAAGCTATGATCTTTCTTTTGAATAAGATAGTTCAATAGATCAAAGATAGTTATCAAGAAGATCTAAAAAGTTACTTCCTTTTGTATCTGAAGCTTGGAATAGCATTTTCTAAGTATTGAGAATGTTATTGCACTCTCTCTTTCTGTTGAATTCCTAAGAGGATTTGTATAGGAAAATGGGAACAAGATTAAACTTCTTTGTTTCTTTGTCCACTATAGAATAAAGAGTCCAGTTTTCACAACTAGAACACTCCCAGAATTCAATAGAATTTTTTGGTAACCTTTTTCAAAGAATTTCCTAAGTTCAGTGGAGATAATAGATAATTGAATCTAATAAGGATGAACTGATGAATTGAAAATTCTTTGGGCTGTATGTATTGAGTCAGTGATGACAACAATGCGATTAATATTTGAGTAGCTTGATTAATGCCACATCCAATAGTGAAAAGTTTTGCTTTAGTGAAAGTGATGTTAATTGTATAATAGATAGTCTTAATAATGGGGTTATTATACATATGGATGTGAGCAATGGAAGTAGCCACTTAATTTTTGATACTCACATCTGAGACTACAACAGTTATATTTGTTTCAGCCAAAGATTAGAGAACAAGATTATTGAGTTTACAAAGATGTGCTTTTTTGCTTTCTTTACTTTTTTGATCCAAATAGTGAAAGTAAAAATGACTAGAAAAAATATCAATTAATCTATGTCTAGGAGAAAATTCAATACTAAGAGGATTGAAGGAATGGAAAATTCCATTAAGTCTGGTATTTATATTAACAATAGATCTTTTGATATTTAAATGCTGATTGGAAGTTAGATTTTCAAGTGATAATCAGTAGTTACTAGCATTTCCAGAATGCTTATTTTCTAGAAATGATTTGATAATATGGTTGTGTGGCAGTGAATTAGTTCTAAGTTAAAGTCTATCACTAAGTTTTTGAAGATGAAGATGAATCAGAATAAGTCTGATAATGGCTTTAATTTCAAATGATAGAGAAGTATGAAACACTTCTAAAATCCATAAAGTAGCTCCTTGTTGCATTTTTCTGAGCTCTTTAAGTGAGTACATAAGAGGAACTTTGTTATGAAACTATAACAAAAAACATATAAGATAAAGAAGGTATTTTTAGGAAGAGATATTGTTGAAATATCAGTTTTCTGTCAAAGATAAATCCAAGATATTACTATATTTCTTTTAGACTAATAACTGGGCCTCCTAAAGCAGTAAGGTCTAACAGAAGAGGATTGAAAACTCCATATAGCCTAGAAAAATAGAAAATTTTAGTTTTCTCCTATTTAATAACCAACTTAAAATGTTCAAGTAAAGAAGACATAATATGGTAACTATAAAAAAGACTAGAGTTCGAAACATCCAAAGATTTCCCTTGTAAAACAAAAAGTCCATCATTTACAAAGAAAATAATAAAAATCAGAATTTTTAAGTTTTTTAATCTTTTTTCAAAAATATGAAGAATAAGAGGAAAATATAAAGCAGATAGAACTGGTGATAGGACATAACTCTGTCTGACACCAATGTCAACATTAAAAAAAGAAAAGGAAAAATTGTTCCAAAGGTATTTCATTTTTCTTCCTACAAGGTAATCTTGGAAAAATATAGAGATCTTGGGATCAAAACTGGTCTTATCCAAAATCAAAGAGAGTAAGTGATGATTAAGAGAGGAAAAAAATTGAGTAATGTCAAAAGCCAGTATGCCTGTGGTTAGACCTTTGACCTAGCCTGCTTGAATGAGATGAGTAAAAATTACTCTTGCATCTATAGTAAATCATTGCTTTAATTCACCCAATTGACAGGGATGAATAAAATTGTTGGAAATCAATTGGAATTGGAGTCTCTCCCCAATGACTTTTTCAATGAGTTTGCTAAGTATAGTTAAAAGAACAATAGGTTAAAACATTTTAGTAATGTTATATAAAGTCTTATTAGGCTTAGGAATGATGATGGAAGATAATGTTTTGAAATGTAATGTCCAGTGTCCTAGATTTATCTAGTCCTAGAATAGAAGTATTACTGTATTTTCTAATAAAACTCTTGAAATTTTCAACCAAAAAAGGCATCCAAATTGTGGTAGCTTTAGACTAGACTTCATCCAATATGTTGTGATTGATTTGACAATTTTGTGCTGAATTGAATAATGAGTGAAGGGCTTGCCATAAGTCATCTAGCTTTATACATAGTTGACCATTGTGTTGGATAGCTTCAATCACTGAGAGTTTGCACTTTTTGACCCAATTCATGAGTTCCCAAAAGCTACAACTTCTTGATGCAATTTCTTGAATTTTGATATCAAAAAATGTGTGTTTGATTCTCTTAATAGTGCTTTTGAAGTTCTTCTAATCTTCAAGTCTTTTCAAAAGCCTATATTTCTCTAACTCTCTCTGACACTCTTCATTCCACTATGATTTTGAATGTTTCATAATATTGACAATTTCCAAATTCTTGAACCAAATGCTGTTTGTTTTGTCAGTGAACTTTTGTACTACTCGTTCAAGAATGTCTTTGCTTGAAATATTCTCTGTATTGAGTCTCTTGATAGATTTAATAAGTTCAGTGATAAACTTGTTCTTTTCTTCACTATTCTTGATAATTGTGTACTTTTTGGTATGAATTAGCTCTTTGTTAATAGCAATATCAATAGTAAGAGGAGTATAATCTGAAGAAAGTCTTCATTCTGAATGAATTGTGTGATTATTGAACTCTAATGAGTTTAGACAAAGAAATATGAGATCAATAACTGAATTAGAATTATTCAAATTGTCTGAATACATAGTAGGGACTTGGTTAGTAGATTTAGACACACATAAGTCCATAAAATCTGCAATATTAGTAAGAAGATCACAATGACTAGAATGATATGGAAAAGAAGAATTCCAACTATTATCTCTAATGCTGAAGTCTCTTGCCATAATTAAGATATTGTTGATGTTAGCTTTTGTATTCTTAAGATACTTCAAAGCTGTTTGGGACAAATCAAAGTAAACATTAATTAAGAAGTAAATGCTACCATTATTAAAGAAAGAGAAACAAGAAATGTCCCTGTGATTAAAAATGTCTTTTTAAAGAGAGAAACAAAGTTGAGATAATATTATATTTATGTATAAAATGACTTTAGGAGAATCATTATCATTTGAGGAGTTTCTAGAAAAAGTAATTCAATTAGGATGATTGAAAGCTTCTACCAATTGTTCTCTTTTCTTATTCATCAAACTAGGGATAGAATAAATAAAGATAGTTCTTGAATAAAAATAATATTGAAATCTCTATATACTTCTAAAATTGTATTAGTAAGCAGTTTGTTCTTACAAACTATTACAAAATATGCTACTTACTAGTTGTGATGCTTGAACTTAATAGTGTTTCAGAGGTTCAGTATAAGAAGATAATAATAATAGGTAATGAGTAGTATTGTTGTGGCAACCACTAAACACAAAGTCCAATAGCTACACAAGTGAGTAAAGCTCTCAGTAGGCAATCAAGTGGGGAAAATCACAAGAGAACTCAACAAGGAGTCTCTACTGTATTAGAGTCCTATATATACAAAGTCCTCATGGTCCGTGCTACTAATAATTAACCCTGCCCTTATGTCCATGTCTCTTCCTCATGTTTGCCTCAAGGCTACCATGTAGTATACATGTGCCCTGATATCATCTTCCCAATCCTTCTACCACATTTTAGGCCTATGACATCACATCATGTGATATGTCATGTGACTGCAGTATCATATGCCTCTTCATCATCCAAAAGAAAAATAAAAGAAACAAGAAAAGAAAATCAATATAAAATCAAAAAAATAAAAGAAAAGAAAAATAAAATTGTTAGTGTTCAAGCATCCCAT
>Ga0157368_1001160_pt1 | contig 11429 bp, 11 predicted proteins | sample AttbisABBM3_FD_113146 | JGI IMG/M metagenome (GOLD analysis project Ga0157368, IMG submission 113146) | Fungus gardens microbial communities from leaf cutter ant in Botucatu, State of São Paulo, Brazil - Atta bisphaerica ABBM3 | ecosystem: Host-associated > Fungi > Mycelium > Unclassified ...
ATGCATTGCGAAGCCTATTCATATTATAAACGCTTTGATTGAAAGCATTTCTATAAACAGGTAGAATGAGACATATAAAGTATGTTTGGAGGCATAACGATGACAGCAGGTCAAATTGCATGGCTTATTATTGCAATCGCTATTTTGCTTCTGGTTTTGTTTATTGGACTATTTTTAGTTCGGTTAACACGAACGCTAGGAGTGATTACGCGTGATGTAGATATTATTGCTCGTGAGGCGAATGATATCTTGGCGAATGCCAATACATTGTTAAACGATGTCAATGGCAAGGTTGCAACGATTGATCCAGTTTTTGAAGCAGTGGCAGATTTGGGGACATCTGTTTCAGAGTTGAATGAAGCAACACATAATTTAACTGGTAAAGTGACTCGAACTGCTGCTTCGCGTGGCGCAAGTGTTGCTTCAGCAGTAACGGCCGTAAATGGCTTCCGTAAAGCACGTAAGTCTCGCAACAAGTCGAATGACTAAAGTAACTCGGAGGGAATAAACATGTCAAAGGGTAAAGGATTTTTAACTGGATTGTTGGTTGGTGGAGCCGCAGCAGCGCTGGGGTACTCTTACTTTAAGAGTTTATCACCAGATGCACAAGAAGATCTTAAGGGGAAGGTTGACGATATCATCGAAGATGTCCGCGATAAGGCAGTTGACTACACATATGCAGCTACTGATGCGGTGGCATCTGTTCGTAATCGTGCTGATGATTTAGTAGCGGAAAACGGCTTAGATGGTAAGGTCGCTGACTTTAAAGAACAAGCTACGCAAAAAGCGGCAGAGTTACGTAGCAAAGCAGATGAACTGTTGGCACAAGCCCAAAAGTTAGCTGATCAAGCGAAAGTAAAAGCTGGAGATGTTAAAGACCAAGTACGCAGCAAAGTTGCGCCTGATTTAGCAGACGAAGATATTGAAATTGTCCTTGATCCAACAGCTCCTTCTTTGACAGAAGCTTTTGACGATTTGGAAGAACCTGTTGCGGTTGAAGAAGTAAAGGCCTTTGCAGGTACAGCAGAAGTGTTGGAACCACAAGGTGGATTATCTGATTCAAAGCAAAAAGGATTGTCTGAAATGTAATTAAAAAGAGCTGACTTTACTAAGTCAGCTCTTTTTAATATGGATTATTTTGTTGATTGACGAGCAATATATCCGTGAGGTAGAACGATGTTCTTTTCAGGTAGCTCTTCATGATTCATCAATTTTGTTAACATACGCATTGATACGGCCCCTAAGTCGTAAATAGGTTGTGTAATTGATGATAATTGTGGACGTGTCATAACGGCGATTTTTGAATTGTTGTTGGTAATTACTTCAAAATCAGTGGGAACGTTAACACCAGCATCAGTCAGACCGTTTAACAAACCAGCAGCCATTTCATCGTTAACAACGATTGCTGCGGTTGCTTGGGCTGACTGTACTAAATTCGCCAATTGGTAACCTGATTGGTAATCGTAGTCGCCTTCGAAAATAAGTGCATCATCGAACGGGATACCAGCGGCAGCCAGGGCGTTTTTATAACCCACTAATTTAAATTCACGGTTAATACTGTGCTTCAAGCTTCCGCTCACAAAAGCAACGCGTTGATTACCATTAGTAATTAATGTTTTTGTTGCTTCGGCGATAGCCGTGATATAGTCAATGTTTGCAGAAGGTTTGTCGGATGAATCATCAACGGATCCTGCCAAAACAATCGGTACATCACTCTTAGCAAATTCTTTACGGACATCCGCATCAAAAAGGTTCCCCATGAAAATAATACCGTCAACTTGTTTGCTTAACAGGTTTTCTAGCACTTGTAATTCTTTACTATCAGACTCATCGGAATTAGCCAAGATAATTTGGTAATTATACATTGATGCAACGTCATCAATCCCACGAGCTAATTCAGCAAAATAATGATCAGTAATATCGGGAATGACAACGCCAATGGTTGTCGTACGACGTGAAGCTAGCCCACGAGCCACCGCATTTGGACGGTAACCAAGACGTTCAATAACGGCTTCAACTTTCTCCTTGGTCTCTTGTTTAACGTTTGCGTTGCCGTTAACAACACGTGAAACAGTAGCCATTGATACCTTTGCTTCTCGGGCGACATCATAAATGGTGATTGTTTGTTTTTCCATGGCGGGGCTCCTTTTATAGCAAGTTAGAATTAAATTATTATAATAAAAAGTAGTGAACACATTGTTCCTCATGGCGTTTCTTTAAATGCAAACGCTTACAATGTGATTGTATCATGTTTTCATTCTTTTTTCAGTAAAAAGTTCAATTAAACACAATGTTATATTTTAGCATAAGTCGATAAAATAATGCGCTATTTATCATAAATGAGCGTACAATGATAGAAAATATCAAAAAGAAGGTATTAAATATGACTGATAAATTAAATCAAATTAAAACTTGGTTGAATGAGCAACAATTAGATGTCGCTTATTTTTCTGATTTTCATTCCATTGCCTATCTAACTGGTTTTGAATCAGATCCAATTGAGCGTGTATTGGCACTAGTTGTTTTGCCACAGGGAGAACCCTTTATTTTTGCGCCAGCTTTAGAAGTTGAAGCAGTAAAAAGTGCCGGATGGCCAGGGGCTGTATATGGTTATCAAGATCATGAACAACCATACCAATTAATTGCTAGTCATTTGCAAGAGCATACAACACATATGGCTAATTGGGCAGTTGAAAAAGGTCAATTAACGCTTGATCGTGCGACAGCCTTGCAGACAGCAGTGCCAGCTGCTAAGTTCGTGGGTGATTTAACACCAGTTATGGTGAATATGCATTTAATTAAGACACCTGATGAAATCGCCAAGATGCACCAAGCTGGTTTAGATGCTGACCGGGCATTTGAATTTGCGTTTGCTGCCTTAAAAGAAGGCGTATCTGAATTGCAAGTAATGGCTAAGTTAGAATATGAGTTGAAGTCAGCCGGCGTTGCGGGTATGTCATTTGATACATTGGTCCAATTTGGAGCGCACGCAGCTGAACCGCACGGTGACACAGCTGCAAATCAATTACATCGTGGTGATTTAGCACTCTTTGATTTAGGAACAGTGTATGATGGCTACGTTTCTGACGCTACTCGGACAGTTGCCTTCCAAACGGTTAGTGACCACCAACGTGATATTTATAATGTTGTCTTGGAAGCACAATTGGCAGCCCAATCGCAAGTTAAGCCTGGTATGACGGCTGGCGAATTAGATGGTATTGCCCGTGACATCATTACTAAAGCAGGTTACGGAGAATACTTTGTTCATCGTCTTGGGCATGGTTTGGGTTCATCAGTGCATGAATCAATTCAAATTGCGACTGGTAATGATTTGGTATTGGAACCAGGGATGGCTTTTTCAATTGAACCAGGTATTTACATTCCCGGTGATTTAGGCATTCGTATTGAAGATTCCATTGTGTTGACGGAAACAGGTGCCGATTCATTTACGCATTCATCTAAAGAATTACGCATTATTGATTAATTTAGTAATTAAAAACACGCTCAAATTTATTTTTTGAGCGTGTTTTTGATTGTTGTTATGCTGACCATTGTGCCAAAGTTGCTTGCGCAATTTCTTCGGATGACAAGGAGAGGGGTTCAACTTGTAAATGCTTCATCATATCAATTAGGGTGTCTTGACGGGCAGCATGCTTCACAACCCAAACGAAGAAGATTGGTTGACTAAACGCCCAAATTAAATGCCGAGCAGAATAGGTCATTGTTTGACCTGTAACGGCATTTGGTTGTACAGGAGCTAATAATTCAGGTGTGACGGCCGCTAAAGCTGATGCTTCAGTTTCAAAAGTTTCGGTTAACTTTTTGCGTAAATCCTTTTTGAAAGCATCATATTTGACACGGTTGCGTTGCTTATTAGGGTAATCAACCCCCCAAGCTTTTAGTAAATCGAGTACATCGGTTAAATTGTAATCAGCCATCTGAGTATCCATCGCTTTTCTATAATTTGTCCTTATAGCATACCATAGTTAGAGGGGTTATGATTTGACACAACTGTGGAATAGGCGTAATTTAGATAGAGCGTCTTGTATTCCGGACAATGGGTGTCGGGATTGATAAAAGAAAGAAGAGGTTTATATGAGTTCAAGTAACGATAAGATTTTTAATCAATCGTTTATCAAAATTGCATTAGTTAATTTTCTTGTGTTGATGACATTTTATAGTCTTGTAGTTGTGATGGGGCCTTTTGCTACCGAAGTATTGCATCAATCAACGGCGATTGGTGGGTTGTTAGTCGGGGTTGCGGTACTGGGATCATTAGCGATGCGTATGATGTCTGGTGCTGTACTGGCGCGCATGTCAACTAAGGCGATGATTATCGTCGGAACGGTTGTGTTAATTCCATCAATGATTGCATATCATTTTGTTAGTTCACTAACTATTTTGCTATTATTACGTTTTATTCAAGGCATGATGGTAGGCTTAATTGGAACGGTAACGAATACAGCCGTCGTGTTTGTGATTCCAGAAGACCGACGTAGTGAAGGGATTTCATATTTTTCATTGAGTACGGTCTTAGCGACAGCATTTGGTCCATTTTTGGGATTGGCACTAAGTAATATTAGTTATTCAGTTTTGTTTAATGCTGAAACATTGCTTGCTGTCGTAGCCTTCTTAGCGGGGTTGATTGTTAACAAAAATGCCATTGCGATTAAGAAAACAACTAAGGCAGTGAACGCACCAACTGTAAAGGGCTTGCACCGAATCTTAGAACCAAAGTCAATTCCGTTGGCAATTGTGCTATTCATTGGTGCGTTAACTTATGCAGCGATCCAAAGTTACTTGTCATTCTTTATGAAGGAACAAGGGATGGGCGCGTGGGCGCAGTACTTCTTCTTAATTTATGCGGCAGCGATTTTTGTTAGCCGACCATTCACGGGCCGTTTGGCAGATGATAAGAATGAAAACTATGTTATTTACCCTGGCTTAGCGTTGTTGGCAATTGGTTTTATTGTGTTGAGTCAAGTTTCAGGTGGTGTGACATTTGTCATATCTGCCATTTTGATTGGGGTTGGATTTGGAAACTTCCAGTCTGCCGCCCAAGCAACAATTGCTAAAAGTGTGCCACTTGAACGTATGTCTTATGCCACTTCAACTTACTTCATTTTCTTTGATTTGGCGTTTGGAGTTGGACCATACTTACTAGGATTAATTGAGCCAGCAATTGGTTTTGTCGGTTTGTATGAATTGATGATTGTATTTTCAATTGTGGCGTTAGTATTGTATTACTTTATTCACGGTCGTCGCGTGAAATAAAATTAATTAAATAATAAACCAGGAATGTCATTGTGTATATTGAGATGCGCAATGACGTTTTTTAGTTAATACAAAAAACACGTCATCAGAAGTTAACCTGTTCTGATGACGTGTCTTTTGTAATATTACGCACACCTGAAAAGTAGGGGCGCAGATTAGTTGTTTTATTTTTGTGGGTGCATTTTGGGTGCAAAATATTTTAAAGTTTATGAAACTCATTGAAATTATTTTGCGATAAAAGCCGTTGGTGTAGGCTTTATTGAAAGTTATAGAAAGTTTATGAAACTATTTAAGGAGACAACGGGATTTGAACCCGTGCACCGATTCAACACCGGCTCGGCGGATTTCGAGTCCGCTGCATTACCACTCTGCCATGTCTCCAGAACAATTAATAATTATAGTCTCATTAACGATGAGATTCAATAGAGGGTAAAAGAAAAAGTCACCTTTATAAAAGGTGACTTTAGAATAGCTCATCAGGGAGTCGAACCCTGGATGCCGGTGTGAAAAACCGGAGTCTTAACCGCTTGACCAATGAGCCATGAAATTGTTGTGCTACCTACTAAATAGGTAATAGCTCATCAGGGAGTCGAACCCTGGATGCCGGTGTGAAAAACCGGAGTCTTAACCGCTTGACCAATGAGCCATAGAATTGTTGCGTTACCTACTAAATAGGTAAATAGCTCATCAGGGAGTTGAACCCTGGATGCCGGTGTGAAAAACCGGAGTCTTAACCGCTTGACCAATGAGCCATGAAATTGTTGAATGCCTAATCGATAAAGGCAATAGCTCATCAGGGAGTCGAACCCTGGATGCCGGTGTGAAAAACCGGAGTCTTAACCGCTTGACCAATGAGCCATGAAATTGTTGTGTTACCTACTGAATAGGCAATAGCTCATCAGGGAGTTGAACCCTGGATGCCGGTGTGAAAAACCGGAGTCTTAACCGCTTGACCAATGAGCCATAAAATTGTTGTGTTGCTCGCTTAACAACAGATACCAATATACCAGATGGCAATTTAGGATGCAACACTTAATTTTTATTTTTTTCTAGATAAATCGTTTTTCTGTACTATTCATCGATTTAAATGCCCATATAATAAGGTTTGTCGTTGATTTAATTGACTAAATATTATTCAAAAAATAAAAAAATATATCGGATAAATGAGTGACTTTTCGATAAAATATAAAAAAATCATGATAAAAGCGGGCGAAATAATCATAAAAATAATCTTGAACTAGGAACAATCGAATCTTGGGGAGTGTTTTTATTTATAGAGTTTATCTTATTGATTGGCCAGTTTTATGTCATTAATTAAAAAACCGAACGATGCGCACTAAGCCACGTTCGGTTTTTTAAACTTTATTCGCATTTCCTGTAATCCTAAACTAGGACAGTTCTATTTTAACAAGTGTGACATCAAGATAACAAATGAGATGTTTGCAATTAAATCAACTTTCCCTTTGACAGGACAGGTATTTTTAGTTCATGGTAGAATAAATATAAATTTATCGCGCATAGTCGCAGGTCCAAGGAGGCAAAAAATGTTTCATAATAAAAACATTGTGTTGATTGTTAGCGGTGGTGTAGCCGCTTATAAGTCAGCCATTTTTGCTCGTTTGTTGATGAAGGCCGGGGCAACTGTTAAGGTTGTGATGACACAGTCAGCAACTGAGTTTATCACCCCAAAAACGTTTGAGGCATTGACACAAAATAAAGTCGTAACAGATTTATTTAGTGATCAGAATGAAAGTTTGATTGCACACGTTCATCTAGCTGATTGGGCTGATTACATCTTTGTCGTGCCAGCAACAGCCAACATTTTAGCTAAATTGGCGCAGGGAATCGGTGATGACGCGGCAACTGCGTTACTACTGGCTCGGCATACATCATTGATTGTGGCGCCAGCAATGAATGTGAACATGTTTGAAAATCCTGCTACGCAACGTAACTTGGCAACTTTAAAGGCGGATGGTGTGATTATTATTGATCCGGCTGAAGGCCCATTAGCTGAAGGTTATGCTGGTAAAGGTCGATTGCCGGAACCGGCAGAAATTATGGCGTTGGCTGAATTAGCGTTGCGTCAACAGAATGGTCGCCTAGTTGGTCAACATGTCTTGGTTTCAGCTGGTGGAACGGTTGAGCCGATTGATCCGGTTCGCTATATTAGTAATCGATCATCAGGTAAGATGGGTTATGCGATGGCTCAAGCAGCTGCTGAACAAGGAGCAGAGGTCACGTTAGTTACATCCGTAGATCGACCTGTCCCAGCAGGGGTGAAAATCGTTGCCGTTCAGTCGGCTAAAGATTTATTAGAGACGATGTTAGCCTGGTACGACTGGGCAGATATTACGATTATGTCTGCGGCAGTGTCAGACTATCGGGTAGCTAATCCGGCTGATCAGAAAATGAAAAAACAAGTTAATCATGACGCAGTAACCCTAGAATTGGTTGAAAATCCGGATATCTTAGCAACTTTAGGTGCGGCTAAGACCCATCAGTTTTTAGTTGGATTTGCAGCGGAAACCCAAGATGTTGTGCAGTATGCACAGCAAAAATTAATTAAGAAAAATGCAGATATGTTGGTAGCTAATGATGTGTCAAAGGATCAAGTCGGGTTTGGACATGATACCAATCAAGTGACTATTTTACGCCGTGATCACGCAGCTGAAACGTTACCATTACAATCTAAAATTGCAATTGCACGCACAATTATGACGTCAATTGCTATGCAACAGGATAAATAGAGGTACTTAATGACGATGATTGGAATCGATAAAATGAGTTTTTTTGCACCACATCAATATATTGATATGGTTGCACTTGCGAAGGCACGACATGAGGAGCCGGATAAATATCTAATTGGTATTGGTCAAACGCAACAAACAGTGGTGCCAGCAACACAAGATATTGTAACCATGGCTGCCAATGCCGCAGACCCAATGTTAACAGTTGAAGAACGTGCCGACATTACAACGGTCATTGTTGCGACAGAATCTGGAATTGATAATTCAAAATCAGCCGCAGTGTATGTCCAACGATTGCTAGGATTGAATAAATTTGCACGGACGATTGAGATGAAACAAGCGTGCTTTGCTGGTACGTATGGATTGATGCAGGCTCGTGATTATGTCGCAACGCACCCGGGCGAAAAAGTATTGGTGATTGCTTCTGATATTGCGCGCTATGGGTTACACACGGGTGGTGAAGTTACGCAAGGTGCCGGAGCGGTTGCGATGTTGGTGACTGAAAATCCACGCATTTTGACGCTTAATACTGATAATCAATTCATGTCGGAAGATATTATGGACTTTTGGCGGCCGGTTTATGCAACAGAAGCGCTAGTTGATGGCAAATATTCTGCTGATGTTTATCGCGAGTTTTTCCAGACACTATGGGCACGGTACCAAACACAAACTGAGCGCACAATTGCTGATTTTAAAGCTTTTGCTTTTCATTTACCGTTTACAAAAATGGGGTTGAAAGCTTTGCGTGATATTTTGCCAGAAGCAAACGAGGCGCAACAAGAGGCACTATTAGCAGAATTTGAAGCTAGTCGTGTCTTTAATAAGCGCATTGGTAATTTATATACAGGGTCATTATATCTAAGCCTTTACTCATTATTAGAGAATTCAACAACTTTGCAAGCTGGTGATCGAATCGGGCTATTTTCATATGGCTCAGGTGCTGAAGGGGAATTTTATTCAGCCACGTTACAACCAGATTTCAAGACCGGTTTGATTAAAAATCACATGTCAACGTTGCTAGACCAACGTGAAGAATTAAGTATTGCGACATATGAAGATGTGTTTATGAGTGGACTACAAGGGGCTGAGGATCGTGAATTAGATATTAGTCAGGATCCGGCCAAGTTTGTACTAGCGGGGCTGCGGGGACAACAACGCCAATATTTGGCGCACTAAATGGAAAATAAGGGCTTAAAGAATAGTTTTTTTGAATATAATCCGTTCATAAATAAACTGGTATTTGGTGATTAAAACGATTGAATGTTCGGTTTTTATCCGATAAAATAGAATGGTAATTAAAAAAATTAGACTTTAGAGGATATTATCGACTATGAAGCGTGTTTATTTAGCAGGACCATTTTTTAATGATGAACAAATTGACCGCATTGAACGTATGGAAGCGGCTCTAGCTGCTAATCCAACAGTAGCTGAATTTTTTAGTCCACGAACAGAAGTTCATGACGAATTCGAATTTGGTTCAAAGGAATGGGCCAAGGCAATTTACAAAGGTGATAAAGAGCATTTAGACCCAGCTGAGGTAGTTGTGGCGGTAATTGATTATGATGCCGATCATGTTGATCCTGGAACAGCATGGGAAATTGGTTATTCTGAGGCAAGCAATAAGCCGGTTATCTTGTTAAAGGAAAAAGAAGGTGGCATTAATTTGATGATGTCAGTTCCCGCACACGCGGTTGTAACGGATGTCGCATCAATTGCAACGTATGATTTTGATGCCATGCCAGCGAACGAATGGGATGGCCCAACCTTTTAAAATGTTGAAGAAACATCTAACGCATTTAAGTTAGGTGTTTTTTTAATATGCGAAATAGTCATAATTATATGAATCGGCAGTCCTTTTTACGTTAAAGTAAGGTACACTATAAAAATAATAAGTGAAGTTGAAAGGATGACGGTTAGTTTAGTATGGCAAAAATTGGGCAACTAATCCGCTTATGGTTGATTAAATTTTGGATACCACTACTAATTACGATTGTGATGGTTGGGGTGGCAATTTCAATTACAGCGATTCTATTGTTTAAACAACAAATTACAGTACATATTCCAAATATTCCGTTACGAGAACAGCGTGGTGTAACCAGCTCAAAATTGTCAGTGCTAAAAGAAGGTGAACATCTGCAAATTCTTGATAAAAAATATGGTTGGTATCAAGTACGCCGTCAAGATGAATCAACAGGTTGGGTTGCGGGTTGGTTAGTTGAACGCAGCCGACCAGTTGCCAAAATGTCACCACTTGCAGAAGCAACTGTTGTACTTGATCCTGGTCATGGCGGTAATGATACCGGTGCAATTTCAAACAATGGTAAATTTGAAAAAACGTATACATTACGGTTAGCGCGATTAGTTGCTAAAGAATTACGACAGCAAGGTGCCCGAGTAATCATGACGCGTAATAGCGATAAAATCGTCTACTTAGCTAAAATTCCATTGGTTTCTGAAAAAGCACATGCCGACATGTCAATTTCTTTCCACTTTGACTCCGCCCCAGAAGCTAATGTCGCAAGTGGGTATACAGCATACTATTATCACAAGAAAAATCATTCTAATACGTTAGCAAAGGCGATTAATGATGCAATGGCGCCAAATATTAATATGCCAAACAAAGGGGTTGAATTTGGGAACTTCCTGGTTATTCGGGATAATAAGTTACCATCTGTGCTGTTAGAGAATGGCTATATTAATTCAGATGCGGATTTCAAACGGATTAATTCACAACCAGTTCAAAAGCAAATTGCTAAGGACGTAGCTAAGGGCGTTAAAAACTATCTAGAAACGCCATAAACCGTGCGCTAGTTGCTTGACGGATAGGGGTATCTATTGGATAATATGTGTCATAGATAAAACCGATGAGAAAGCAAACTTATAACAAGCATGTTTAGCGAACGGGGGTTGGTGTAAGCCCGTCATTGTGAGGATAAGGGGACACTTTTTAGGTCGCAGCAATGCGCGTGTTGCCACGTTACGGCATAAGACCCAAACCAAGGTGGTACCGCGCTCAAAGGCGCCCTTGACGATACATTTATCGTTGAGGGCGCCTTTTTTGTTAACCGCCATCGGATTAATTGAGAGGAATAAATTATGGCTAAGCAATCATTTCAAAAGCCTAAGGGAACAGCAGATTTGCTCCCAGGTGAATCATTAAAGTGGCACTACGTTGAAGAAACGGCCCGAGTGTTATTTGGTGATTATCAATATTCAGAGGTGCGTACACCTATTTTTGAAAGTTTTGATGTATTTGCACGTTCAGCAGGTGATACGTCTGACGTGGTAACGAAGGAAATGTATGACTTCTACGATAAGGGTGAACGACACATTGCTTTACGTCCAGAAGGAACAGCTGGTGCGGTGCGCGCTTTCGTTGAAAATAAGTTGTTTGGTCCCGAACACCAA
>Ga0157368_1001161_pt1 | contig 11415 bp, 7 predicted proteins | sample AttbisABBM3_FD_113146 | JGI IMG/M metagenome (GOLD analysis project Ga0157368, IMG submission 113146) | Fungus gardens microbial communities from leaf cutter ant in Botucatu, State of São Paulo, Brazil - Atta bisphaerica ABBM3 | ecosystem: Host-associated > Fungi > Mycelium > Unclassified ...
ATTTTCTTTGTGTAATAAATAGTTACCGCGGTCCACCCCTTTGCCCCGGGTTATAAAAAGGTTATTAAAAAAAAAAAAAAAAAAAAAGAGTGACATGATGTTATGTGTGACTGTTACACAATCACATGACACAGAGAAGATTGTGGAAGGTTCTGGAACAGATAATATCATATAGCATAGTTATAGCATATTAGTCTTATAGAAAGCATATAAACTTTAGAATAGGTTAGTTGTAGTATGTGTACAGACTATAGTCTGTGGTATATAAGATAGACTAGTTTGTAACAGAAACTCTATTGAATTCTCTTGTGTTACTCAATACAAGAGTGTATCTTTTGTCTTAATTCTGAGACTTAAGCCATAACATAAAGAATTTTAAGAAGACTTTAATAAAAATGGATATCTATTTCAATAATTGAAACATTTTTTTAATTCAACAATCTATTACACAGAGCATGAGAGCAGGTTATGGTAGCTACTTCATAACTACATTAAATAAAACTAAAGTGACAAAAGAAAAAGAAAAAGAAAAGAAGAAAGAGAGAAAAGAACTATGATATATAACAAATACAGTAGCAGTAAGATCATATACTCATGTAATACTTTCTTCAAAGAAGAAGGTATTTAGGTTAAACTTTAAAAAGGTGATGAACTGACTAATCATATCTCTTATCAGGTTCCAATACTTGTTAAATCTTCTACAATCATAGAGGATGTGATATCTCATTTCAATTGGATATAATCCACATAGGCAGCTGGATTCTTCTCTTGGGAAAAATCTGAGTTGATATTCTCCTATTGGAGCATGATTAGTAATAGCCCAAGTGGCACAAGTGCAGAGTGAGTTAGAAAAACCAAATTGCTCAATATAAGGCCCTCCTTTCTTATAAGAGGGTTCAATGACTGAACAATCATTGTTTAAGAGAGTGATGAAGTTTCTTCCCTTGAGATCTGATTTTTTGAAGATTGTTCACCACTTATTGATGATATTGTCACATTTCTCTTTCTTGTTGAAGTCTTATGATAATTTGCTAGAATAAAGCAGGATAAGGTCAAATTTCTTTGTTTTCTTATCCACCAAAGTATGGAGGTACTATTTTACATTGCTAGGACAATCTCAAAATTCTATGAAATTATTCCAATGATTGTTAAAGAAATTTCTAAGATCTTTTGATATTGCTATTAACTAGAGTTGGTATGAATGTATGAAGTAATTGAAAATTTTTTGTGCTATATAAAGCACATTCATAATGACAATAATATAAGAAGAACTAGGAATTTGAGTAGCCTGATTTATCCCACATCTAAGGGTAAATAATTCTGCTTCCAAGGATGTAATATCAATAGTGTGATAAAGAGTCTTCTTCAAAGAATTGTAACTAAGTGGACATAAGTGATAGATATAGCAATATTGTTTTTGATACTGGCATTTGTGACAATAACAACTGTGTGCAGTTCTTATAATATGTTAAAGATAAGTTTATCAAGTTTTTCACAATGAGAATTCTTGCTCTCATTAGAGCTGTGGTCAGCTTTTACAAACATTATGCAATCAGAGAAAATATCAATCAGTCAAAAACCTGGATGAAATTCACTATTTAGAGAATCAAAAAAAGGAAAAATTCTATTGAAATGATTGTTAGCATTAACAATAGAACTCTTGATTTTTTGCTGTTATTTGGAAGTTATGTTTTCTAAAGAAAATTGATAAGGCTGAGAGTTTAGAGTATGTCTTCTCTCAAGAAGTGATTTGATGATATGATTTTGAAGGAGTGATGATGTTTGTAATTGAAGTCTACAATTAGACCAACAATGTCCTTTATTCCCATAGTGGGTGAGATGCAAAAAGCATCAAGAATCTAAAGAACTACCCTTCATCATATTTTGTTGAGCATATTAAGCAGGTATGATAAAGGCACTTTATTATAGTACTATAAAGAGAAGCTATAAAGGACAATAAGAAGGATGTAAGACTTATAAAGAAGGCATTTTTGATATGAAAGAAGTCCATGCATTGAATTGCTGAGCATTTTCATGTACATGATCATAGATAGTTTTTTATTAGTGTGATATTTGACATGTTGACAAAAAGTGAGTTTTCTATCAAAGATGAATCCTAGATACTTCTATGATTCTTTGGAACAAAGGATAGGGCCTTCTATTTGGCTGAGGTTCAGTGAAGGAAGATTGAAAATGCTATACAACCTAGAAAAGTGAAAGACTTTTGTTTTTCCATACTCAATGATAAGACCAAATTGCTCTAGTAAAGAAGAGGTGATGTTATAACTACAAAAAAGATGAGTGTTATTTTTATTTAGATATTTCTCTTGAGAAATAAAAAGTCCATTGTTAACAAAATAAATAAACAATATAAGAATTTTTAAAATTTTTACTCTTTTTTTGAAAATGTGAAATAGGAGCAATGAAAAGAGCTGATAGATGTTGCTTCTTTCTCTCTTACTTCCATCTTGTATAGTAGCACCCATAAAAGAAGTAGTGACTAAACTGTTTTTCTCTTCATCAGCAATTACTTTGAACTCAACTATGCCTCAAATCCCATCCAATATGAATATGGATGTCAACAATGACATTATCAGAAGGAGGTCTATCTTTTCTAGCAAAGCAAGCTTGAGGAGTTCATCAATCTCTTCAAGCATCTCATCTATTCCATATTATCAACATATGAAAATCAACAACAACCTCTCTGAAACTGAGTCTTAGAAACCCATTGACAGTTCTCAACTATCTTATATAGGAGAGGTGAAGGTAGGAAATTTAGTCAGACCAGCATCTGACAAGAATTCCACTAATGATAGCCAACATGTTTGCAACAAGACATTCTATCTCTCTGTATGGCTCTATAGAGCATCTTGCTTTGAATGCTAAAAATATCAGAGAATTCCTTCATCACATTACCAAGTATATCCTTAACAAAAAGATCAAAAGCAGTAAAACTAATGATTTTAATGATCTCAAAGATATAAGTAAGGCTGCCTAGGGTTTTATTTTCTCTTTGTATAAGTCAGAATGGAATGAGCTCATTACTGACAGTAACAATCTTTCCTTTAGATGAAAGGTGAAGGCATAATTCACTCCCAAAATAAATGAAGAGGGAAATATCAAGAAGGGTAAAGAATTGAACATAAACAAACTAGCATCTTTATCCAAACTTCCTTCTCTCATTTCAGTGAAATCATCTAAGGAGATTAATGAGATTTTTAAATTTTTCAAAAAGAATACTAAGAAAAGAGATCAAAAAAATCATATGCTCAGGCTCCTTCTTTGTCTACTAACATTACTAGGAAAACATTAAAAATTAAGGAAACTTTCCCTAATTTACAGAACAAAAAAATTGAAAACATTCAAAAAATTATCAGAGATGAGAACAAACCCAAACCTAAATTTAATATGACTACAAAGGGACTGTCAAGAAAGCAAGTCATTATCCATATGAATATTAACAACAAATCACATTTCATGAAAGAGTTAAGCGCTTACATTGCAAACATCAACAGAGCTCTAAGAAACATTAAATCTGAAGTCATTGCTGATTTCATGCAAATAGAAAGTTTAGACATCATAATTACTCCTAACAAAGTAGCAGTGCCTCTTAATCTTCAAACAGTTGAACATTATGTCAAAAATGTTAACAACATTGAAGCAAATAATATTGAGGCTTCAAGATTATCTCAATTGAAATCTTACCTTCTTGATAATTATAACACTCCCATTTCAGTTGACGTGGTCAAAAGAATAATAAAGAAAAACCACATCTTTAACAATATTGTTTTTGTATCTAGGCCTAGAATTATCAAAGTATTTTCTAAATCAGATATGGCCATTATTTGGCTCAACATCTAGGATATTCAAAGTAGTTCCAAAGCCAAAGGTCTCATCAATCAATGTTTCAACATTGGAAGCCATATCACTACCATTCATGGTGCCAATATGAACCTAAGTATTCCCCAATGCAAAAACTGTTGGAAGTAGGATAATTCAACTAGCATATGTAGGATTTAAGGTTTGAGATGTGTCAAATGTAACAGTCCACATAAATCTGAACATCACTGTTATTTCACATAGTGTTGTAAGGCCAATAAAAAAACTAACCTGTCTAAGCTAAAAACCAAACAGGGAGAACTTTGTCCTTACTCCTTCAAATGTTCAAATTGCAAGAGAGACTATCAAGCTGATTCAAACATATGTCCATTCTGGAGGCATCACTTCAACAGAGAATGGCACTCAAAAGAATATCAGAAGCTTCATAAGAGTAGAAGACAATCAATTCATTCAGTTGTGAATAGTAACTCTTGATGATTATTAATGAAATCAAGATTTTTTCACAGAACATGTGAAAAAACAATTTGGTTGTCAATACAATCTTAGAAACTTAATTTTCATTTGATGTCATTTTCATCCAAGAACTATCATAGACAACACTTTGCTCTATACCAAGTTCAAGGAGTAAAGAAGGAAATGAATTGGTAGGAGTTCTGAATCACCCTAATTGGATTAACTTTTCTAGAAACTCCTTGAAAGAAAACAACTCCCCTAGAGTCATCATATATATCAATATAAGACTTTCATTCTTTTGTTTTTCTCTATGTAAAGATATTTTCAATCACAGAGATGTTTTTCTTATTTCATTTTTCAACAATAACTTAATTTTCTTCTTAATGAATGTCTATTCAGACTCTTTTCAGTTAGCTTTAAAGTATCTTAAGGATACTGAAGTAAATATCAATAATGTTCTTGTTATGACTGGTGATTTCAATATCAGAGATAGTTTGTGGGACCCTAATTATCTGCATTATTCTGTTCATAGTGATTTGCTTATCAATATTGCAGAGTCTATGCATTTGGGTCTCTCTTTTCCCTCTAATTATATTCCTATTAGATATTCTGACAACAATCATGATTCAAATTCAGTTATTAACCTAATTTTTCTTAGATATAAATCAGAAGAACTTAACAAATACTCCATTCACCTTGAATAGAGGCTTGTTTCTGATCACACTCCACTTATGGTTACCATTCCTATCTTTCAGAAATATATTCAAACCAAAAAGTGTATGATTGTCAAAGATAGCAACAAGAAAAAAACTTTATTAATGAATTAATTAAAACAATCAGAGCAATCAACACAGACAGTTTTTCAGATATCAACCCTCTTGAAAATACTGTTCAGTCTCTCACTCATACCATGGAAAAAATATGGGCCAAAAACTCAAAGATCGTCAACATTATGAAACATTCCAAAAGTTGGTGGGATGCTAACTATAACAATGACCTCAAAAAATATAGGTCCTCAAAACAAATTGAAGATTGGAAACAATTCAAAAACATAGTTAAAAGAACTAAATGCTTATTCTTTGACCAGAAAATCCAAGAAATTGCCAGCAAAAGACATGGTCTATGAGAGCCCATGAACTAGATCAACAAACAAAAGCTGCCAACTATTGAAGCCATCAAGTACAATGATCATCCCTGCCTTGAAATCAATGAACTTTTGCAGGCTCTTCATTCAACTTTCAATATGGCTCAAGACCACCATATTGACTTCAGCCTGCTTGACAAGGTTTCAAATAAATGTTCAATGAAATTGTTACTGTTTTCTAAAGTAGAATTTTATCAGTTCCATCAACAAGTGTAATAATTCATTGACTCCTGGTCCTGACAAGTTATCATAGCAATATCTCAAGCTTATTGTCAAAGATACTATATGTTTATGTTTGAAGAAAATTATTAATATTGCTGATGTATGTTTTGAATTAGGCTATTAGTCTTCACACTTCAAAATCTCAATATCCATCATCTTTCCCAAGCCTAATAAGGAGTCATACAATTCTCCTAAGACCTTCAGACCCATTGTTCTCCTTAATACTTTAGGAAAGCTCATTGAAAAAGTCATTGGTGAACAATTACAATTCCATTCAATTTCAAATAATTTCATTCATCCTAGTCAACTGGGTGGTTTGAAATAGCATTCTTTGTCTGATGCTAGTGTTGCTCTTATGCATTTCATCTGCACTAGTTGGGTCAAGAATAATTCTATAAGTACTTTAGCATTTAACATCACCCAATTCTTCTCTTCTCTAAACTATCAACTTCTTCCCCTTATCTTCAATAAAGCTGGCTTCAATCCAAAAGTCTCTTTATTTTTTCACAATTATCTAGTAAGAAGAAAAACTCAGTATTTCTAGAATAACTCTTCTTCTCCCTTTTTCAATGTTGATATTAAAGTCAGTTAAGGTTTGGCCCTATTCCCCATCTTATCTGCTTTATATATTGCTCTAATTCTTTATATTCTTGAAAATCACTTAAAAATCCTAAATATCCCTGTTTCTATTCTTTTATTTATAGATTATGGGCTTCTTGTAGCCCAAAACAAATTGCTAACTATTTCAAATTCTTTTTTGTGGTTATCAGATTACTTCCTCTCTTTTAGAAAGATTTGGACTAATTATAGAGCATGGAAAGACAGAAGTGTTTCATTTTTTTAGATTACATGGAGCTTTTGATCCTTCTCCACTTGATCTTTCATCAATTGGAGGTCTAATTCTTCAACCCAAGAATATATAGAGATACTTGGAATATATTTCTAATAGGAAACTTTCCTTCCAACAACATATCAATTTCTATGTGAATAAAGCTATCTCTACTGTCAAGTGTATGAAAATACTTGGGAACTCTGTTTGCAGTCTTGCTTCTCAACAGAAATGCCTTTTATACAGAAGGTGCATTCTTCCTACTACTCTGTATAGATTTCAATTATAGTTCTACAATAAAGCTCCATTATTGTATTCACTCAAGAAGTTGAACAAAATACAAAGAAGAGCCACTATTTGGATTTTAGGTGCTTTTCATACATCACCTTCTTTTGGTATTAAGGCTATAGCTAGTCTCATTTCTATTTATTTACATCTTCAAAAGCTCAGTAGCAGATCACAACTTAGAGCTCACTCCCTTCCATACAACCATATCCTAAGATCTCTCTTAGAATCAAGACAATCATTCACTAACATCCCTCATCAGTTGTCATTGGACACTCTTATCCCTTATTAGCACTCAAAGATTAAAGGACTTGTTGTCAATATGGATAATAGGTTCAACAAAGTCTTTCCCTCTTTCAATCCATTTAATAAAGAGTTTGTCCTGGGATCTTGACTTATAGATACTTTTTCTAGTCATTTTTCTTTTCATTTATTAACCAAACAAAGTAATAATAAATTCAAGACTCATATTCAACTCCTTAACAATATTGCTCTCAAATCTTTCTTGGACTCTACTGTTGCTCTCATTGTATCCAATGCTAGTATCAAGAATCATGTTGCTACCTCCATCTCATATATTCATGTTTACAAGCTAGTTATCAAAATTCTCTACCATGCTGTGAATATCACAACTATAAAAGCTGAATTATTTGCTATCAAATGTGGTATCAATTAGGCTACCAATCTGAATGGTATTAATAAAATCATCATTATTACTGACTCCATCCATGCTGTGAAGAAAATTTTTGATTCTTCATCACATCCATTCTGTTGTGGCAACCACTAGACACAAAGTTCAATAATAACACAAGCAGTAAAGCTCTCAGTTAAGCAATCAAGTGGGGAAAAGCACAAGAGAACTTGACAAGGAGCCTCTGCTAAATTAGAGTCCTATTTATACTGTTACATGTTGGTCCATGCTATTACCTCATGTCTGTCTCACATCTTACTCAAGGCCACCATGTGTACACTATATGCCCTAATATCATCTTCCAGATCCTTCTACCATGTTCTAGGCCTATAACATCACATCATGTGACCTGTCATGTGACTGCAATGTCACATGCCTCTTTATTGTCAATAAAAAGAAAAAGAAATTCAAAAGTAAAGAAATATAAAATCAAGAAAAATAGATAAAAGGAAAAGAAAAATATTAGTGTCTAAAGCATTCCATAACACATTCCAAATTCATATAGCATTGATTTCAGATAAACTTAGAAATTTTTTTTTCAAAAGCCATGACAACATTATAGAATTTTAGGAATGTTCTAGTCATTTTGTTGATAAAGAAACCAAGAAATTCCATCCTGTACCCTGTTATCCTTGCAAGTCATCATGGGACTTCAGCAAGAAGAGTGAATGTGATGATATCCTTATGAGATGGAAGATAACTTTTCAAGTCTCAGATGAAAAAGGACATCAGTTCCTTGAACTCTTTGACAATGATAATAAACCGTTGAAACTAACATGTTCTAAAGGCAGATCATGGCTCAAATATTTTGGGCACTTTAATTCACTATGTGTGAGAGCTCCTAGAGCCATTGTTAATCATGCATCTACTGGTGAATATCAGTTGAGATTCTTTCTATAGGAAGAATTCAAGTGTCTATGTAGATCTTATCCTATTGAAACTAGGTATCACATCCTTTTCAATTGTAAAAGATATAATAAGTATTGGAATCTGAGGAGGAATACAGTAAGTCATTTCACTCTCTTCTTAGAGTTTAATAGTAGAGCATTTTCTTTTGGAGAAATTATTACTTGATCCACATCTTTTGTTGCTTTGTTGGTTTTTTTCATCTCATTTTTCCTTTTCTTCTCCATGTTGTCTGCATCTTAATGTAAGTAGTTACAAAGTAGCTACCATGGTCTACCCTTGCACCCCATGTAATAAATTGTTGATTGAAAAAAAAAGCTAATAGAATAGGAGATAGAGTAGAATCTTACCCTACACCTATGTTTATGTTGAAAGGAGGAGAAATAAATCATTCCATAAATAACAAGTTTTCCTACCTACTAAATATTCAGAAAAGAAAAGAGAAATTTTAGAATGAAATCCCACTTTGTCCAAAATGAGAGGAATTAATTGGTGATTAAGTGATGGGAAAAATTAGATGATGTTAAATGCCAATGTACTTGTTTAGAGGTTCTTGATTCATCCAGAGCAGATAATATGGGTGAGATAGACTCCAAAATTTGTAGTTGATTGTTATTTAACCCTACCAAGTTAGTTAGAATGGATAAAGTTGTTTTCTATTGAATGAAATTGAAGTTTTTCACTAATCACTTTCTCAATCAGCTTTTCTAGTGTATTTAAAAGAACAATAGGACAGAATGACTTAGGAAAGTTATAGGTAGTCTTATTAGACTTAGGAATGATGGTGGACAAAGATGTCTTGAAGTGAGTTGGCCAATGTCCTAAGTTGATGCATGCATTAGCAATATTAATGATGTTTCTTAAACACTTATTGTCTTCAACAACCAATTTAAGATGTTTTCATGAAATTTTGTCAAGGTCTAAAGCCAATGAATTATTACACTTATTGATTGCACTCTTGAACTCCTCTCTTGAAAAAAACTTCATGATAATATCAATTTGGTCGGGGTTTTGTTTAACAATGATATGTTTACTTGATAATTTTATGCTGAATTAAACATTTGATGAAGAGCTCACCAAAAATCATCAATTTTAATGCACAGTTGACTATTATGTTGCACTGCCTCTATGGTCAGTACTTTTTGCTTCTTGATCCAGTTCATTAGATCTCAAGGTCTACAATTGTTCAATGTGATTTCTTGAATTTTGTTATTAAAGAAAGTGTGCTTTGTTATCTTCACTGTTTTCTTGAAGTCCTTCTCATCCTCAACACTCTTAGATGATCTATAAGCAGTGAGTTTCTCTTGAAAATTCTCATTCCACCAATCTTTATATTGTCTCATTATATTTATCATACATGAGTGCTTAAACTATGTAGAGTTCACTAAGTTTGCAAAATCTTGAACTATACATTCAAGAGACTCCTTGTCAGGAATATTTGAGGTTTCTAGAAATTCTTGATGAAGTCAAATATGAATTTTGATTCTTTTTTGCTATTTTTTATGATAGTACATCTTTTGACTTGTATGAATTCTTTGTCAATGATAATACCAATGGTGAGAGGGGTATGACCAGAAAGATGTAAAAGTTCTAGGTAGATTTCATGACTGTTGAGTTCTATCAAATTGAACCATAGGAAAAATAGATTGATGACTGAGTTTGAGTTGTTGTCATTATCAGAATATTAAGTAGGAACCTGTTGAATAAGTAAGAAAAAAAAAGATTAAAAGAGTCCATGATCTCAAAAAGAATATCCCTATGTGATGAATGAAAAGGATATAAAGAGTCCTAGTCATTGTCTCTGACATTAAAGTTACCAGCCATGATAAGAACATTGTGAATGTTAGCTTCAGTATCCTTAAGATACTTTAAAGCAGTCTGATTGTTGTCCAAATAAATGTTAATCATGTAAAATATAGAACCATTATTGAAAAGAAAAAACAACAAATAGTTCATGGTTGAAAATGTCTTTGCAAAGAGAGAAATTTATTGAAATTAGATGAATGTTGATGTAAGAGATGACTCTCAGGTGGTCATACTTTCCAGAATTTGGTCTGGAAAAAGTAATCCAATTTGGATGATTTGGGGCTCCTACAACTTTATTACCTTTTTTACTTGAGGAACTCAGAATAGCCTGTATAAATGACCATGGAGGTTCTTGGATAAAAATAATATCAAAATTTTTTTGGGTTTCAAGAATTAGATTAGTGAGAGCTTTGTTCTTTCAAACATTTTGTGAGTATACTTAAGACTTCTAATAGTCATGCTTGTGTGATGCTCATAGCTGAGCAAATTGATTGTTTCCTAGTTTCCCAGAACTCCTGATATTTCTTAGTATGCCATTTCTTGTTAAAATGATGTTTCCAGAAAGAGTACATATTTGAGTCAGCTTGATGATTGTCTTTGCAATTCAAATATTTAAATAAGTGAAAACAGGATTCTCCTTGTTTTGTTTCAAGATGAGAGAGGCAAGTTCATTTTGAAGTTTGCTTTGTAACATTAAGCAAAGTGTCAGTGATGTTTGGCTTTGTGTAGTCCATTACATTCAACACATTTTGAACCTTGAATTTAGCAAGAAAAAGTTGTATGTTCCTATTTCCAGCAATTTTTTCACTGGGGGACTCCAGAGTTTATATTGGCATATAGTAGTAATGTGGCTTTCTACATTGAAGCAATGGTTAATAAGAACTTTAGCAGATATACCTGTTATAAGATGAGAGTGAGGACAGACTTTGGCTAGGGTTAGGGTTAGCTGGACATAGATAAGATAGTATTTTATTAGTCTACAACAGAGGAAGAGCATGTGATGTGATAGAGTCTAGAACGGTCTAGAAGGATCGAGAGGAGTCTAGATTAGAGTTAGGGTTAGGGATGACGTCAAGGGACATGGGTTCCTCATGTGATACACATAGTGTGCACATATACAGCGGAGATTAAAGGTATGACGTCAGGGCACATGTAGGAAGCATGGTGGCCTTAAGGAAAACACATGTAGATGAGTAATAGGACATGAGGACGATGCATGGACATAAGGGCAGGTTAATA
>Ga0157368_1001164_pt1 | contig 11388 bp, 10 predicted proteins | sample AttbisABBM3_FD_113146 | JGI IMG/M metagenome (GOLD analysis project Ga0157368, IMG submission 113146) | Fungus gardens microbial communities from leaf cutter ant in Botucatu, State of São Paulo, Brazil - Atta bisphaerica ABBM3 | ecosystem: Host-associated > Fungi > Mycelium > Unclassified ...
AAAGACAGGCAACCAAGTCGACTAAAATCGCAGGTGAACCCCTCTGTCGAAGAATTAAGCCTCGAGGAGGATAGCGATGATCTGCCTGACATCGGGACGGTTCTTTCGCATCAAGACGTTTCTTCGAGGAAGGGTAAAAGGCCCCAGGAATTAACTCAGAAATGCCGATCCAAATCACGGAGGAAATACTCGCAGGATGACGGTGCTCCATCTTCGCCAAGATCACTTCCCACTCTGACGTCTTTTCCTTTGCCTCTCTCATCAGGCCGCGAACTCATGGATGATACTTCCACGACCCAAACGAGTATCTCTGACCACTTTAACCTCTCATATCTCAATGACGATTACGACTTGGAGTTAAACTCTGTATCTATAGGCGATTTATGCCTAGCTAGGGTTACAGCTGTAGGAACTACTTATTGGCCGGCCAGAATACTAGAAATCAAGCGGTCTTCAACTGGCAAAGGAAAGCAAAAGAGGATGTTTCGCGTCATGTTCTTGGATAGGAAGGAAAAGTATATACCAAGGGATCAGTTTTATACTACCTCGCAAGAAGAATTCGGAACTTGTATTGTGAGCACTTGTTCTGATTTGCAGTCACTTCTGACCAAAGATTCATAGATTGGAGAGTTTGAATCCAGCCACATAGACGTAGTCAATGACTTTGACGAAGGGACACAAAAGGACACGATCAGCACTGGTTGTTGTAATCAGTCTTCATCTCGTTCCCTCTCTCTCGTCAATGTTGGAAGTCTTCCTATTCTATCAGGTCCGGATTTCTGTGACCTTCCGCTTCACTATCAGCTTCCATATGTGACTCCTATCCTCAAAGCTATTATGACTGAAGAGGCCACATGGGCCCTACGGAGGCACAACATGTATATCAAAGGGGGGACCATGCGGCAGAAACTGAAAAATGAAGGCGGAATGAGAGGTGCTGTTGATGCACAGAACGCAGATGATTTCTTACCTCTTGTGGAGGAGTGGTGTTTAGGTGTACGTAGGCCATATCCTGCCGAAGATAATAATCCCGAACAAGCTCACAGGATCAGTACGTTCGAAACAATGTACACGACGGAGGTGAAAGGCTGAGAATAGATGGGCTGGCAAGAGCCGACCCTGTATTGGGGACGGCCTCTTCGAAGTCGTCCTATCAAGCCGTGGATCTTCATCTAGTAGTTGAGACGCAGGTTAGTAGTTTTTCTCTCTTAGTATCTAGTTCACTCGAATAGTTTTCTGGAAGGGCGTAACAGCCAAAATGGGAGCGGCAGTTACTGAAGAGCCTCAGGCAGCTGAGGTGTGTATGCTTTGTTGGGACCTATAATCCACTAAAAGAGCAGTAGGTCAGGAATCCGCCTGAGATAGAATCCACAAGAAGGGAGCCCAACTCAGCCTTTCCGTTTTCATTTACCCCACGAACCATCGCTGTTCGAGAAGATGATCACAGTGCTCGGCTGCGCCAACGTGGATCCCCTGATTATGAAAATCTCTCCCCGCTTGACAAAGTGCAATACTGCCTTGATGTGCTAATACCGGAGGCTTTCAATCAGATTCTCCTTTGGCGCACAGGTGAGAGGAAATCGGTTGAAGTGATGTGGGATAATATCAAAGAAGAAGAGAGACTACATGATCGCGGAGAGGAACTACTTGAAGAGACTGATTGGGTTATGGACATTATGAGGTTGAGGAAGATAATGGAGACAAGTCTTGACAAGAACAAATTAGGTAAGGAGCCGACTAGTAATAAAGCACTGAGAAAGACGAGGAGTGGTAGAATAGGGGGTGTGGTTGGGTGTTACAAGGAGTAGCGTTCGTTGTATAAGGATATCCTATCTATATGATCAGTTCAAAGCTGCTGCACGCATCCATCCTCGACAAGACAATCCCCCTCCGCTTTCCATTCTATCCATCCTCGACGGACTCCTGTTAGACTTCACGGAGGACGGACCACAACCGACCAGCTTGCATCCTGACAACTAATGGCATTTTCTTATACTTAACTCACCAACACGAAAAACCACCTTACGGAGCATCTATTCTTATTACATCTAACTCGGAACCAGAACACACACCGGTGGTTTGGGGGTAGTCACTTAATTCGACATTTATCGTGTCTGAGCGCCAGTTCGCTTGGAACAACAGCGATTGCTAAAATTTACTTGACAGGTGACCACGTTTTATTGCCATCCATAAATATCTCTTAATCCTACTATTCCGTACAAAGTCCCCCTCTAACACGTACGCACGGATTGTTGGATCTCCACAGTTCTGACTGTAGAATCATTTCTTCATGTTGACAGGCAATTTGTTGAAGGTCAAAGCACGGTTAACAGTACGCCTGTTTCCGAAACTTTCATCCCTAAACTACTGCAATTTCAAGGGCTCCACCAGGGCCAACTTGGCCCCATATATCTTCTGTTGTTACGTCTCAACGTCGAATGGCACCACCGACTTCGAATGACCCCTGGCTCGCGGGACGACATTTTGGCATCGTGATAGACGCTGGATCCTCTGGCTCTCGTCTACAAATATATAGCTGGCGAGATCCGAAGACCATAGATCTATCCAAGGAAAGAAATCTTGCAGATACCCTACCGAAGGTGGAGAAGGGCTCGAAAGATGATAATAGCTGGGTATATAAAGTTGAACCAGGTCAGTGACGACGGTTGTTCGATTTCATCACTTTGAACCCATTCCTCGTCTATGTCTGGAACATACGCTAGGACTGTCCTCGTTGGCTTCGAATCCAGTTGCTGTTGGGGCGTATCTAAAGCCGCTGATATCATATGCCGTAGAGGAGATACCACCGTCTTTGCACTCATCGACACCTATATATCTCTTGGCTACGGCAGGTATGCGGTTACTCGGGCCGGAAGAACAGGCAGCCATCCTGACACATGCGTGTCATTACCTACATTCCTTCAACTTCAGAGTCGATGATCCGTCAGAGACCTTGGGTCCTTGCGGGAGCAGTGTGCGGATTATCACAGGAGAAGAGGAGGGACTATTCGGCTGGATTGCAGTGAACTATCTTATGGATGGATTCAAAAGCAAGTCGTCGAGGAACGGCAAAGGAAAGGAGAAAGAGACTGATTCTTTGAGAACGACTTATGGGTTTCTGGATATGGGAGGTGCGTCAACGCAAATCGCATTCGAACCTGGTGCCGAACACGAGCATAATGTGAAGGGAAAAGGTTTGATAGAGGTACGGTTAAGGCTGTTGAGTGGGGAAGAGATTCGGCACAAGGTGTTTGTAACAACGTGGTTGGGATACGGGACGAATCAGGCTCGAGAAAGATATGTGGAGAAGACGATTCAGGAGTTTGAAGAAGCCCGTACCAACGTCGAGGTTTTGGATCCTTGTCTACCAAAGGGCTTGAAACTGACTGAAAGCGCAGCTCAGGTCACTGGTGCTGCCCACATTCATGTCACAAAACCCTATACGCTAACGGGAACCGGCTCCTTCGAGCAGTGCATGCGCAAAACGGCACCATTACTCAACAAGGACATGCCATGCCCTGATTCGCCTTGTCTGATGAATGGCATTCATGTCCCTCCCATCGACTTTTCTGTATCTCACTTCATTGGCGTGTCAGAATACTGGTATTCCTCGGAACACATCTTTGGCTTGGGAGGTGTATATGACTTTGTGCAATATGAGCGTGCAGCTGTGGAATTTTGTGGCCGCCATTGGACGGCAATTGAGAGGCAGCACGAAGAATCACGGAAAAAACACCAGCTAGGAGGGGACGGTGAGGTCATGAAGGGTGGAAAGATAGTTGGAGCTGATGTCTGGGGGCCGAAGGTCGAAACATCCAGGTTGCAGATGCAATGCTTCAAGGCAGCATGGATCGTTAATGTGCTTCATGAGGGACTTGGGATGCCCCGGATAGTGGATCCAGAAGGGAATAACACGACTGCAGGCGATCAGGTAGCTAAACAAGCGGAGCAGAAGGGCTTAGGAAGGCCACCAGCATTTCAGTCTATTGACATAGTCAACGATATCGCTATTAGCTGGACGTTGGGTAAAATGGTTTTGGAGGCAAGCAAGGAAGTAACTCCGTTAAAGAAGAGTGATAAACTTGTCAATCCTGTTGACAATACTGAGGACCACACTGATGTACTACTGAAGCCTATTCAACCGCCATTCTTCTCGACATCATTGGACACGATTGAAGACAAACTGATGTTTCATTTACCTTCTTCACTAACCCGTGATTCCCTAGGATTCTCACCAGTGTTGATATTCTTTGGGATGGTTGTGGTATTCATTGTGATATATCTGCTCAGGCGGCAGCTGAAGACGAGTCTTCTTCGGCTTATGCGAGGAAAGAAGGATCTTTATGGAGGGTCTATAGAGGAGGGGAGGTTTATCAATAGGAATGGACGCACTTCGCCAACCTCGCAACCTGCCTTGTGGTTGCGACAGCTGCCACGTCCAGGTGTAACAAGGAACGACGATGCACATTCGCTTTCTCATTTCCGGCCTTTTGGCCCATCGAGTTCACCACAAGCACTATCTCCAGAGAATCCAATGGAAATAACCGTGGTCAGCTCGACACGCTATACGATATCCCGTGGGACTTCTCCTGGACCTGGCAGTGTGGTTCGGGATGCTCACGATGGACAACAATTCCTAACGTCTCGTTCACGAAACTCATCCCAGTTGAACCTGGAAGATTTTGCGCGCCGACCTGCATCTATGTCTGGATCTAATAGCTTACTTTTCTCTCGAAAGCAGCCCATGACATGATACTATTGTAAATATTTGCTAGTTATTTGAGGCATCATGTGATTGGGAATAATGCCCTCGACTTCAGACGATCATGTCAATTGACCTTGACTGGCTCAAACTTGACGCGTCACTCGCAAACCATATTGTTGTCCTACTTAACCGGCAACTCGACTGCGCAGAAAGGCCGTCCTTCATTGGGCCTGTGCAAGTTATAGCCCTAGATTTTGGATCCAATGCCCCTGATGTGGAATTAGTAGACTTGCGCGATATATATCGTGATTTTCTGGAAGACGAGAATGAAGAAGACCATGACCCTGTCAAAGTAACAGAGGGTGGAGCTGGAATAAATGATGATGACTACGAATGGGTTTCGCGCCGAGCAGGGGTCAGACGAGGTCCAACACCAATTGCAGGCAGTAGGCAGCACCATCTGCCTCCACACATGCGGAGCCGTTACCCTGGAGATCATATTTCTCCTGATGTCTCCCTGAGCATGGATCCTTGGACCTCAGGATTGAGTCGACCTCCAAGCTTCGGTACCTATGGGATGCAACCATTCAGCGCCAGTAATGAAATTCCCCTTTACCAAAGTCCATCACCGACAACGCCTTTCGTCATGATACCTAGTCCTCTGCATGGGCATCATACAGGGCCCACACCTCAAATCGAGCCGGAGAGCTCTATAGATGAAGCTATTCCTCCGTCAGCGCTCACAGATGAACCGCTAGATCCCTACCCGAACCTGCAACTTCACCTACATGTCAACTGGCAATCTAATATTCGTATATCGATACAAACGTCGCTCCTTATCAACTATCCCTCACCTATGTTCATGTCCCTCCCAATTCGACTCTCCGTAACTGGTCTTGTTTTCAACGGAGAACTTGCCATAGCGTACGAAGGAAGGAAAAAGCGTGTACATCTGTGTATCCTTGATGACCTTGATCCGTATGGACCAGCCGGTTCACGCAGGATGTCGAATTCCTCCTTGAATTCAAACGCTCCCGGCGTCGGAGTGGATCAATGTAACTCAAGTACACCTCCAGAACCTGATGATTCTATCATTACAGGAGGTTCTAGGCTTGGACTTGGTGATCTCGGTTCATCGGGTCTCGGGAACGCAACATTTCCTTCGGCCATTCCTAATATGAACAGCACCCCCTCCACGACCTCTACTTCAGGCGGCGGTCCTCTGGGATACAATCCCACGACGCACACACGACCTGCGAAACCAGGCCTCCCAATTGGCCAGAGACTACTGCCTTCAATATTCATTGAAAGTGAGATAGGCCAGGTGGATAGGCATGTGTTGAAAAATGTAACAAGGGTTGAGAAATTCATCCAGGACGTGGTTCGGAAAACGGTTGAAGAAGAGCTTGTATTTCCCAATTTTCATACCTTGGTTATGGGTGAGAGTGGATGACTGTCACAATTATCAGCCGAAGAACTCGCTATACTTATAAAATGATTTTCATTTCTTGCACCTAAGTCGTGAGTGTCTGGTCGCCAGAAATCTCAAATTTTCTTTAACCATCTTCAGGCTCCAAAACAGACCTGAAACTACTGCTATTTCGTTATTTTTCCCTGAATGATCATATGTATGGAACTGAGAAGAGATGCTCAACAAGTGGTCAAAATTTTATTGACCAGCTACCCAGTGGCAATTCGTTACGCTGCAATAATATGAAGGTCACGCAATGTGATTGGCATTTGCTACTCGCCTTCATTTGGCTGGCCCAGAGAAACCAGACCTGTTTGACTTAGTCGTCAGCATGATTTCGCAGTAGAGAGCACAGAATCGAGACGGGTCAACGAACTGGCTATTAGAATGGCAAACTCGCGACGACATCTCTGGACCTTTTCCGGATTAGCCTCAGTACTTGGGCTGTGTAGAACCTGGCCAAATTCACCTGGAGATCTCAGGCTGTCTTCTCAAGGTTTGGAATTATCAAGCACTAGTTATGGTTAGTCTGGATATCCATCATAGATGAAATATCAACCAATTGTCTGTCTCACGGTCGGCTTTCTCTGAAAATTCTGGCAGTTTAATTTGGACATGGTGTGGCATATAAAAATCCTGCCGCACTAATTGGCTCGACGTCTTCGGCTTCAACACCTTGCATGACCTCGTCTCACTGTCAAGCCACAATCCCCTATGACATTCTCAGTGCTATATTTCAGGAATATGTCATAGATCTTCTCGATAGTCATGCAGACCGCCCACCCCGACCATCTGCATATGAGGGACCTCTATTGTTGTCGCATGTCTGTCGGCACTGGAGAGAGGTTGCGTTATCTACACCTGTTCTTTGGTCTGCCTTGACCATTGACCGCAACTTCGCCCACCCCATTATCTCTCACTACCTTATCCTCGCCCAGGAAATCCCTCTCCGTTTATACATTACACAGTGGTCCTATTATGGAAGGGATCCAGACAGAGGGATCCTGGATTTGTTGCTGTCACGGGCTGGCAGATGGCAATGCGTTCGCATCTTGTTTGATGAAGATACTGCTTTGGAGGTCCTCCGTAGATTTGATCGTGAACTTGATGTGAAGAATCGTCAAAATCCAGTATTTGGAACTTTAGAAGAGGCAAGGATTGAGGGGGCTATTCTTGTGTCTACGGAGACTTCCAAAAAACTTTTATCATTTTTTCTCGACAGAAGACGATTCCCTCGCCTCCGCCGACTGGACTGGTCATTGGACCTGAGTTTCTTGGGGGACCCCCTTTCTTTCAAAGGAGCTAACACCAATTGGGAAGGGCTCGACTATCTAAAACTCACCTTTCCACCCCCTATGGCAGCATGCCTAGGACTTCTCCGACAGTGTCACAATCTCCGGAATCTGAATATTGACTTCCGAAACTGTTACAGCAGCTCTATATCCCATGTAGCTTCAAGTCACCTGAACACGCTGGTGGTGCCACCGAATTCTTTTCGCGAGTTGACGGTCTATGTGGGAGCGCCGGTGATAGGAAGAATACTGAATCGTTATATCAATTCAAATCTTGCTTGTGGTAACTGGGTTGTCAATGTCTATTCCTAAAATATTCTGTTGGTACATACGTAACTGAATGCTGACTTGCTACCAAGTCCTGCTTCTATATCTAACAAGCGTCATTTTGACTTACTTGATGATTATGTAGCTCCTGATCTCAGACCAAGAATCATTGTAATGCTTAGTACCCCTTGTCCGTCCTGAGGATGACCTGTCTCTCCTGCAAACACCATGACACCATGAGCATCAGCAGGATTGCCTCCATCACTGGAAGTATGACCCCAATGATAAGATAATTATGATGTCCATTTGGGTCTGCCCACAAAGACATTCCCAATAACGATGCATTGATGGTAGACACCACCAACCAAATGGCGCCAGTGAGCCAGATAACCATAATCATCGGCAAAGCCAATGGTAATGGCAATTTTCGTGACGGTGAGACAATGAGTAAATTTGAGGTAGGACACCAGGTGGTAATATTCACGTGTTCATGGAGAGTCAATCCATGATGACATAAAGTCAAGATGCATGCGAATGGATTCAGGAGGAGAAGTTGGATTTTGAGGAGAGGAATGGCGACAAGGAATGCAGAAAATGATACAATGCATGAAATGATCGTAACTGTCATGATGCACTGAGAGACTCTCCTCTTAGCAAGGCTTCCATCTGAGACCCGAAGCTGCACGCCCATCGTAATCCAGGTGAGGAGACGAAGTGGATTTGAGCTGTAGTGCTGGGAAGTTTATGTAGTGCTGGGAAGTTTATATATCTTCGTGCTGCGGAATATTATGGTGGCTGACAGCCGCCGTGATCACCCAATCCAGGATAATAAATATTAAGGCAGTGGGTCAAAGGCTATGCATTCAAAAATAGTGAAGGCACACTCCCAACGGATTTACCGTATTCGATCAGCTTGGAATGACTGTCCTTAATTTCTCTGGAAATCCCCATCCTGAGTCGCTGAAAGTAAAAATATGGAAATCTTGATGATCATCTATGCCAGGGGATATCATAGTGACGGTCGACACTCAATATACTCATACATGATCCCATGCCACTCAAATAATTTCCAATTACCAACAGTGTGCCGATTCATGGCACACTACAGGCTTCAATCAAAGAAAACTAACAGGAAGACAAACAGCCAAGCCACTCAAAAGGGTCGACAAAGTTAACCTCTAGCAGAAACCCCCTGCCCACCAGCACCTCCCCTCCTCGGCCTGCCACCTCTCCTTCCATATCCACCCCAACCACCAACATACGCACCAGGCCCCATCAACCCAACGCCGCCTGGCTCTCCAAACGTTGCAACATTCCTCTCCCTCTCTTCTTCCCTCCTATTCCTTCCAGCACTTCCACCTCCGCCAGCTCCACTGCGCCTTCCCCCACGCCCACCAGCACCACCTGGTCCGCCAGAGAGGGGTGTGGAAGTAGATGATGAAAGAGAATCAAAGAATGACCTTTGACGGTCATATGCTGCTTCTTTCTTCTTTTCTGGCGCAATCGAGTCATTAGATGGTGTACCCCTGGACTCAGTGTCAGGCCCATCTGCTATAGTAACAATAGTTTCCTGGTGTGCGAGAGCGGCTTTGTTGAACTTGGCATTCATACTCTCGAAATCGAAATCCGTCGAGGGAACTTTGATCTGTTCGATAGACTGCTGTTGTCGTCCACTACCGGTTCGTTTCCCCATACCCCCACTGGTGGAATGGACAGTACCATTTTGAGCATTGCTGACACGTAAATCTCCGAGAGCACGTTCAACGGTTTCAAGAGAAGCAGCAGCATTCTGTATAGAAGCTCCACCGCCCGTTCGACGAGTTTGTCCTCCTGCTTTAGTGCGTGACTGTCGTGGTTGTTGGGTTTGTTGTGGTTGAGACTGAGAAGGTTGATGCTGCTGGGTTGGCTGAACAGGTGCTTGGGCCACTTGCGGTGATCGTTGAGCGTCACTTGCAGGTTTGGATTGTGAACCTTGACGACTATAATCCGACTGCTGTTGTTGTACATCAAGTTGTTGAGCAGAAGCAGAAGCACCAGAGGCAGTTTGAGCTGGGGTGGGATACGGAGAGTAACCCGCGGATGCTTGACCTGGAGCCGAAGCCTAAAGAGGGGGAAAGTAAAATGTTAAATCAGTAAAAAAAAAGGTTCATTCGAGGAAGTTGGGTATCAGAAGGAAGGCAACGGAAATCTCCACATGGATTTATGCGCTCTCGGATAATTGTTTTCACATCCGGATTAGTTTCATCATATAGAAGACACGCGACAAGCAGACACAAAGGGTGAACTTGAACTCACCCCTAGGACAGCAGGATCATCGTGAACACTCCGTTGAGGGACAGGCTCATCCACGGCCAAATCCTTCACTTCAGAAGCTCTGAAAATAATATATTGATATGGTTCTTGCACTGGAGGTATGAATTCATTTGGCGGTCTGCCAGAGTAAAAATGAGTCAGTGTCTTTTTCGTCGTCGTCGGCCTCGGCATGGCTCCTTCCCAGGGACAAAGAAACGGTACGCACCGACGTGACTCCGTACCCATAGAATACACTGTCGAGATCAGGACGAAGCTAGTGAAGAAAAGAGAAGGGAGTACCATTGGATAATTGGATCGTAGAGGCTCCAGGATCGATACCTGCCAATGTACCTCTGTACCGCACATCAGAGTGCGAAATAAGAGAAATAGGTTTTCTATCGCCGTATCAGTACATCCAGTCGATAAAGTGAAATATATAAAACGCACCCAATGAAGCTAAGGGCCATGATAAAAGAGGGGAGAAAACAAAGGAAAATAGAAAGCTATGAGAGGAGATGAAGGAAAGAAGAGGGTTGAATTTGAAGATGACGAGAGAAAGCAAGCAAGGAGGACAGAACGGTTTGTGAATTGCGTAGCATCGCTCGGCGTTTTTGGCGTTCAATCAATTTCAGACTCCGACGTCATGATTTTGCCAAATATTTGTGCTCCAAGATTCCTTTTTAGGTAATTTGAGATTTCGTTGTATTTCATCCAAGCACAGCAGCATGGTGCAGTGTGGACAACTGATGACCACTTACCTGTAAGGGATCCATTCTTCCACTCTTTCACACCAACAAATTCTTCTACTACTAAATGTCTCATCTGCTCTTCTATGATATTTCATGCTTACCCATTGTTATCATAGTATGCTCAGAACTCCAGTATTTCTCTTTCTCTTTCTTTTTTATAGTTTTTCTGATTTTATATCTCTTTTTATTTTGTTTTATTTTCTCTTAGATAATAAAAAGTATGTGACTATGGTCATATGATATAGGAGGATCAGAAATAATAGACATAGCTATAGTATTGTTCTTATGTAAGACTTATGGAGAATACATATGTTATGACTTAAACCTTGGAGTAAAGATAAAAGGCTACTTTTGTATTGAGTAACACAAAAGAACTTGATAGAATTCCAAGTACAAACTAGTCTACCTTATATATATATACTATAAATCTGTGTGCACACTACAACTAACTGTCAGTGTCAAAGACAAAAGTAGTGGACTCTGTTTATTTGAATTATCTTTTTGATTTTGATTTTCTTTTTGATTTATTTTTCATTTTTTCTATTTTTAGAACTTAGGATTAGGGTTAGAGTAACAAGATCATGTTGTTATACAGCAGGTCACATCAGATGA
>Ga0157368_1001169_pt1 | contig 11348 bp, 3 predicted proteins | sample AttbisABBM3_FD_113146 | JGI IMG/M metagenome (GOLD analysis project Ga0157368, IMG submission 113146) | Fungus gardens microbial communities from leaf cutter ant in Botucatu, State of São Paulo, Brazil - Atta bisphaerica ABBM3 | ecosystem: Host-associated > Fungi > Mycelium > Unclassified ...
ACTGCTGATATATAATATGAATATGTTATCATTTGTCAGAGTTGCAAACCTTGGACACTAGCTTTTTCATTTAATATTTCCTTTTTTACTTTACTTTATATTTATTTTTCTATGTTTGAGATTCACAAACAGTCACATGACATGACTAAGTGTCACACATCAATCACATGGCAATGTTACAGTCACCTGATCACATGTTATATAGAAGAATATAAAATGTTCTGGAAGAATGATGTCATACAGTATGTTTAACACATGTTGACCTTGAGGCAAATACATGGCTGTTTAGGGTAGGCTAGAAGTAGTTGGCATGGACCATGGGGTTTTAGTATATAAGGTAGACAATCCTGTACAGAGTTTTCTATCAAGTTCTCTTGTATTAATCCAATACAAGATTCTATTCACTGATCTACTCCAAGATCTTTGAGTTGTAACATTATTATTCTGGAATCTTCTATAGCCTTCTGTGTGACCATGACAGATGTGTGATGGTCACAAACTGTCACATGTAATGTTATGCTAACTCTTAACTTTAAGTCCAAAAATAAGAAAATAAACAAAAATAAAAATAAAAATGAGAAAAGAAATAAAAAGAAATAAAGTCCACTTTTTTTAACTTTGACATCTCTACCCTAGATATTTGAGAATTATTCAAAACTAGAGTAACTCACTCAACAGTTTCTATTTATAAATAATTATTCTAGGTAGTATACTTAGTATATAAGTCAGTAGACATACTGTAAAGTCTTATTCTAAAAATTAGCACTATTTTCCAGTGTTAGTGATGATACATCTTCCCATCATTTGGTAGACTTGTCTGCCAGACATATTAAGTATCTCTTCTAAAATATATAACCAGTATGATTAGTAGAGATACAACATATAAGCTAAAGCTAAGAGTTATTCCAACATTTACATTCTATATATCTAGATAACACTTACTAAGGTTTAAATCTCTACAGAATATGTATATTAATATAAAAAACAACATGTAGGCTACACTAATAAATAGATGATATTGCAACTTATTGTAAGTCCTATGCATCATCACTCATACTCAGTCAAACTATGCTAATCACAGTATGAATATAAATAAGCAAAATGTTTATCTAACAATTTAAAATATCTATATTTTACTCATTAGTGATTTACTTGTACTTAATCTCTTCCAACTTCAACTCTATCTGAAATAAGAACTATATAATATGTAGTTAGCACAACATATAAGTTAAGATTAATGTTATTATCCATAATTCCACAAATAAGCACTATGCTTGATCCATACATGGATAATTATATTTATTCTTGGATAAGTTTTATACTTGATCCACTCTTTTATATGACCAATTACAGATCTTCACTCAAAGCAGGAGCTATACTTAACCATGTTATCAGATAGTCTGATAACTACTATCTTATTTGTAGTTCTATTGACAAATCTTATCTTTTTCAGTTTTGTTTTTTCTTACTTGTTTATCTTTAATGGTATTCTTCTACTAATTTTCTATAACTACTGAACTGAAGACCTCTTTCTCAGCTACTTCATAGCAAGATGTTTATGCTAAGTAAACATCTTGCTAGTCTTATGGCCAACTATTCTCATTACTCAAGATAGTTAAATTTGCAACTGGAAATTTTATTCTAGTTATCTAACTATACTCTTCTGGGTCTTATTGGTATTTTACTACTAACACTCCTAGATCTCAGTATCTCAGAATTATACTGATTAGTAATAGTTCAAACTAGAAAAATACTCTTATTCTAAAAGACTAATTTTTACTCCTATTACTAGTACTCTATTTTCTATCTATTCAAGATTGTGGAGATTGTTAGGATAACTAAGCAGAAGTGCAGTTAACTCTAGAACTCTAGGAAATTCTAAGTTTATTAACTAGCTATGCAACTATGCAACTTACTTTTAGAAAATCCTAAGAGAACATAATAGAGTTTCTGAAGATAATGACTATTAAAAATACTATCTAGCTTATCCTGATATGTCAGAGTGCTGATTACATACAATAGTAATACATTAATAAGAAACTGTTAGAAATAAAAAGACCAATCTAAAAATAAGTTAGAGTATATATTGTAAAAGTCCAGAGTATAGGAAAATAGATCAAAAATATGTATGCTAAAGTTAGTAAAAGGCTATACAGTTTGTCAGAGTTTGCCAGAATTTTACAATTTATTAGAAATTACCAAAGTAAACTCAGTTATTTTATTTTTTCCTTTTATAAACTTAGTTAAGAGAGTATGATATGACATCATATATGATAGTTATAAATGTCACAAGTTGTGACAAACTTGTGACATATTATCATATAAGTATCATATTTATCACAGTCATAGTCATATAATCATGTAATCTAATAAAATATTATAGAATTTGGTAAAAGAACTTAGTTATATGTCTCTTCTTATACTACTCAATATATGAGTTATGCTTTTGTCTTTATACTTAGGGTTCAGTTATAATACTATAGTGCTAGAGATTATGTTAGCACTAGTAAATAGAATGGTAAGTGGTTGTAGGTGAAGACTCTGAGTGTAAGAAAGTATAATATTAAGCATAAAAGACAAACTCTTGTATTAAGTAACACAAAAGAACTCAATCGTTACAATTCTAAGCTTGGCTTAGGTTGCAACTAAGCTAAAGACTTGAAAAAGAAGTAAGAAGATGATCAATTGGTAAAGTATAAAGATACAAATTGATATCTACTATTATATATATCTATAGACCATGAGAAAAGTATACAATGTCTATGAATAATATATAAGAAAGAAATAAGAGAAATATAATAAAACATGAAGATTAATTAAGACACAGTAGATTGCAGTAAATCTGAGTCAAAGATGAAACAAACCCTAATATATATTTAGAACATGTCAACAATAAGATAAATACCTATAAAATATGAGGTAAAGATCATAGCAATCATAACATCAATAGAGTTCCTAGTATAGACTAGTTTATCTTATATACTACAAGCTATAGTTTGTATATATCTACAATTATTATATTCTAAAGTATATATGTTATTCATAAGACTAGTACTATTAGACTTAAAGATAATAGACTTGTTGCTTTTTTATTTTTCTTCTATTATTCAAGTTTTTCTTATTTTTCTGTTTTAATTCCTCACTATTCTTTCTTCTTCTTAGAATTAGTAAAAGGGGATAATGTGACATCATACATGACTGTCACAACTGTTACAAGTAATATGACAAAAGATATAACAACTGTTACAAGCTAGTTACATATATCACAGTTACAGTTACAATATCATATAACATATGAAAAGAGTAATATTATACATCATAAGATATAATAACTTTTATATACATGACTCATAACATTTAGGGTAGACTAGATATAAAGTATATACAGACTATATATTAGAAATATGTAGAGTAGACTTATTTATACTAGAAACTCTACTGATTTCTCTTATGATAATTAATACAAAATTTCTCTTTTATTCTAACTTTGAACTTGAGTTATAACAAGTATACTGTAGCCATGTTGTTATGGCTTAAGTTTAAGTAAATCAAACAAAAGACAATTCTTATATTGAATAACTTGATGGATTTCTTATTACAAACTAGTCTACCTTATATATTATAAATCATAGTCTGTGTATATACTACAACTAACCTACTATAAAGTCTATATGCTTTCTATAAGTCTAACATGCTAGCTATATGATGTTACTTGTTCTAGAACCATCTATGATATTTTCTATGTCACATGATTATATGACCATAACTTGTGACATTTTTGACTGTTATATGTGATGTCATATTATAAATTTTTGTCTAAGTTTGAATAATTAAAATTAAAATAAAAGAAAAAGAAAAAAATCCAAGTCCACTGTTTGCAATTCTAACATTATTCTTTCTTTAAGATTTATTCTCAAATTTTCTGTCATCCTACCAAAACAATATCTTTGTCATTTACTTCTTCTAAACTTCTCTACATTTGGATTCAATTTTAATTTTCACAACTTTTCTATATTTCCCTTTCCCTATATTTCCTTCTGTCTCCTAATTTTAGTGTTCATTCTCTTGTTGAGAATTTTTTCTACTTCCAACTCTTTTAGTATATCTACTTCTGTTAACTTTGGCTCTTCTCTCTTCTATTCCTCCACTAGTTGCTTATACCTTATTATCCAACTAATATTTACTACTAGATAAATTCTCATTGTTGCCAGCAGCTTTAACTTGATTGCATTCTTTGACATCATCTCTTCTATTATATATAGTTCTATATACTACTCTGTTAATTTCTCTCAAATACCAAGTCTTTTGTACTTAGTATTACTTTATCTTCTGTTAAAAAACCTACCTTCTTCAACTGAAGTTTGAACACCCAGGCATAACTAAACCCTGTAGTTTTTCCACCTTTTTATAGTCAACACTCCTCTCTTAACAATCTCTATTGTCATCCTCAGATCAATCCTGCTACTCTCTATGGTCAAACTTTAAGTCATGATCCTCAAGGTCATAGTACTGCTCTGTTCTGGTTCTTGCTACTATAAGCTTCTTCTCTTTCTCAGTAACTCTTCTAGACACTTCCATCTAGATTCCTGACTATTCAGTCATTATTATTCCTTGATTATGTCAACACTGTTCCACTAGATTGAAATGTATCTTTAGTAGTATTTAGAATAGTTACTGCTTCTAGGAGTTCTTATTTTGTTTTCTGAGGACTTCCTGAAGGTAAGTGCCACTGTCCTTTGTCTAGTCAATATATCTCTTAGAACTTTCTGGAGTTGTAATATCTATAGTATCCCTACAGTTCTTGCCCAGTTACCCTAATATCTTCCTTCTAAACATTTTCCATTTTTTCCATAAACTCTGTCACTTTCTCTATTTTTCTTTTCTTCTAATATCTGCCACTGTTATGTTTCTAAGCTTGGGTACAGTGTAAGTTACTAGTTTATATACTAGATAATTTACCTAGGATAGCTATTTGAAATGGAGACTGCTTAGCAAGTTATTTTATATACTAGTGATTCTTGGATGGTTAGGAATAGAGTCCATGAAGTTTGGCAAAGGACTATTAAAGACATCTGAGGAGAATAAAGAGAAGTGATCTGTACTAGAAGAGGTTAGGGAATGTAAATGAGAGAAGAAGTATTATCTATAGTTGTAAGACAGATGGCCAGAATAGGATATGACAATAAGATTACTTAGTATGCTATTGACCATCTTGATTTTTGGTTGCTACAACAATAATAATATTGTATAAGGCTTATATAGAAATATTTTTTTATTTTAAATGATTCCTTCTTTTGTTTTATTTTTTCTTGAAGTGTGTTTGTTCTTTGATATATTCCTTGATATACCTCTTATAACATTTTGACATGTTTGTCAACTATTTTAACTTCTTGTTCTTTACATTGATCTAATTCATCACCCAGTAAGACTTAGATATGGTATGCTTATCTTTTTATATCTCTGTATATAATGTTGTGTAACTTCTCTGATATGATATAAATATCTTCTCCTACTTGCATTTTGTATATTTTTCTTGCTTGTAATAGAATAGTCTTAATGTCTGCCAATTTATTGTTGACTACATCAGTTTGTTTAATGATATCTTGGATTTGTGATTGAATATCTGCCATAGTTTCCAATCCTTATATTATTTGATAATATTTCTTCATCTAGTCTTTCTTTTTTTTGTTAAACATAGTTAGGGTTAAGATTGTTATCAGTGCAAGGAATGTATGGGTTAGAGAATAAGAGAGAAGTTGTAAAGTAGGCCATTTGTGTTTTTTAAGTACTGGATATACTTTGAAATGTTGATTTGGAGTTTTACTCCCTTTCTTTTATATATTTCATCTTGAAAGCTTTGTCTAATAGTCTTGAATTAATTTTTGAGCATATAGTATCCCCATTTCTGCTATCCATTGGTCATGTTTGTTTCCATATCCCTTTCAATATAAATATACTAAAAATTATATGCCTCTATCTCATTTTTTATTATGATTAAAGATTTAGAGTTGAAGAACATTATATAGAGTTTACACAAGAGAACTCAATAGAGTTTTTAGTATAAAGTCATCTATTCATATATACTAGGTCAATAGTTTGTGTGTACTACATCTAACTTATTCTAAAGGCTATGCACTATTAACATGTGGAAAACATGTTGTATAATATCATTATTCTAGAACTTTTTACTAAGTCTAAGAAGAAGAAAGAATAGAAGAATTGAAATAAAAAAATAAGAATAATTTGAATAAAAGAAGAAAGGTAAAAAAGAAACAAGTCTACTATCTTTAATAGTACTGGTCTTGTATATAACACATATACTTTAGAATATAGTAATTGTAAATATGTACAGACTATGACACTAGAGTTTGGTGTTAACTTTAATTAATTATCAGGCTAGCTATTATAGAGTACATACTAGCCTTATACTGGAAAATGTTGGAAAGTGTAGATAAGGGAAAAGAGATTATCTGTAGATTGGGATAAATATGGTCAGAAGATGGGATATGACACACTGGAATTCTACTGTTAATAACTATTTGATTCAATCATCTTGTTGATCATTAATATAATGTCACAAGAATACTTTGATCTTCTAGTTGATTCTTTCTATTTGACTATCTGTCTGAAGGTAGTATACTATTGACAATGTCCTTTTTATTCCTAGAACCTTGTACAAGTTTTTCATGATTTGTGAGGCAAATTGAGGTTTCTTATCACTAAGAATTTTCTTTGGAACTTTATACATTTTCTATATATTGTTTTGATAGATCTTTACTTCCTCTAATGATATTGCAATTGTTGTTGCTCTAAGTCTGATTATTATTATTTTTCATTACTTGCTACAATAGTCTCATTGCTTCCTTCTCTCTTACATATCTAATTAATCTTTTGTGAATCAATCTACTATGACTACTATAATGTTCTTGTTGTTTGATCTTGAGAGTGGTCTTATGATATCAATACTAATTTCTTGCTATAGTCCTTGAGATATCTCTAATAGATAAAGTTCTCCTGCTTTTTTCATATGTTGTACTTTATTCTGTTGATAATTTTGGCATTCTTGAATATACTTCTTGGTGTCATTTTATATTCCTAGCTACTAATAATTCCTCTTGATTAACTTGAACATCCTTTGTTGTCCTGAATATCTTACATTTGCTAGATTGTAATTTTCTTATAAAATTTGTTCTTGAACTTTTTAGTTGTTGGATATATGAATTTTCTCATCTATATATACTACCCTATTATCTTCTCATGCTTGGCCATCATCTTTTTCCAGTTCTCTCTATACTTTTTGTTTCTTAGTATTATTTTATTTTGAATTCCTTCTAATAATATGGTTTCTTCTACTCGTTAGTTTTTTCAAACATTGTTATTTCTACTTTTGTGACTTTCTAGACAGAATATCTGCTCTAGTGTTTATTTTCCCTGGAATATGTCATAGAATGAAATGATCTTGTAACTTAAGATATTATTTTTCTTCTTGTTTCTAAAATAAGACTCCTTCTATAGTATGTTCTGATGTGTTGGTTTCTACTTGGAATTTTCCTTCTTTTCTAGATAGAGCAAAGACTAGTTGACTAGTAATCTTATTCTTTAATTCTTTGAATGCAATTTGGTATTATTTTTCTTATTTTTTGGTTTTAATAGTTCTTTGTTCAAAAATACTAATTTTCATTCATCACCTTCTTTGATTTGTATATTATTGTATTCCTAGATAAGGTCCAACTTGTTGAAGTATTTTATGTATTTGAGTCTCTTCTTTCCCAATCAATGGTAATGTTATCTTATACTTTATTGTATGTTAGTTCAACTTTCTGTAATTCTATACTAATAAAAAAGATTCATTCTGCTAGGGCAACTGGATAAAGTCTGCAGAATTTTACAGAGTTTGTAATCTCTAGGAAATCCTAAGTAATATTGTTTATGACTACTAATTATACAACTTACCTCCAGAGAATCCTAAGAGAACAGGATGGAGTTTCATAGAGATAACAGTTACTATAAATACCAGGAGCTCATTCTAATCAAGCAGAATATCAATCAGAACATTTGATAACTTAGCTACAAAATGATAGAGCTGAATAGTCAGAAATATCAATAGAATATTACTAGATAGTAAGAGATCATTGGTTGGTAGCTAAAAGAAGTAGGTTCATTGTTATAAAGGAACAAGTGGAGATTCACAGTGTTTTAGTGGAGAAGAGAAGAAAGCAGAAATGTTATAATGTTATAGTAGAGTTTTGGCAAGATAGTGGGTTCTTTTATATTTATCTCCCTTTCAGATTGCCATATAATTCAAAGTAAGGGATACTGGTTTAAAGTTGATGCTTTGAAAGTCTGCCAAACAAATAAACTATGGGGCTGCAAGATTGAGATAGTGAAATTTGGTTACTTGATCAGATATAAAAATATCCACAGCATTCTCCTAGGAGTTTGTCTTTAGCCCAAAACTCTTTCACTTGATTAAGTAATACCTCTTCTAATACTAGTAGCTATCCAGAATGTTTTCTACTTTCCACTCTTCTTTTCTGTCAATGATAACTATAGGATCATTAGGAACAGTAATAAGCTTAACCACTAGAAACACTGAATATAGTCTTTGTAAAGTGGAGAAGAGCTTGAGATAGTATGACATAGGTTTAATCTATTTCTCTACCACATAATATTCTAAGCAATAATGAGATAACTTGGCAGAAAAGCAAGTCATGTAGATATCCAAGGAGTTCAGAAACATCTTGTTACTATGGTAAAATACCAGAGTAGGAGTGTATCTTTGATTATAGTATTAGGTTCTTTTATAATTTGCAAATAGCTGACCTAACCTCTTTTAAATTTCATACAATTAGTAAACTTCAAGGCACTCTCCAATTTTGATCTTCTTTGATAAGGCTCAAATTGTCAGATTTGAAGATGTTAAACTCTATTCATTTTTATTTTATTTTAATAATTGGGACTTAGAGTTAGGGTTAGTATAACATTACATATAACTATTATATGTTTGTCACACATGTCACTGTAACTTTCACACAATCACATGACATATAGAGAGATATAGAAGATTCCAGATCAATAATGTTATATCATATATTAATGATATATAATATATATAGTCTTTAGGGTAGGTTAGAATTTATATAAACCTTATACAAGATTCTTTTGTTGACTTTATACTTTGAGTCTTTAATTGTAATATAAATTCTATTTGTAGCAGTTGTCTAGTATTGAGAAGAAATAGCAATTGTTACATAAAAAAGTGTATATAGTTACTGCACTGAAACTCTGCTAGTAAAAGAAAATCTTGTTAGTTACTTTGTTAGTTATTAATGAATATTCAGAGATATTGCTCAAGTATTTGGTTTACCTACTTTATATATCTATCTATTTAGAGTATCAGACTATAAATAATGCAATTTCAATTCCAAGAAGATAGTAACATTCCTTGGTGAAAAGTACAACAAACTACAGTTCTTAGTCTAAGAATACTTGATTAAGAAGGCTATGGAGTTTCCAGATATAGTGTTGAAAGAATCTGATAGCACTCTTAGTAGTGACTATAGTATAAGTGAAGGTGAAATAAGCTTCTTTTAGAATGAAATCTACCATTGTTATTACTGTATCAAATCTTACAAACTTAGACTAAAGTCAATACTAATAGTATCCTATCTTACATTTGGCATGAACAGCAGATACAATTTACTGAGAGATAAGTGATAAATAGACTTGGTTCACAAGCATAGATTACAAGTATTAATATATTAGTCAATGTATCTGGACATTTAAAGCCACTAATAGCTTTGTGATACTAGCTTTAAAGTCTTTTAGTACCTAGCAACCTTTGTATCATAATGAAGGAACATAATATACTATTATAAGTCTAAAACATCAGAGATGTAGATATTTTCTTGAAAAATAAGCAATTCATCTATTTCTGATCATTAAAATAATTTTAGAGGATAATTAACAAAGTCTCATTGTTGTGTAAGCCACAAGTTTCTCTTGTCTACCTGCTTTGTTATTTTAGTAGATATCTATAAGAAGACTACATTCTTCTTTTTCAAATACTATCTCTTCTATTTGTTAGGCGTAGTTCACACTGGGGTAGAAGTCTACAGAATGGACTCAGAGATAAGCAGACTTGTGGAATAACCTTGGCTTCAGCTTATGTGCTACACTGTCTGTCTGTTGTATGGTCGCAACTTCAGATGATAGAAAGAAGTCTGAGGTGGGAGTGAGTACTGATTGGTATGTTACCATTGAATACTGGAGATTGAGTTCAATAAGAGTTATCTTTGTCAATTATCAGACTAGCAAATTACAGTGTAACTACTAGTCTTATATACAAATGGATAGTATAGGAGATGCTCAGGGTTTCAGTAGTAAAACCCCTATTATCCCAAGCAGAGATTTCAGTGTTGAGACACTGATAGGGGTAACTCTGTCATGGAAGACTGAGTTGAATAGGAGTATCTCCGCCATGGAAGATGGAATATCTAAAGGGTTGCAACACTGTCATAGGACATGTTGTGAGAAAGGTGGCTGCTGTGGAAGGTAGAGTTGTATAATTTGATGATATCACTATGAGGATGTAATTTCTGGACAGGTGGGTTTGCATATGACACTATTACATATACTGCTAGATACTCTAGCTTGATCAAGACTAGATTCTCATTATTGTATGAGCTGTTACTATAGTCTAGTCTTTGAGATAGTATATTCAGTTTCTCTATTGACTTATATAGCTAGTGATGCAGGACAAAATTGAATTTTATTAGATACAATAACTACTATACTTGTTTACAATTGAGTTTCTTGGCAATTATAAAGTATTCTAGATTCCTATAGTCTGTCCAGATCTCTATGGAGTTCAGTATACTTTTTAGAAAGTGTTGCCACTTTTTAAGGGTCTAGATGATTGCTAGTATTTTCTTATTATGAATCTTATAGTTGCACTTAACAGAAGAAAGAAACTTGTTTGAGAATGCTACTGGATACTACTTATCATTTATTTTTAACTCTTGAGAGAGGACTGTTCTAGTAGTACAATTAGAGCTATCTGCTTTAATACAGTAGAGAGCAGTAGTGTCTGAGAAGGCCAAAATAGGTATGGATATAATGGCAGTCTTCAGGGCATTGAATACTGTCTACTAGTCTATAGACTATATCTAAGTACTATTGTTATCATTGAAATCAAAAAAAGGCTATACAATAAACAAAAACTCATAAGTGTGCTACTAGTAGAAGCTCAGAAAGGCTTACAGTTTAGTATGAATTCATAGGATAGGTCAATCTCAAACTTTGGCTATCTTAATGGGATTTGTTTTAACTTGATCTTCTAAAATCAT
>Ga0157368_1001170_pt1 | contig 11341 bp, 9 predicted proteins | sample AttbisABBM3_FD_113146 | JGI IMG/M metagenome (GOLD analysis project Ga0157368, IMG submission 113146) | Fungus gardens microbial communities from leaf cutter ant in Botucatu, State of São Paulo, Brazil - Atta bisphaerica ABBM3 | ecosystem: Host-associated > Fungi > Mycelium > Unclassified ...
GTCCCCACAATCGTTCATGACCCCATCAGGATCCGTGTGCGAGTCTCCTCGAGAAGCTCTAACTTCGGAATCAGACACCAAAATATATTCTCAACGATCCGAAAATCAGTCCGACGTCAATGACTCGAGAGGTCATCCAGTACGTTTGGTGCCTCCTGATCCTATATCACATACAGCGTCTGGGTTATCGTCAGAGCCACCTCCTGTGCAAGTGAAAAAGTCTGTTCCACAAGTCCTGAATGATTTTCCGACCCCTCTGGAAATGTCATCGAATCCTTCGCAATCTTCCTCGGCTGAGGATCCCAAATTCCCAAGAGCCCCTTTCAGCACACATGAACAAATTTCGGGTAAACCATCGGATGTTGCTCCTGCAATTAAGGAACAATACGTAAGGTCTATTGTCAACGAACCTGGGGAGATGGTAGGGACTGGCAGTTCCTTACCTGGATATCCAGGACCGGCTGCGCTGAGTGCGTTGATTGGCGAAAGGATTTATGACGAGCACATGCGTGCATCCGGAGGTATCTTTTCTATTAACAGTACCTTTACCTGTCTTCTCATCGTCTCCTTTCTAGCTGGAGAACCGATCCAGACAACCACGAATATTTCGCAGCGACAATCACTCCCTAGACTCGCCGCTCCTCAGACTAGCATTTTCGTCCCAAAACGCACTGCGGAAGAGGATCCTCTACAACCTGACGTTGGTCAAATGCATCTGACTTCACAGTTTCAGTCTACTGCTAAACCCCAGATCTCCGATGCATCTACAGCTGAATACTGTTCCGCCTCCGAGCCTAGTCCCACATTGGCCGGTGCTTCAATTGACCTTGGTAGTGGGGTTGGTATATCTAGTTTAGCTGGACAGCCCACGACGACACTGAACCCACTCGTGCCATCTCAGAGCGAGGAGTTTCTGCTGCATGTAGATTCTGAACCTAATGTCCAATCCAGTTGTGCACGACTCCCGCTATCCAGTGCAATTCCTTTTGTTGCCAAACGTCCAGCTGGTAGAGGCTTCGGTGTAAGTGATCTTGGAAAACCTATCATTTCTGGAGAAACAGTACGCCTTTTACTTTCAGCTTGAGCACTCATATTCTTATTCTTATTTTTCTGTCTATTCCAGGGGCTCAAGTCGTTCCTCGATGAGCGCACTGGTGCCTGTAAATCATCCCATAATTGATGTACCTATTAGAACTAATTATAATGTACTAATTTTGCGGGCTCCAATGGAAGTGCAAATACACTCGACGACTAACCTTGACCTTGGTGAAATACTGTATCACTCCGTCACGCGTGCGGCGATGTGACCTCCAAAGAATTTACATGTTGTAAGATACTTGACTTGGAACACTTCCTTCCGAGTTGATAGGAGCCACTAAAAGGACTTTGATTTGCATTTTATCTTCATCTTAATCGCCTTGATAAATCACCAATCTAGCTTAGCTTCATTCTTAGTGGATGATAACATCTGGAAATTTCTTCCGTATATGGTGTGCAATTTTGACCTGTCTATTTAAAAGAGAATGGACATCTCCGGAACATTGATTTTTGATTGATGTTCGGCATCTCGGCATAAACCATTAAGAGAAATAGAAATACATGTATAGATTGTGTATCACAGAATGATTGTCAGCCTTCGCCTTCGCCGCTTGGCGGCCCAAAAGGAGAGTTTCCCCTGATAGATGATGCATACTTTCGTGGCAATTGCTCATTTAATCAAATGGACAATGCGTTGCTTGGAGACCTGTGGCTGTGTTTCATTAGCTCCGATGCCTGAAAGTAGCCTAGCCCTTGGAATAATGGAACTTAAGCCAGTGATACAGTCTGATAAGAGCCGACATCAAAAGCTCACTGAATCTCGTGGTGACTGGAACGATTTCCTTGGTCGGCTTCGTAAGATTGAAGATTCAAAATCAGAGTATATTGATGACGTGCATGACAGTTTCACTGCGTGCGGGCGAATCGCTTGACCCACGCCGTACATTCACCGCCCAGTCTGACTCAAACACCATCCCCGGTGAAGAGTTTGGCCTCGAAGATACCCCTGAAAGATGATCCTCAGCTTCTGCCTGACTGCTTACTATCTGGGCGTAATATCCCGGAACTCTAGACTTGACAGTAGTGGCTATGTATATGGTATATGTCGCCGACTGCAATCTCAAACGTGCCTGCATCCATTCGTTACCATCACCACAATGAATATAAAAATCATCTTGCTCACCAACTTTTCAGCTCCTCCTTTGTGATTCTACTCTGTTCGACTCAAAGAAGATGGCCCGAAGCTCATATTTTGCCGCAGCCCTCTCATTAGTCACCCTTGCCGCTGCTTCGCTTGGTCCCACAGCTACACTTTATGTTGCGAACACAGATATATCTCCTGACGGACAAACACGAGCGTACGGGCTCACCTTTACATGCTACATGATCTTTTTCTCAACTGAGTAACCAGAGCATCACTCATAAACGGTATTCATCCGGGACCTGTGATCATGGCAAAGAAGGTATGTTGCTCGCCTTTTCTCTCCAAATTTGACTGTAATATCACAATACCAGGGTGATCAACTCAGATTGAATGTTGTAAATAAACTATCAGATCCACATCAAACTAGAGGCACCAGCATAGTATGTCGATTTGTTTCTAATATCCCTCTGAACCTTCCTCTCACGTAGATAGCATTGGCATGGTATTCTTCAATATTACACCAACTTTATGGACGGCGCTGCTGGTATCAATCAGTGCCCTATCGCTCCTGGCGACTCATTCCTCTACAACTTCAAAGTCGACAGTGCTGGTACTTATTGGTATCATTCTCATTTCGGTAAGTTGAGGAACTCTTCAATTTCAGACACCATCTCATCCGAAATACCATAGGGGTGCAATATTGTGATGGAGTTCGTGGTGCGCTTATCGTTCAAGACCCTGTCGACCCCCTCAGAGTGCTCTATGATAGTACGTTTCTCTGGTTTACACTTCTTCATGAATCTCATCGACAAAAAATGTACAGTCGATGATGGTAAGCTTGCTAGCCAGATTAAGCATCTCTTGTTTCTGAATCATTGATACTGCTTAGAATCTACCGTGATTGCTCTGTCAGATTGGTACGGATTTTGCCCTACGAGTTTTGCATCGCCCTCACTCTACGATTCTCTTGCGTAGGTATCACGAGTTGGCACCCTCAATCACGGGCATTTCTTCGCAAGACACTACGTTGATCAATGGAAGAGGTCGTTTTCCCGGAGGACCAAATGCGGAGCTATCTGTTGTAAATGTACAACAGGGAAAGCGCTATCGGCTTCGTGTCATATCTATGTCTTGCGACCCAAACTTCATCTTTTCAATAGATGGACATAATCTCACTATCATTGAGACCGACTCGATTGCTACCTTACCGCACAGCGTTGACAGCTTCCAAATCTTCGCAGGTATGTAACTTGAAAGACCACCTGTTGATGCACCTAACATCCAGTCTGCACCAGCTCAACGCTACTCTGTAGTCCTCCATGCAAATCAACCGGTCGACAATTACTGGATTCGTGCTTTGCCCAACTCAGGGAATCGCAACATCTCGACAAAATTCGAAAATGGAGTAAATTCTGCAATTTTGCGATATAAAGGGGCATGCATTGATGAGCCAAGGTCAGCTCAACCGGAGACTATGAAGGCCTTAAGAGAGAGAGACTTACACCCTCTCACGGACCCATTTCCACCAGGAGATCCAACCCCCGATGGTGCCGACGTTACTTTCAACCTCAGCCTATCCTTTGATGCAAAAGCTTTCAGGTTCAGCATTAACAACAACAGTTTTGTTCCTCCTACTGTCCCTGTACTCCTACAAATACTGAGTGGTGCTCATAATGCTCACGATCTATTGCCTCGAGGAGGAGTGCTCACTGTAGAAAGAGACAAAGTGATTCAGGTTAACTTGCCTTCTGGCGTTATCGGAGGGCCTCACCCATTCCATCTTCACGGGGTATGCACGCTTCAACTCTTTGGTACAATACTGAATATACCTGCCAGCATAATTTCAGTGTAGTAAAGAGTGCTGATGCACAGTTTAATCTTTTGAATCCAATTCAACGAGATGTCGTCGCCTTAGGTATGAATGAGGGTGACTTTGTTGCTATTCGCTTCCGTACAGACAATCCCGGTCCATGGATTCTTCACTGGTGAGGCATTGACTGATTCATTCACAAAGTTCGTGGACCAACATTACTGTCTTAGTCACATCGACTTTCACCTTGACGTGTGAGTAAATAATATCCCCAGGATGGCCCACATGCTGATAACCTACCAGTGGCTTTGCTATCGTATTCGCAGAGGCACCAGAACAAACCAAATCTGCATTGGACAAAGTGCCAAGTACGTTCTTTCCTGTAACTTTGTCAAAAGCTCTGACAACTCAAATTCATTCAGAGCAATGGGAAGAGCTATGTCCAATCTGGGATTCCCTTCCGAGTTCTATTACAGAAACTCATCCTAACGCAACCTCCGTGTGAAGATATAGATGGATTAATGAACTTATAAGTATTTTTACTAACTAATGAGTTTGGACCAGTTTTACCTACAACGTAGTATACAGCTATATGGCATAATATTTAATCAACCACTGGAGATGTCTACAATTTGTTCATCGCTATTTCACGTTGGAAGCTTTTGAAGCTTTTAGCCGAGAATCCAGTAAGCTCCACCAGAGTCACTGCTTTTAACTACTCTACGGATGTTTGTCAATAAAATTTATTCCTGACCTATGGTTATCAGCTAGATTCATGACACTTCGATGTTGACTATTCCGGGGAAGAACTTCCATTTCGAGGAGGAGATTGGAATACTGGTGTTGCGAAACCCTAAAGTCCAGTGGTTGGAACAATAAGGTCTATTAACTGCGGAACGAGTCACGACTACTGCGACTACTACGGACTTGAGTCAAGGAGCACTGGAGGTCAAATAAGGAAATGAAGGTATCGTAACAACTAGAAGATACAGCAATCGCATGAGCTGTCACGTCGCCCATCGTAAACGAGATTGACAACCAGCCTGACTGGTTTATGTCTGAGATGTCCGACATCGCTCTATCTATGGAATGTGACATCATATGACATTGCTACATTTTTGAACCTTGCAGCATTTTTGAACCTTGCAGCAAAGAAGAAGATAATGATAATTCAATTTCGAACATATAAGCAAGGTCCATTGTAAGATCCGAATGAATTACTTTTCATAGCTTCCTCAACTTGGTACGATGGCGAAAACTTTACCACTCATGAGTTGTCATAGCATTACTCCATTGCTGCATGTTTGGAAAGGAAGTGGAACCACCCATGGTCCGACAAAGGATGATGAGTTTACTCCAACACGGAACTTTTCCGATCTCCAGGCTCCGGATGATTTATATTCAGGTCCCATCCCCACAGAAAGTAAAGTGCTGGCGCATGGGAATGGAAAGATGCTACGATCGCGTCAAGATATAGAAGAAGAGGTAGATCTACCCATAACTGGAAAGTTACACCGTAACTGTGAAGTCTGTGATGATAATTGGCACCAGCGATCGCGAACACCTCAGGAGTTCTCACAAAAAAAACGGATTGTGCACCGTCATAGATATATGAGTGGGCCATAAGACAACAAAAATAGCCGAGATGAAATATAGCCAGAGACTGATTTAAGAATAAAATCATAACATTAGCCCACCGCGAGGGTCGAACTCGCAGCCTTCAGATTCCAGGATGGGACCTAATATAAGAGTCTGACGCTCTATCCGATTGAGCTAGGCAGGCCCTATAATATCTAGGGATTTGTTGAATTGTTAAAAGAAAACAAATTGAGTACTGGCGAGAGTATACCAGACTTGGCCCCAGAATTCCCATTGGTGGTGACCAGAATGCCGTGGGGACATTTGTTTTGGCGCTTTCATTAAATTTCTATGTTATACCAACTCTCTGATATTCTCCTCACGCCTTCCTTGAGATGTTTTGAGAGGATCTGCGTTCCAGTACTTTTCATTGCAGAAATTGTATTGTGATAGTTGATCGTGTGTTCAAGTATTGATGTAGAGAAGTTGGAGTGGGAAAGAGATGAGAAGATGGACCAGGAATTAAGGCAGTCTGAGGAATCATGTTAACGGAGGGACCGACTGGACCGAAAGATGTTTAATGCCGTTTTCAGTCCGTGCGAGGCGCAGTGAGGGCTTATGACCTATAAGGTCGTTGGGACAGAGATATCTGGGGCCGAATGAGATGTTGCATCGTTCTGCACTGCGCGAGACTTGAACAGAACTTGTTCGCCTCTACAATCTCCAACCGCGGTAGGTGAGCAATCGAGATTGTATATGCTACCTTTCCCTGTAAATATTCAGGCCAATGAAAACCGTATCTGGAAGTTCTCTCGAGACAAACCCAATTTTTACCAGCCGAGTTGCAACAAGCAAAATCACGGATTGTCACAGCATATGTTTCCTGTTATGTTTCTCGTGATCGTGAATTTGATTCAAACACCTGATCGTGATGAGAATCCTAACACTTACCATCTCATATGAATACCGCCGAGGAGGACTTTGGCCCTTTTGTTAGTGGGCCTCTCGACATTTCGCCCTCTCCGTCACCCGCCCTTCTTTCACATCCACAGTTGTTTCTTGCAGAGGCGAAAGCCAATACAGACCGCAATCGTAAAGCGATTTTGGACGAGGACGACCTTCTTTGGTTTTCCAAACGCTCACATTCACCTCCTGCGCCGCCCATCACCTCTCATTCAACTGCACATGTTCAGCCTTCCAGTCCATTGTCATGGACTTCGACGCTTCACGATAAGATTCCATCTACCCACAGTTCATTGCCATTGACAAGATCACTCTTCTCTGCGAGCCATGGGAATACCACGCGAGCTGGTACCATCGGAAGTATCTCCCCTTCGTTGCAGCACTCTGTGTTGTCGTCGTCTACACCCTTTGCGCCACATGTGTTTGTGCCTGTTCCAGGTGCGCCAGGGTTCAAACCAGACGACTATGACTGGGACAAGGGGTATAGCGCAGCTCTCGAGCGTGAGGCGATTGCCGATAATTCTTCATCCTTAATCAAGGGAAAGATCCAGCCTTCGATTGCACAGTTACCTTCGTCTATGGGTGCTCCAGCTCCCTCGGTCAAACTTGGCGAATATATCGAAAAGAAGAGCGGTACCGTTGAACTTATAGGCCGTAGGTTAACAACCACTCCTGTCCTTAAATCTACTGTTGCGAACAAGGTCCGTAGTGCTTTGGCAACTACCCCTAGTCTTCTTACCGTTGAACCAGATTCGTCCACATCTTCCAGCGCTGTCCCGCCTACCACGAAACTGGTCTCTCATCTATTCTCTCGATCAACACGGTATCTCTCTGAAAACACTATACGCGAACTGCGAAGCAGCGTCCACAGCGTCGGCTAAGTCAAGACCAGCAGCCAAAGTCAATGGAATGCTGTTCGTCGTGAAAGACACAGAGGGGACAGTGTTTGGTGCTTGGGTGGGCGATGGATTGCGGGTGAGTAGAGGGAACGAGATGTATTATGGGAGCGGAGAGTCTTTTTTGTGGAAGTGGTTGGAAGAAGAGGGCAATTTGCAAGTCTTTAAGTGGACAGGGAGGAACGATTATGTCGCATTGTGTGAACCAAAATTTATTTCCTTCGGTGGAGGGTATGTGTCCTATTTCTTTGTTACTCTGGATGTGATTGAATAGTACGTTTGCAGTGACGGGTCATATGGGCTCTATCTTGATGATACGCTCTTTGAAGGGACATCAGCCCGTTCGATAACGTTTGACAATGAAGTCCTATGTACCGCATCTGGGCCGCATTTAGCTGGTGGTGCAATTGGTTTTGAGTGTGTCGGTGTTGAGGTATGGGGTATTGGATCGTAAGACTACAGGTCTCGCTCCCTTTCGTGCAGTCGCTAAAGCTTTCATGTCTGTATTTCTAGATGTACTTTTTCGTAGATGCATTTGTACTTTGTTTGCTGTCTAATTTAGTACTTTTGAGTGGCATGGAGTCAGATAACGGTGATGAGGATCATGGATGTCCTATTAGATCTACATTGTGAACGACTGGGACTATATGGTTGTAACACAGTTATTTATGACATAATTCGAAATCAAAACATACTAGAGAATGAGAACATATGACAAATGAAACATACATGATCAATCGTTTTCTTTATCACCGGAAACTTATTTTTTTGATGGAGAAGTGACAACTCCCATAGTTAATGTCGTCAAGGTTTAAAATATCAGGAAACCAGTAATCTTACTGGTGAGGAGGAGGGGAGCGCATTTGCTCACAAAGGCTGGCCAGTGAAGCAACAGTGGGGGACTTGACCTTTTGCCTACCCATTGAACTGTGGCGCGAGAAGGTAATAGTTGCGATATATGCACTACAGGAAATCTAATTTGCAAATCTACCAGGTGCAAATGCTAAAAATGGATTATAAATACTAATACTACTCATTGAATTCAATGACTTTTCAACCCATTCTCACAATATAGCTGAATTTGGGTACTTAGGAGTCTATGCTTCAAGTATACTAGCAACAGCAGGACCTTGTCCTGGAATATCAAAGGTACCGTCATTGTTTCTTTATTGACAGCATATTTGTTACGAAATCCTCAAAGCCAATGCTTGGAAACAATAAGGTGATACTAAACCAGACTGAGACTAAGGTTTACCATGACTCTGTGAATGGAACCGAACAAGATATTATGAGAAGGAAGTTTATAACGATATTCTTCTCCCTCATTTGCAGGACCGAGTGAGAAGTTGTTCAAAAAATGTTCTGCCTAGACATAATGTCTTGTCTATAGGATTTTAATCCTGTTTTTTTGCACTCAGCATTTATATATCGCTACAAGCAATCTAGTGCCAAGACGCGGTCCGGATAAACAATGAGATGTCCATGGGTGATGAGGCGACAGAAGAAGATCGAGTGTGAGAGCTTTTTCCCCCAGAAAGAAAAACTGAACCACATGGAGAGGCACGCCTAGCGACCACATTGTGATAAGGCGACTGGTCAAATTTGCCTCGGCTAATTTGTACTTGTCGCCATCAAGCTGATGCAAATATGTCATTATTACTAAGAGCGCTACATAAGCTCCCCCTGAAAACCATATGCAGAATGGCATAAACGAGATTATCAATTCCTGTCTAGACAGTTAAATACTGCACAATTTTGATTAGCGTTCATTGTCTCTTTGGCGATATGGCCGCCTCAACTTGTTGTCTTTTTCAACCCACTGTGGTTGGTGAAATGCAACTTTGCCACTGTGTTGTCCTTGCACCAATGACAAGGTTCAGAGCCGATGAGAACCATGTTCCGTGTCTGCCAACAATGCAGGAATACTACTCTCAGCGAGGGTCGACACCTGGCACATTTCTCATCACTGAAGCTACGTTTATAACTTCCAAGGCTGGCGGATACAGACATATTCCCGGTATATGGAATCAAGAACAACTCAGAGCGTGGAGAAGTGTTTGTCTCTTGTCTTCCATCTTCGTCCAAGAGTTGACTAATGTACGTACAGATTGTTGAGGGTGTACATGCTGCCAAATCATATATCTACTGTCAACTTTGGGCGTTAGGTCGAACAGCCGACGAGAAAATGTTGAAGGAGGATGATCCTTCTTTCTCTGTGGTCGGGCCATCGCCTATTGCTGTCAAGGAGGGAGCACCGATACCGCGTGAATTAACTATACCAGAGATTCAAGAATACATTCAATCTTATGCCACCGCGGCCCGGAATGCCGTACATGAAGCACAATTTGATGGTGTGGAAGTACACAGTGCAAACGGATATCTAATCGACCAGTTCCTCCAAGACGTGAGCAACCAACGTCAGGACGAGTATGGTGGCTCAGTTGAACGTCGGTCTCGATTTGGATTGGAAGTAGTCAGAGCAGTTGTGGGTGCAGTAGGAACTGCCAAGAAAGTTGGCATAAGGCTTTCTCCTTGGAGCCCGTTTAATGGTAAGAAATTGATTTTTCCTGAGGTTGCCTTCTTCTCTGATATAGACCTCCAAACAGGCATGAGTATGCAGGATCCTGTCCCCCAGTTCTCACATTTCGTGACAGCACTGAAGCGAGAATTTCCTGGCCTAGCATATATCCACGTCGTCGAGGCAAGAATTGCCGGAGGCGAGACCATTGACGTTCAAGGTCGTGATTTCTATACTGCGAACGATTTTCTCAGAGCTATCTGGAGTCCCAGGACTTACATAAGCGCCGGGGGATACGACCGTCAGTCCGCTATGCAGAGGTCGGATGAAGGAGAAAACGAACTGGTGGCTTTCGGTAGGCAATTCATTTCCAACGTAAGTCTCTCACTGGATGGTTTGTCATTATTACGCTGACCTGAACTTTGTTCCTCAGCCTGACCTACCTCTACGTCTGAAGGATGATTTAACTTTGAACCCCTATGATCGAAAGACATTCTATCTGTTCGGCGATACAACTGGTAGAGGGTACACTGACTACCCGTTTGTTAATGATAGCTGATTGTAATACATCCAATGGATGGTGTGTATATTGAGACTCCCAAGTTTTATGATAAAAGTTGTGTCTAAATAGATTGTGCGCAGGTGACAACTAAGAGGTCGTAGTAGCCTTAGGAAATAATCTGATAACTGTGGAACAACTAAAAGTAGTACATGTGATCATGTGATGTACTGACTAAATGAGACTGATAAGATCACTTCTAACAGATTGCACAATTTGATCATGGTTATATTATAATAGGATGGTTCATTTTGGAACACATCATACTCAGTCCAATACTAAATTGTGTAAATGGCTGTACTGTCAAGATCATTGACAGTGGACTTCATTTTTATTTTCTCTTTTCACTTTACTTTTCTTCTTCTTCTTCTTTTTCTTTTCTTTTCTATTTTTAGAACAACTCGGGTTAGGGGTTATCAGTCATGCTGTCACATCAGTCACAAGTTGATGGCGTAGTCACAAGACTGATCACGAGACTTGGGAGAATTTAGTAGAAGATTCAAGAACAGATGATGTCATACAACATGGACACTACATGTTGGCCTCATGGACTACACATGGTTGTTTAGGATAGGGTGCACAGTAGTTAGCATAGACCATCTGTAGGACTATATAAGATAGACCAGTTTATAGAAGAGTTCTCTATCGAGTTCTCTTGTGTTACTCAATACAAGAGTTGTTCTATTATCCAACCCTAAGGATTTTAGTTCATAACATGTACTAGATATTACCACTAGTCTACATTATAATATCTAAGTTGAGTGGACTTATCTCAGTCCAATACTAAATTATGTAAATAGCTGAGGTTTTTGCCTATCAAAAGGGTCCTTTTATA
>Ga0157368_1001172_pt1 | contig 11320 bp, 7 predicted proteins | sample AttbisABBM3_FD_113146 | JGI IMG/M metagenome (GOLD analysis project Ga0157368, IMG submission 113146) | Fungus gardens microbial communities from leaf cutter ant in Botucatu, State of São Paulo, Brazil - Atta bisphaerica ABBM3 | ecosystem: Host-associated > Fungi > Mycelium > Unclassified ...
ATCAGAAGGGTGTTCTAAGTGTATCAGAAGGGTGTTCTAAGTGTATCGTTTCGGATCGCTAAGTGATTTCTGATTATGTGCCTCGAAGAACGGCTGCCGAATCCCAGATTTCAACTCTAGGATAGAACAAAGTGTTTCCAAGAAGTCACTCGTAATGTCATGAAGGGTTCTGCATGTCTTTGCCAAGCCGTTGGCTTCGCTAATGTGCCCATGACAAAGTGGAAGCGTTTACCTGCCTAAAGGCGAGCAGCCTCGGCAGTCAAGGCGAAGTAAGGTCAGCATTGGGGGTTAGTTCAAGAAAAATTCCGTGATCTGTCTGAAATCAATATTGCTAAAATTGACTAAGTAAGCTAGAAAGGAATGAGCATCAGAATGGAGGCCAACCGAATTCTAAAAATGACAAGAACGAACCCTGCAATTTGAGTTGATTCCATTGTCCTATCTCCTATGAGGGTGCAAGTTCCGTCTCCTTAGAGACGACGCAAGAATCCTTACAAGGATCTCCGGGGGAAAATCGTGTGTACAAGGTAATACCCTGAATAGAACAAAGAGCTCGTTGTGATGGAATGATGAAAAGTTGTGGGGAGCAAAGACCAGTAATAAGGTGCCATCATTTTTTTATTTCTAGACACTGAGTCATGCAACAGTCATGTTAGTGCACAGGTTAGTGCACAGGATGTGGACAGGATTGGAACCCGATTAATGCAGCAGCAGATATCACATAGGTCCAGGTTGCACTTTTTAACCATCAGGCTTACAACAGAGAAGGATCTATGTACAAAGCGTTACGCACTGCACGTACAGCTTCGATAACCGGCATCCTAAGAAATTGCTAAGTCGTTGATTCAGCGGCTATTTTCATAAGTATTCACATCGGCGACCCAGATCCTGCTGAAGTGGTCCTTCTGGCAGCAGTTGTCGACTCACAGGACGTTTTGTTGAGCATAGCGCCTCACAGGAGAAGTGCAATGAATGAGCCTAATTTTCCGTGTGAACTTGAGAACCTGCAAAGCCACTGATATGCACGGGTTACCGAGTAATCGAGATGACACAGAGAAGTTCCGCCACGAGGGCACAAAGTAGCTCAATTCCTCTTCCCACAAAAAATATTAGGGCTCTGACGTCCAGTCCTGGACGTCGTGACTGTATACCCATCATGTCCCAAGCCAGGATTTATGGTAGGCGGCTGGGACCTTTTGAATTGATTTCAACCACGAGGTAATATACAGGAGAGTTGATGATGGCTAGGCTCGCCGATTGACAAGACGAGTTGTATACCCACGAGACTTGGACCAGTCGCAAGTTGTAAACTACGAGACCACATAATGCAGAATCTAGATAATATTTCTTCAACTACCAAGGCATCACTCGATTGATGAGTTTGGGCATGGGACCATTGTTGTTCCAATAGGTTTGTCAAAGATAAGATATACGACTTATGTCAACATGAGATGCTCGACGAACCTCTAGAAACTACCTACATTCCGGTCGAATCAGAACGGAATCTATGGCAGTTTGATTGAAACGTGTAGCATGCGGCACGAGTCCCAGGGTCACAGCTCTCGAGATGATCTTCTAGCCTAAACTAACAGGAGAAAACATGATTTGTCCATGTTTGTCGTTCTACCCTCAATCCAGAAACTTGGAGCACAATGCCAACATCTCAGATGATCATTGGTAGTATCAAGGATCTTCGGAGATGGACGGATGGATGAAGAACAAGATACATCCCAAATCCGAACAATAAACTAGTGCCTAGATTAGGAAAGTAAGCCGCCGCCCTACATAAGTGGCAAAGCAGTGAAACCACCGAACATATCACCCCCATCCGCACCAGCCGTTGTACGGTGGTCTAGGTACGTGCACATAATTTCTACGAGAACTGGGACTAATGGGAGAGATCCTTTAGAAACTTTGCTCAAATCCACATATAAATCTCCTCGTTTCATTTTCACACCCTGTCTTCCTTCTCGACTGCAGGCTTTTCAGTCACCATGATCACTTCCCGTTTTTCCGCTCATGCCATTAGTCGTAGAAGACGTTCCTCTGCAATGTTTGTTGGTAAGTACTGCTCTGATCTTTCCCGAATTCAGACTCAACTGCGATAGGATTGAATCCGGCCAAACCCGGGGTCTATGGTATTGGTCTACCCCTTCCACCCCAGAAACCAGTTATGTTTGCACCCAATGTAACTCCAGGGACGTATGTTGAACCAGAAGATGGTCCTGATTCTATTGAATCTCTGTCGTCATCTTCAACCCTTTTCCCTCCATCGGAGGTTGTGCCAGCTGTATCTAGGCGTCGCCGTGCACCGCCTGGAAAGCGCCTGTCCCTTGGTTATATACCCCGCCCTCCCAATGCCTTCATGCTTTTCCGCGCAGATTTTGTTCGGCAGAAACATGTCCCAGGTTCGATCGAGACCAACCACGGATCTTTATCTAAAATAATTGGTGGGAAATTTAATCTATCCTTCGATGTGTGGATTTTTTATCTTGTCTTCAGGCAACTGCTGGAGGGCGTTACCTCCCGAGGAAAAACGTGTCTGGGAGGTTAAAGCTAGACATGCCAAGGCTGAGCACAAAGTCAAATATCCTAACTATCGCTTCCGCCCTGTTCACAATAAGAACAAAGAGAAAAAGGATAAACCATTGCCCGCGCCTGAAAATGAACGCCGGTGTGAAGAGGTTGCTCAACTTCTTCTGGAAGGGAAGAAGGGAGAACAACTAGCCGAGGCTGTACGGAACCTGGATAAAATCCGTTCGCAGACCCCTGTCCATTCGACACCCAACTGGCGAAATCATCGGCGTTGTTCTTCGGTTCCTCTATCATATGACTATCTCAGTCCTTGTGCTGCCATCTCGATCCCCTCAGTCCCATTTGTTATGCCTTCTTCTCCACTTCTACGTCAGCAGCGTCGTCCCTCCAGCGCTGGTCCAGCGTTCTTCCACTCATGGATGACACCTAGTTCCCAATTTCCTCAGTCCTATCCGGGTGTCGATGTTCTCCCAGAACCAGATCTATTGCTCCTAAACACTTTTAACAACTTCAACTTCCAGTCATCTCCGTCTCAGTCTCAATCCCAGATCCCTCCTCTCAACATGGACGAACTCCTGAATACTCTTCCACCTCATGAAAAAGGACATGATGCGCCTCTTGGCCTGGGACCGTTAGATTCCCTGGGACCACAAGAATTTATCCAGATGTACGACAACACTGTTTTGACTCCTCAAGCACACGAAATCCACGAGCTCGACATGAATGCTCAATGGATGGCTTCTCTTCAAAACAGCCCATCATCTCATACGTCGTCGACATACTCAGAGTCTCCACCACCTTCTGATGAGGCCCTTCCTCTACCAGTATTCGCCCCTCATCCGCTGCACGTCGAACAGGTTCCTGGCAACCCTATGTTCGGCATCGGTGATAATATGGGTCCAACTGATTCTCTTTGGGCTTCTCATGAAATGGGATATCAGGTTGAGGGCATCAGTTGTGTTCCTTGTGCAAATTTTCCGTTCCCCAATGACGGCTTTGGCTTTGAAGATTTTGTTGAAAACAAAGCTTAATCGTTTTGCGAGGCGGTGGGCATGTTGGTTATCCTCAAACCCAACATTCCTGACTTCCGTTCTCGTGTTCCTGATCGTTCTTGTGAGTATTCTAGTTTTTCCACTCTCTAGCATTACCTCGCGTCTTATTGTAGCCATATACGTGTTTGATTTGAGTGCTTCCCCTGATGTAGCTTTATATGTTTCAAGTTTTTGTGGTTCGATAGTTTTGGCCTGTGTATTGCCAAGAATTGTATCATAGACTGTTGTTGTCTTCCAATTGAATTGACCTTTCAAGCGATATCCTGATGGTGTAAGAGTCATGTCTATTCAAGGCAAGCAGCTTAAAAAGTGATGAACGAGTGCCGCACTATGCCCACAGTATCTGGCTTCTCATTTTGATTTAGAGCGACCACTTGTGAGAAATTGGAATTCACACCACAGTGGGTTCGGCGCCGTCACAGCGGTCCGTCCACTCATGAAGAACGAAGGACAAGAAGTCTGAATTCAATTTACTGAAGACCACTGACCCGCGACATCACGGACCGTGTTCTAGAATGCCAATTGACATTCTGTTCGGAATCTCACGCCGTATTTTCCCCGTGCTGCCTCTTCTCGCCCTACTACTACCGCACTACCATTGGATCGTGGAATCACGCATTCACCTTCAAGAATCATTGAGAAGGTTACAATTGGACGTAAGATCACCTCAAAGCACATACAAGCCAACCTCGGTTTCGACTTCACTCTAGGCTCTTCGGACCTGATTGATTACTTTTTGTTTGTCTCGAAGGGCTGCTTCGTGGAAGTGTCGACGAATCTCAGGTGTACCAAATATGGAAACCCAAAGTCATGCTCGTGTCCAATCGCAAAAGTAAACCGTCCAATCAGATTATGGTTGTCTCTTAGCAGCGTCTCCGAGCCCTCCCTCTCCCAGATGAATTAATCAAGAATAGAGATAATTATTGACTTGAAGAACCTCGTTTGATGATGAGTGTAAACTTCATCTTGAACCGTTTGATTATAAAAGGAGGGTTTAGTATCCTCAGTCAACGGCAAAATGCAATACCAGTTTTACTGAGTTTGTAGACAGTTCCCTCGAACAGCGCAAGTGGAGCCATAGCGACTCGCGACATGTACTTCGGTCTGGAATGTCCGCGGGACATAAACTTCGATAAGATGAAAAATCATGAACCACTTGGAACCATTCCGTCGTTAGGAAAACTCACCCGAGATAACTCTAGACCTTCCAACGGTTGCAAACACAATGACTACACACCCAGTCAATGAAAGTCGAAGCCAAGCATGTCAAATTGATTGAAATTGCAACTCAGGTGTTCTCGATGATTTAGCCCCTAACTTGGACACAGTTGACAACGGCGATCTTTCAGGCCGAAAAGCATCTTCCCTGGATAGGAACTTACCAGACCACATCAGTATATACTCCGGACATGTAGTCCGCTTCCCTCGGTTTTCAAGCTGCCGCAGATTCCGAACCCGAGCCCGAATCAAGTGGAATGATCTCACAGGGCACCGGTGTAATTTTGAGCTTAATGATACCCCCAGATTCGTGCAAGTATTCTATGGCAACTCCGACCTGCCACGACAAGTTTTGCCTTGTTCAATACGTCCGAGTGAAGCTTGGCCTGTCAAAATTTGGCTCTCGCCTTGACAACTGATTTGTGGCCGGCGACCAGAGACTAATGAGACTGCGGCAGCGCGGAGCTTCCTGAAGGGTACATCTACAAGTCCGAGGCATGTTGACCGAGGTCTGTTATCTTGCACTATACAGAATGGACGTGTGACGAACATGTTACTAAGGTAGTCTATTTCCGTGTTTCTTTCAGTTCCTGGGAAAGGATATCTTATCCTAAATTGAAGGAGAACTCGATGTCACCCTGAGGAATCGAGGAACTTCGATTGTCCATGTATCTATCTATCTTCCAACCAAAGCTACAAGGTGGGAAGGTATTCCATATGCGACCTCCAGATAAAGGTAGGGTTCTCCACCGTTGGAGTGGCAGAAAAGCTCTTGAAACCGTTTGGACGCTTTTGTTGTTCTCTGGGCTCGCTGTTTCATGTTCCGCATCGTAGATAACTACTTGGTGCTTTGTAGAAAAAGAACAGCCCATCAGCGAGTGGCTCTGTTATCTTGACCTGGTAAAATAAGGGCTTCTGAGCATGGCGGGTTCCTGAGGTCAGCCGTCAAGCTGAAAGTATACACACATATGCACCATATGCTGACTCCCGTCATCGGGTATACGTGCTCCGTCACTTTGTGCAAATGGCAGCAATTCCATAATTATGGGCTCCACTTCCAAAAGAAACCAGAAAACGGGTAAACCAGTTGCGGTCCAACGTCAACAGGACATTTTCTTGCCTGTGAAGCTTTCTCATCTGCTGGTCAGCTCAACATTGAGCTAGCAACCTCTTGAAGCATCCAATTCCAAGCATCCTGGTAAGTTTTGATTATGTGCTTGTTCTCCGATTCTGGAGATCTGCCTACCTGACTTTGACCTAAAGAGAAAGCATCGCTTAACCCGCATGGGGATATAGACTTAGAGCAAGGTTCTGCCAGGCGACTGTGACGTCTGCTTCTTGATCCCAGGCACCTTGGGTTGATCCTAAGTCTGTGCTTGTATTGCATATAAAAATCCGTGAAGGAAAGAGAATGGTCGACTGAGCCTTAAGATGCACTCTGCGATTTTGTCTACTCTCTTCGCCACTTTGCTTTGTGTTGCTATTATCAGCGCTGTGCCACTAGTGATACTTTCCTTGACTCGTAGATCAACTTTTTTCACTGATTATCTTTTCAGGAGAGGATCGAGTGTCAGAACCGCGACGGCGATGCTGAGGGCATTATTTCTGTAAGTTTTCCAAGCCCGTAACTCTATAATTACCCTGGTTAATGTTATAGCGCCATTAGCTTTGTGTAGGGAAACGAACGGAAGATTATTCTGCGCCCGGCTGGAAGAGGGAAGACACTTCAGCACCCACCTGGAAAAGTAATGCAATTGCACCACCATGGAGAAGAAGTGACGCCGCTGCGCCGGAATGGAGATGAGACATAAAAACCGTGCCATGATGGCGACACAGCATTGACGAGGACTGAGAGGCATATTCATCGAGACGAAGATACAGTGGCCTTCACTATCTGACCCAGAAAATAGATGTACTTAGTCGTCTCAACACATTTGCTGAATTGCCTGGTTCTACCGATGCGAAGTAGTGTTGAATCATATGAATGTCTAAAAATACGTAGTAATAAGTCTACAGGTCTCAGACGTACTGACTGAGTATGAGTTAATCGCGAGCTCCCAATTTCAGTATAGTTCGTACGGGTCCTCCTACTGCCAGAATAGAATCAAGGTAAGCTCAGTCACAGTCATATTACATTCTGGAATCATCTCAAGCTAATATTGATATTGATGCTGACATTGAACATCTATAGTAGCTCATATGACCTCTCTGTCAGCATGGTAATGAATTGGTCTGTTTGATAGTCACTTCAATAGAGGATACTAGTTTGAGAGTAAGAATCTACTTTGTGGTTGATAGGGGTATTTACGCCTAGACTTCTGAACGAAGTAACACTACTGAGGTGTTTATGACGTTTATCTCGAAGCTTTAACGCTCCGAGACAGGATATTTGTGTGGTTCGTCCCCTAGACCATATCAGCGGGAGATCGCATTTTTTCTAGAATAAACATTCACGGTCTGATCCATGTATACTTGTATGACTTGTCAATGTTTTCCCGATGTCAGCATTGCCGTAGTCTACGGTCTCAATGTCACGTGGATTCAATCTTTATCCATGTCAATCGATCTCAGTTTAGACCGCCTGCAGAGGGCAATCTTGCACCTCCCATTATATACTCGACCTACATGTCATATAGCAGGGACAAACGGGAAGGGTAGCGTTACCGCAATCATTTCGTCAATTCTTCGATCAGCCTCACCCCCCCTGAAACTGGGCAGATACAATAGTCCACACTTGATATCTGTCATCGACTGCATTACTATAAACGATGAACCAATCGATGCTGAGTTCTATAGTTCAGTTAGAGGTCTCATCGAGCGCGTCGATGATGAACTTGGTACGAGACTCAGCAACTTTGAGCTTCTTACTCTGACAGCTTTACAAATCTTTGAGCGGATTGGAGTCGATGTGGCAGTTGTAGAAGTGGGTATGGGGGGAAGGTTGGATGCCACAAACATCATCCCTGACGAGGCCATCCTGGTGTCTGCCTTGACGAATGTTGATCTTGACCACCAAGCCTTCTTGGGAAATACTATCTCGGTCATCGCGAGAGAGAAAACTGGAATTGCCCGGTCTGGGAAACCATTTGTTCTTGGACACAACAATCACCAGGAGGTAGTCGATGTGGTCAAGGCCATGTTGCTAGAGAAGGAGTCTGTTTTGGAGCCTCCTGTTGTGGTTCGCCGGGTCAGCGGCGCAGAATTGTCGAAGGTTTCTTTTAGAACAGTATCATTCCAGCCACCAAAGGAAAATCAAGTGTCTTTTCACCTCCCCACCTTCAATGAGGATGTTACAGCAGTGCTCCCTCTTCATGGTACGCATCAAGTCGAGAATCTGGCAACTGCCCTTTCTATCCTTTCTGTTTTGCTCACCAAGGAGAACCCACTTCGGTCAATGCTCCTTGGTCGCCTGTCACCCTTAGCTGTGAAACACGGGATAGAGAGTGTGCATTGGCGTGGAAGGCTATCCTTCCACAGTATTTCAACCCCTCAGCCTCTTTCAGTCCTTGTTGATGGAGCGCATAATTCCGCATCAGCCAGAGCGTTGGCTAGTTACGTCAAGACAACCCTTTCACAATCAATCGATCCCATCGTTGATCTGGTATACATTATTGCTCTTTCCCACTCACCCCTCAAGACGCCTTCTGTCGCCTGACCACTCTGGTTCCCATGATAGAATTAGACTTCACGTTGCATTACTCGACTTCTCCCCGCCGGATCATATGCCGTGGGTCAAGGCAATTGCTCCTGTCGAACTCGCGAAGGTCGTTCAAGACCTAATTCCCGACATCGATTACTGGGTTGCTGATCCAGCTAGGATACCAGGAACACAGCTCTCTGATGCCATTTCCTGGGCAGCGGAGAGGATAGGCGATAGTGGATTGGTAGTTATTGCCGGTAGCCTTTATCTTGTTGCAGACTTCTACCGGGTGTACATGTGAATTGTCTTGAATATGAGCGCGGTACACGATTAAGTGCTTTCCAAGATGAAAGGCAAGTAGGAGAGTCATTCCCCCATACCCTCAAGTTGATTGCTATCGTGTTACTGATGCAGAATCAAAGAAAATTGATATTCCAGACTTTCCTGGGCTTTGCCAATTTTTACTGGCATTTCATCTATAACTTCTCTGCCATTGTGTTATGAACCACTTCAATTTCCTTTAACAAGCCATGTGACCATGATCACATGATATGGAAGGTAGTAGAATATTTTAGTAGATATAACATCATAGACTTTGGAGTAGTAAAAAGTATTGTATACAGACTAAAAAATAAGTAGTAGACTAATTGAACAGAACTTGTCAAGTTCTCTTGTTAACCTATTTGTTATTATAACTGAGATATTACTGCAACATTGCAACATATTGCTCATTTATTATTTGACTTGACTAAAGCCAACCAGACCTATATTACAATCTCAAGACCTTAGAGTGGATCAAGAAAAGGAACCTTGTATAGGGTTTACACAAGAGAACTCAATAAAGAACTCAGTACAGGATTATCTACCTTATATACTAAAAGCCCATGGTCTGTGCCCTACTACTTTAGCCTACTCTAAATGACCATGTGTTTTCCTTAAGATCAACATGTGTTAAACATATTGTATGATGTCATTCTTCCAGAACCTTCTATGTTCTTCTATTGTGACATGTGATCATGTGACTGTGACTGATGTGTGACATCCTGCTAAACCCTAACCCTAAGCTCCGAAAAAATAAAAGGAAATACAAATGAGAAAGGAAATGAAAATAAGTAAAGTCTATTGCTTTTAGCTTTGACAACCTAGATCTGAGAGCATAACTAATAGAAAGCCTTTGAAATATTCAAGAATACTATAACCTTGATATTTATGCTAATCTCTTCCAACACATCTACTGTTATAACTTAGGTCCTAGAGTTTGGATAAAAGACAATTGTAAGAGAACTCAACTTTTTATCAATACTGAATCCCATAGGCTTTTCTCCAGACTTTTCTATTTCACCCTATCACCAATAAATACCATTAGACCTATGGACACCCCTAATCTCTACTGCCAGACCCTGCACTTGTATACTACCTCTTTAGAAAACCTCTAAAGTTGTTGCTAGTCACTTTCTGTTAACATTAAGTACATTCTGCTTTTTCAGGCAATGTTTTAGGCATTTCTACATATGTTTCTGACTATCTATATACTATCATTCTAATGGTTAGCATAGTATTATTCTACTAGATTGCATTGGATGTTATGACTGAAGTCTAAGGATTAGGATAGAAGACTACTCTTATATTGAGTAATATAAGAGAACTCAATAGAGTTTCTAACTACAAGACATCTACCTTATATACAAACTGCAAACTACTAATGGTCTATGCTAGCCTTCTTTAGCCCTACCCTAATAACCATGTGTTTGCCTTGAGATCAACATATGTTAACCATACCATATGATGTCATCTTCTCTAGAACTTTTTATGTTGTTATATCATGTCACATGAGTGTGTGACCATAACATGTGACCTGTGATGGTGTCACATTTTGCCTTCTTTGTCCTTGATCAACAATAAAAAATAAATAAAAATGAAAAGAGAAAATAAAATAAACTAAGTCTATCATTTTCAATTCTGACATTGGACAGTAGAGTATTTAGAACAGCAACTGTTATGACTTAAGTCCTAGAGTTTGGACAAAAAAGGAAACTTGTATTGTTTAACACAAGAAAACTCAGTAGAGTTTCTAATACAGATATGTCTACTTTTTATACCTTTAGTGCATAATCTGTGCACACTTTACATCTAATTTACTTTGTTAGGGTAACTAGGCAAAAGAGCAAAGTACTTCAAATCTCCAGAAAATTCTAAATTTGTTGTCTAAGAAATACTAAACTATATATTTACTTCTAGGAAATTCTAAGAGAACAGAATAAGAATTCCTGAAGATAACAACTTCTCTATATAATAACAGATCTATTCTAATGTGTCAGAATTCTATTTACATAAGCAGAGAATGATGATACTTAAGTAATCAGAAATAGTTCAAAATAGAGAGACCAAATTAGAAAAGAGCCAAAGTGCTTAGTAAGTACTTCTAGAGTGTAGGAAAGTAGATAAGTAGATAATACTAGCAGACTTGGAAAGATTATATGTATAGCTTGAAAGAGTCTGAAACATAGAAAAGCAAATGAGTATAGATATAGAAAAGGATCATGGAATATAGATCAGCTGGAAAATGTAGAAGAGAAAAGTCTCAGAAGAGCTAGTTTTCTTACATATCCTAAATTGTTAAGACTTAGGCTTAAGAGTAAGAGTAAAAGAATAACTTTGTATAAAGTTTACATAAGAGAATTTGATAGAATTCCTAAGTATAATCTGTTTATGTTGCGACTTTTACTTGTGAAGCTCAGATTGTACTTAGGCAAAGACTTGAGATGAGAATAGGAAAGATGTATAAGTAGTAAAGCATAAGAATACAGAATAGTATCTACACTATATATATAAGAAAGACATAAGGAAACAGGTTGTAGTCCATAAGGCAAACAAG
>Ga0157368_1001173_pt1 | contig 11317 bp, 6 predicted proteins | sample AttbisABBM3_FD_113146 | JGI IMG/M metagenome (GOLD analysis project Ga0157368, IMG submission 113146) | Fungus gardens microbial communities from leaf cutter ant in Botucatu, State of São Paulo, Brazil - Atta bisphaerica ABBM3 | ecosystem: Host-associated > Fungi > Mycelium > Unclassified ...
AGTATTACATGAGGTCAGCATGTGTTGTCCATGCTGTATGACGTCACTTTATTCTAGTACCTTCTACTCCATTCTCCCAAGTCTCGTGATCAGTCTTGTGACTACACCATCAATTTGTGACTGATAAACCCTAACCCGAGTTGTTCTAAAAATAGAAAAACGAAAAGAAAAAGAAATGAAAAAGTAAAATAAAAATGAACAGAGACAATAAAATAAAGTCCCCCATCAACAGTCTTGACATCTATATCACATGATTATGTCACAGTTATAACAGTGACCTATAATGTCATGCTAACCCTAATCCTAATTTTCTAAGTAAGAAATAAATAGAAAATAAAATAAAATAAAATAAAATAAAATAAAAAGGAAAATAGAAATAAACTAAGTCTTTTTTTTACAGTTCTGACAACTGGTAGGGTCTGTAATAAAGTGGATCATTGAGTCAAGTATAAAGTAATAGTTAGGACATAATAGTTAAAGATATATCTATAAATAAATAAGACATTATATTATGGTTAATGCCTTATATCTCACAGGTAGTTTGTTTATAGATAACAAGTGTTGGTTACTTTGTTATGACTCAATGATTGGCTATGCTACATATTGTCTCAGTCAGTGTTTCATGTAGTAGGCAAGACTTTCTTATATCTTTCTTATATCTTCTATCACACTATCTAATAGTTATAACAGTCACATATGATATCATACTAAAGTCTAACTTGTATGTAAATATAGAACAAAAATAAAAGAAAATAAGAAAGAATAAAATAAATAATAACTTGTTTGCTTCATCTATAACATATGGTCTTTAGGTATATATAGCTGTAAATACACTCTTATATCCTTATACTTTACCAATTGACTTCATTTCTCACTCTTACTCAAGTCTTTGCCTGAGTTGCAATCTAAGCCAAGTTTAAGGATGTAATATATTAGATATCAGACATATAAAATCTGGATGCTAGCTTTTTTATTTAATTCCTTTTTATTTTTATTTTTATTTTTATTTTCTTTATTTGGATTTAGGATTAGAGTTAGAGTAACATCATGATTATACTGTTACACAGCAGTCACATTAGATGAAAAGGTCACAGTAATAGTCACAAGTCACAAGGTCACAGAAAAAGATGTAGATGATTCTGGAAGGATGATATTATACAATGTGTACAATATATGGTTATTTAGGGTAGGCTAGAAAAGTAGTAGTATAGACTATGATAGTTTAGTATATAAAGTAGACAATCTTGTATAGAGCTCTTTATCAAGTTCTCTTGTGTTAATCCTAATACAAGATTCTTTTTCTTGATCTACTCTAAGATCTTGAGATTGTAACATTAGATCTGTAGAATATTAATTATACTGCATAGTTAGTGAAGTGGATAACCTTTAGTTAATATCTTTTAACTTCTTCATTATATAAACCATATAAGCTTAGTAGTCAGAGTAACCAATACAAATTCTGGGTGGTTCTGAGTTCATTATCTTATTCTAACATAAAAGCTAAAATATAGTAATTGAAATTAATAAACTCTTCAATTCATCCAACTCCACTAGCTAACTCTCTTCATATATGAACAATCTAAGCTTAGAAGGGAATAAGAATTGTATCTCAACAAGAACCTTCAACATATACTCATTATCAATCAAATATACAATATAATTTTTGTTATGGTATACTTAAACTTGTCACAAACTTCATTTAGCTTGTATCTCCACAACCAGTGAATCAATTTTTACAAACTAAGTTGCACTAGAAAGCCTTAGATGAGAGCTATCTACATATTTGTGGGATGTGCAAAAGTAATAATAAACAACTGAGATATCAGGCCATTAGTAACTGTAAAAGTTTTATTGGCTAATATCTCATAAATAGCTAGACAGATTATATGATTAAACTTGCATTGGAAAGTACTCATCAAACTGTTCCTGATCATATATAGTATATCTCAAAGCAATAAGTATTGATAAAGATACAAGCATATCAATATAGTGACATAATTAGTTACCTTCTAAAATTAGCCTGATATTTGTTATAAACAGATGACAGCTCCCATCAGATATAAATTTTGATTATATGATGGAAACAGTTTGTACACAGACTATCACTCTTTTGTGTATATACCTCTGTCTATGAGAATTAAACCTCAGACTTAATAACATCAATCTTTATTAGTCTTTATCATTAATATCTGAATTACTCCTAAACCTATAAGAGTGCACCCAAGATTTAGATGTTACAGATAAGTGAGTAGTTCATTTTGTGATAGAACTCTAATATTTTATTTTGATTTTATTTTCTTTTTATCTATTTTTCTTGATTTAATTTTCCTTTTTCTTTTTCTTTGGTTTTCTTTTCTTTTTCTTTTGGAAGATGAAGAGGCATATGACCATGGTCGCATGATATTACATCATAAGCCTAAAATTTGGAAGAAGGGACTAAAAGAATGATATCAAGATATATGTCAACAGTACATTCACCTCATGGTATACATATTGTGCACTCATGGCAAATACATAGACATTAGAATAGGGTTATTTATCATTAGCACAGACTATGTGTTATACTAGACACAGTCTACACCTCATTATCTGAGATCTAGAAAGGAGTATCTTGGATCCCAAGAACTAAGTAAAATGTATTATTTGAGAATATGGAAGTCAAAGTAGAACAATCTTCAGCTTTAGCATATGTGCTATGCCTCTACAAGTTATACTGGTCACATATTTCAGATCAGAACTGGGGACTTTTAGGAGGTGGACAACTACCAGAAGGTAGCAAGGCATGTTGTCACCAACACTATAAAAGTAGTGCTAGTTTTAGTCAATTTTCAGGATAAATTACTACAGTGTAAGCTACCAGATTATATACTAGTTAGTATACCTAGGGTAGCTATCTGAAATGTAGCTGTTAAGCAAGTTACCTTGCTTCCTATTAATCCTTGGATTTCAAGGAAGAAGTGTTCATGGAGTTGTTTTGTACTAGCAAGGACATCTGAGGTGATATGGCTGGTTTTGATTCACATTAGAAAGGGTCTGGGGGTGTGGATGAGGACTGGTGGTTATCCATGGATAGGAACAGATGAGGTCAGAACATGGAATGTGACATATTAGTAGTATATATAGTGTAGGAATACATTGGGGACTCCTTGTTGAGTTCTCTTGTGATCCCCACAAAATACTTCACTCATAGATTTACTTAGTGCACTATTGACCATCTTGGTTAGTGGTTGCCACAACAATTTTGGTATATACTCCAAAGGTACTCCATGTGTCAATATATATACAATGATCTCTTCTAATACTTATAAACTAGTGCTTGGCTGTTTCCAGCTCTACATGGACTGATCACAAGAGGACCAGTAGCACAAGCCTTCTACTCAAAAAATACATGTACTTGACTAAACACCACCCAATTCAACAATGAGTATTGTCTAGCCAGCATTTGGTCACTGATGTCATCTGTAAATCTGGCACTATGATTCTACATCAACCCATTTTTCTGACAGAGACAATCATATCATTCAGAGTCACTGGAACATCCGCTTCAAGTATTAGGGTCTTTTGGATCTTATGGGACCACTACTTGGGCTTGTGGAGCATTTCAGCATTTCTAAGTTCGTTTGTGAATTCAGCTTATATGCTGTGCACCCGGACCCTACCACTAACGTACTACAATCCAGAGATACATCAACCCTGCCTGGGGCCAACTCTAACAATCTTGTCAACACGTCCTTAGTTCTTGATGACTCGTGGATATTTGGCCTGACCACCAGGGAACCCACGGGTGAAGTGAGAGTCAGAAGAACCCTGCGTCATGTTGACCATACAGTTTCTCTTGCAGTCTACACGTGAATAGACTATGGCTTCAGAAATTAACACGAACGAAGAGTTTTTAGTGTTGTCTCGGAAAGAGGAGAGTTTCTCCTTGCAATATTGACAGTTTCCACAAACGATCTGGAAGGATACAACAACGTACTGATGTTAGCGAACGCCGATGTTAGCGAAACACACCCCCCCCCTCGTTTGCTTCTGTATCCCCACCCAAGGGTCCAGGATATCGCCTTGTTGAAGCGTCATAATTCCTCCATGATCCCTTATCGTCGACGAAGTTAATGCAGAACGATAGTGGGGTGATGTTAGGAGACGCACAGGTGCAAATCAGAGTAACCCTCACAATAACGTCTTCAGGATTAGTGATTTCATGGACGCTCCCGCCAATCATTCACATGTCGTTGGTTCCGAACCAAGCCAAAACACGCATAGTCTTACCATCGATACAGCGGGCATATTCCAGTTTGACTGGAACGTCGATCTGACTGGGAACCTGGCAGTATCGAATTTTCGTTGAGAAATCGGGATGGGATATAAGTGCTGAGAAAAACATACAGATGGGACAGTGTTCAGTATTACCTGCATGATGTAATGAAGAGAGTGATTTGACAAGGTGTAGTATAAAGTAGAGTCTCAAAGGCTAGATCGTAGCCATCCCTAGCAAGGGTTTACCATAGGCGCAGAACCAACTGGATGATAAGTTGCAGTGAAGACACAGGAGCTGTTCTGCTGATCTCATTACAAATGAACACATCTTCCCATTTCAAATAGGCACCTCAGAAGAAACGTGCCAAGACTATAGTCGATAAGTTGTATTTTTATTACTGCGTACGCAGTATTCAGTCCCTTGACGGCAAAAATCAAATATCATGTTGTCAGAGCTTCTGTATGCCCAGAAAACCAATCTTTGGCATCCACGCTCATATCTTGGCTCCCTAGCCCTTTCCAGCTATTCAACGGGATACAGATGCGACAATGGAATTAGAATGCTCTCTCCACTGACACAAAGAGCTGCAGAAACATGCCACACGACTGAGGGTCCGTCATCTTCGGTTTCTCCGTAAACACTATACGGTAGTTCAAAATAATTAACGAGAGTCATCATGCCAGAGATTCGGAAGGACGTAGGAGTAGACTCGTGGAGGAAGAGGTTCAGAGGTGCGTAGTAGAGGGCAAAAGGTTGACGTTAGGCAATAAAATTAGAACTAGTGTAGTCTAGTTCTTGTACATGTGAAAATGTGATGAGGACCCTAGATCAATGACGCAATCTCAATCAGTGTCCTTATCGCCAACAATATGTGGAAACAAGTTATAGCAGCAGCGGAGAATGAAGACAACCCAATTGAAATCGATTGAGAGAATCAGTGATCATGTTATTTGTCCCTGAGTTCTTTGGGCTCAAGACATGAGCAAACTGAATGTGGTGAGAGTGAAAGTGAATAGAATATTTGACCAAATAAGAGCATATTTTACTCTTTTCAATGAGAGCGCTCAGAGCTAATCTGTCATCTGCAGACATATGGATGCTCATCCGTCACGAGGCAGCTTCTTTCTGCGATTGCGAACTTTACAGTTTTGTGATATTCACGGTGAAATATAAATATATTATGATTGGGATGCTGAGGTAATCTTCATATATAGTCAGCGAAAATGAAAAATGGATGATCGTTGAGAGAGATTAATGACATTTTTCATATATCAGGCCAGCCTTGGCAAGTGCAATTGTGTTGTTCTCTTGTGTTGACGTTGACGATGTATTTTACGATCTATCTGAGCATAAAAATCAATACTTGCTTGATATTAACGTTTGGATCACTGCACTGACAATTTGTACAGTAGTGGGTCCACTGTCGTTTATTCTTGTACCCTGTTATATCTTTCATATCAATTCAAATATCATTTTCTCACCGATGAAAAGACAAATGTGTAGGAACACAAGGAACAGTGAATCATTCTCCCAATCAAAATTTCTACTTTCAGCACATTCCACGCAATTTCTCGCGCCACACTCTGTATCAGTGCCATCACAATGTGATTGTAACTGTCAATGGTCTTGCAACAGTATAACATACTGCAGAAAAAGATAGTTGCCATCACATAATGATGAGGGTCCATGGAAAATAGATCAGGTCCCCAATCATACCGAGATTGCCCGACTCAACAAAAGCATCCAACTTCTTCATTCCTTGGAATTTTAGCAAACGTTCGCATGACATCCGAAAATAGAGATGGTTTCTCTCACCGGATCAGCATCCTCTGGTTTGGGTCTAGCACATTTGGAATGATTGTCCTACGCGGATTCAATCACGATATAAGACAATGACACGCAGCATAGATGTTTACTGTCCCCAACTTCCCATACTTTGCCTTAGTTCCGATGGTAGATGACAGTGGAATTCCTCCCCTTCCTCCTAACGTTGGCAATCTGTGAGTGATTGTATTAGTTCTCTTCTTGGATGGGTTCCTAACGTATCGAAACAGTACAGGTCCTCCTGTGCGTCGATGATATTCTTTATCAATTATGTGAGACTTAAATGAAGGGCCTGTGTGGTAGTTTTTGGGGATCGTCCTCAACTGTTACCTCTTCGGAATCTTGACAATGCAATATTGTAAGAGCCGCTTTCTGCCTGATCTAGTTCACGGTGTTGATATATATCAAAGACAACTATTTCTCGAAATTCAAGAGTGATGCAACCTGGCTCAGAAGCCTTGGTAAATCTAATTCTGACTGTTTTTCGTCGAGTATTGATGTTACAAAGTTCATATTCAGTTTCTTTTGGAGACAGTACAGACTGCTATGAGCGTGGCCGACGGTTTTCATTGGTTTGTATATGGCTATGGAAACCTAGAGAGATTGGGAGAATATTATTTGGCGAATTTCGATTCACCCATCATAAGTTCCCTTATCGCGGTGATATCTCAAGGAGTGTATTGCTGGAGGATACACCATCTGAGCCGTTGGAGGATATCTCCTTTTATCATCGCGTTCGTGAGTGGTGTCCTGGCGAGAAATGATTCTGAGGGCTCAATTATGACAAAAGACATCATGTTGTCAAGTCGTCGGGGGATTTGGTATTGGTATTGTGGTATGTTATCGTACACAAACTGTCTCACGAGAAGATTGAAAGCATGTGCAATCATCAGAATCAGAAACTTGGAACCATCAAAAATTGGGAAGATAGATACAACGTTTTCATGATCGTCAGTATTCTATTCTTTCAGCGCAACCTCTTTTTGGAATAACTCGATTGAAAGCTCTGGTCGGTTTGTAATGCTATAACCGATACACTAATTGCAGGGATCATGGTTTTCCTCGTATGCCCTGTTTCACTGGGATTCTGTAGAAAGTACTTAGAGACTGATCATGTTAGCTCGTCTCAGCGACTTCTTTCAAATCATCTAAGACATTGACGAAGCTGATACGTTTGGTGATTGAAACAAACTTGGCTAGTGGTGAGTATACTTATTCATGTCCGATGAGCATGGTGATGATATGAAAAAAGCTCTGGTTGCGATGGCAGCATTTCTTACTACTGTGATAAAGCCTGTCGCGCCTCCTGTATGTCACAATATACCTTGACATGATGCAGCTCATGGGACATCTTTATCAGAAAACTAGCTACTTCTTGTGCCCGTAAGTGTCTAGTCTAATCAGATTGGAGCATTTGCTGATAATGTTTAGTGGATACGTTCTAAGTAAACTGTGAGCAACAACATCACACTTTACAGACTGAGTTGTGGAATGACTATGTTTTCCATAGGTATAGCAACTCTTTCATCACGATGTTGAATAATCGATATTCAAACGCTAGCGAACAAGATGGATCGAACTTCAGTCAAAGGAGTCGTGGAGAGTGTAAAAGGAATCACTCGAGATCTCTGTCTCATCAAGCAAGGCACAGTATCATGCCGAACGTAGCTGTCGCCATTTGCATGGAGAAAGAGACTCGACTCGACTGTGATACCCAATTCCAGGGTAAAAATTCCCGTTCGGATTTCACGAAGTCAGAACAATTGGAGATATCTCCTGTCTGACGTGTCTTGGCAATCGAGACAGTGGGGTGTTATTCAGACAGTCTGTAATGATAATATATGCATTGTTAATGAACTTCAGAATGGCCGAAATTTCGAATTGGAAGGCCGCGATCAGATATTCATCACGGTCATTCCCATTCAATTAGAGTATATGTCATACGTACGGACATAACCCTATACACAAAATTTATTCCAAGTCAACAGTTATAATGATCCCAAAACAATCGAAAAATGAGGAGGGAGGATATCTATATCCCAACATTCTTTTGCAGAGGTGTCAGCTCCAAAACGAGCCAGAACTCCAGTGCTTCGGCGAATGCGCTCATCCGGCACATTCTTGTTGGGGGAAGAACTCGAATGAGACAAGTGCAGCTAGATTTTTATTATACTGTGTGATATAAAAAATCTAGTCACGTAAGAAAATAGAGAAGGGCTTGACCAACTCTGCTAGTGAGCTGATACCTTGTCACTCATGTCACTCCTAGGCCTATTATGAATTGAGCTGATCCTGAATTGCTCTATGCATACAGGATTCCCTTGCACCTTACATGTGCTGATGGCTCATTACTGGTTGAGTTGAACATTTTCACTCTAGCTAGCTGCATTTTCTCCCTAATTCATGCTGATTATATTTATTGATAGCAATAGCCAACTTTGTCACTACCCTTCCCAAACTTACTGGTCTTGCTAACTATCCTTTCGAAATCTGTGTTAAATCAACTTTTGCTCTCATCACCTACTCTAAGGCTGTCCTTACTGCTGAAGATATACTGAATGCTTTAGCACTCCCTTAGACCACTGATGTGGATAAGGTAGCTAGGAGGAACTTTCTGAGCTTCCAAGCCCTGACTATTCTTAATTCTATCTTACCAGATAACTTGTTAATGCATGGCCAGCTTAATACTGAGGCTCTTTGGACTTATTTATGGACTTTCATAGAGACACCTGGTTTAGTATCAGTTTTTGCTGACTATCAGAGAACAGTTATATTCCAAATTTCCAGTAATCAGGACCCTGCTCTCTAGATTACTAATCTTGATTCTTTCTATACAAGATTCTATGGAAACAATTGTAATGTCTCTTTTATCCTAAGAGCAATAACTCTCTTATCTGCAATCCCTCACTCATAAGATTCCATTTCTACCTCTTCTTTCTTCTCATACATCCTTCTCTAATCTTATTTAGGATGTTGGATGTTGTATGTTCTGCCATTCTGGCATTTCACTATAAGCCTGCTGTTTACCTGAGTTCCCATAATCAGCATAAATACTGCCAGTTGGCTGAAAAGTATAAGCTTTCAGTTAAATTGCCTTTTGGCATAGTTGGTTTAGTGCTGGTAGTCTAGCCATATTACATTCACATGGGGATAAATTCTCTCAGTGGAAAAAGAACTCCCAGCAGTAGTACTCACAAGGACAGTGACAGCAACAGCAACAATAGTGCCTATAAGAGCAGTAGTAGTCACAAAGTGAGAGTTCCTTTGAGTAGTAAAAAAGAATAACTGAGGTAAAAAAATATAGTAGCACTCATCAAGTAGATAAAATAAGAGACTAGAGTGACAATGGTAGCAACATCTATCAGATGGACAGTGCTATTATCTTTGTAAGCATAACCATTCCTCCACCAATTCACCCTCTTCCTTCTAAGTCTTTAGTTATAGTCCCTTGACTTGCTGATCATCTTTATACAGTATGCACTCCTCAGAGTAATCATACTCAAGAACTTCAGGTACAAGCAAAAGTACAAGCACTAAAATTCTACAAAAAGCACTTGAAGAAAAAGTTCACTGACCTATCTGTTGAGGCCTTAATTTTTAGAAATTGTAGAACTGCCTACTAAAAATCTCTCTCTTATAGAGGTTAATCCACTTATAGCAGCCACTTCTAGAAAGCAAACAAATAATGACAATTATATAGTTTTCCCAGAGAGTAATGATAGGTATGAATCATATATTTGGACCCTTGATAACTAACTATATGTGCTCTTCTTCTTAAAATTGACAATTCACTAAATTCCTTGACTTAGCCTATTCAATCCTACACTAATGTAGTTATCACAGTAGAGGACTTTTCAGGATCAAGTAGAGTTAATCATATATGTATGGTCTTAAGTCAAAGTAGATTTGTTTTGCCTAACTCATCTATTGCTATAAAGATGAATGGTTCATAAGTTCTGGTGCCTCTACCTACCTTACTCTATTTGAGTCTAACTTTATTGATATAACTCTGGGTAATTATAGTCAAGTTGAAACTACAAACTCAAAAGCACTACTATTTATGGTTACTCCTGGCACTTTTCTGATTGAACATGAAATCTTTGATCCTGAGAAAGAAACTACTAAAGTTGCTGTATCAAAACTGTGGCTAGTATATTATGTTTCTAGTATATGGATGTGTCTTCTCTCTACTAGACAAATTCTTCAGTCTGGATTGAGAGTAGAAGGCAATAAAAGCAGTTTTACTTTTTGTGATAAGTCTGGTAATACTGTCCTATTAGTTACTCCTAACCCTTGGGGCAATGTTCAGATTGTGAGGACTTGTATTCTCAAGTATAACATCTGTTACAATCACTATCTCATATTCAATATAACTTGGACATGTGTTAGGGTTTGTTCTATCCTTGGTATTGTAACAACCAATAATTACAAAGACTAATAGTAATACAATAAGCAAATCTCTCAGTAGGATATCAAGTGGGGATCATAAGAGAACTTGACAAGGAGTCTCCAATATATTGCTACCCTATTAAATAACCCTATTCTAATATTCATGTATCAGCCATAAGTATACTATGTGTATACTATAAGTTGAACATGCTGTAGATGTCAGAGTTCAAGACAGTAAACTCTAAATTTTTTATTTTTATTTATTTTATTTTTAATTTTGGGAAACTTAGGGTTAGGATTAACATAATGTTACTATCACACTATCACAAACTGTCACATGACATGACTAGATGTCACATATTAGTTACATGACAATGTCAAAGTCACAGTCACACAATCATATGTCACATAGAAGAGCATAAAAGGTTCTGAAAAGATAATTATCAAGATCAAAGAATATGGACTTGGTTTTTTCTTTATTTTCTTTCTCATTTTATTTTTTTTTCAAGTTGTTTTTATTTTTTTCTATTTTTAGAACTCTGGGGCTAGGGTTAGAAGTGATTGGTCACACTGTCATATTCGTTACATTGAATAGTGTGGTCACAACATTGGTCACAGGACTTAAGAGAAGAAAGTAGAAGGTTCTGGAACCAAATAATGTTATACAACATGGACACCATATATTGGCCTCATGCTTTACGCATGGTCATTTAGAGTAGGATGCACAGTAGCTAGTATGGACCATCTGTAGGAGTATATAAGATAGACAATTTTGAAAAAGAGCTCTTTATTGAGTTCTCTTATGTTATTCAATATAAGGTTACCTTATAAATCCAACTCTAAGGG
>Ga0157368_1001174_pt1 | contig 11302 bp, 10 predicted proteins | sample AttbisABBM3_FD_113146 | JGI IMG/M metagenome (GOLD analysis project Ga0157368, IMG submission 113146) | Fungus gardens microbial communities from leaf cutter ant in Botucatu, State of São Paulo, Brazil - Atta bisphaerica ABBM3 | ecosystem: Host-associated > Fungi > Mycelium > Unclassified ...
AGCGCGCGCTTGGCTTCGGCGGCGCCGACCACATCGGCGAAGGAAATACCGGTGCCCTTGCGGTGCAGCTTGAAGGGGCTGGCGAAGCGCATGGCCAGGGGCACGGCGAGTAGCAGCAGGAGCAGGTAGCCCGGCAGGTTGATCAGCAGGGCATCCAGCCAGGCATGGCGCTGACCGGCCTCGTTCCAACTGGCCACCGGGAACGGCGGCTCGCTCTGGGCGGCATAGTCGGCCAGCAGCAGGTTGGCGATGCGGCCGCCGTTGTCGGCCACGGCATAGTGCTCGCCACGGGTGGTGTCGATATAGAGGGTGTGGTTGCCGATCACGGCGCCGCTGATGGCCTTGGCGCGCAGATCGCCCAACAGCACGGAGAGGTCACGTGGCTGCTGGGTCCAGTGCTCGGGGGCCTGTTGCACGCTAGCGAGCATGGCGGTAGCGGTGGGGGCCGGCTCGGTGGGCTTGAGCCAGAGCCAGGCGGCCAGGCTGGAGACGGTGACGAGGGCGAGTGCTCCGGCGATCAGCCGGCGCGGATACTTGGCAAAGACGGACTTCTTCATTCACATACCGTTAGGGTCGGAGCGACATCGGACGCGGACTCCCGGATTATCGGCCTGTGGCGGCGGGGGTGAACCTCGGTTCGGCGGAAAACGATGAGTGGACTCACCATCCGTCGCGTATCGTCACACTTTCGGCTTTTTCCGCGGTCCTCAAGGCCTGATGTTTTTCGCCAGATTGCAAGGGGTAGAGCGCGTCATGTCTGATCTCCTGGATTGCCGGCAGGGTCTGCCGGCGTTACCACCGGCCTTGCGCGAACGCCTGGGAGAGGCCGACGAAGTGCTGGTACTGACCGGTGCCGGGGTCTCGGCGGAAAGTGGCATCGCCACCTTTCGCGCGGCGCTCAGCGGTCTCTGGGCACGCTTCGATCCGGCGCAACTGGCCACTGCGGAGGCCTTTCGCGAAGATCCCGCGCGGGTCTGGAGCTGGTACGAGTGGCGCCGTGCGCAGGTGCTGCGGGCCGAGCCCAATCCGGCTCATCGCGCCTTGGCGGACTGGGCCGAGCGGCCTGGGCGGCTGCACCTGGTCACCCAGAATGTCGACGACCTGCATGAACGAGCCGGTAGTCGCGAGGTCATCCATCTGCACGGCAGCCTGCACGCGCCGCGTTGTTTCGATTGCGCGCGGCCGCTGGACGCACCGCCACTGCCAGACGCCGAAGAGCAGCTGGTGGCGCCACCGCACTGTCCTGCCTGCGGCGGTCTGGCCCGCCCGGGGGTGGTGTGGTTCGGCGAGTCCCTACCGGAAGACGCCTTGGCCACCGCCTGGGCCTTGGCCGAACGCTGCGACCTCTGCCTGGTGGTCGGCACCTCGGGCCTGGTGCAGCCGGCCGCCAGTCTGCCGGAGGTCGCCCGCCAGCAGGGCGCGACGATAGTACGCATCGATCCGCAACCGGCGGCGGACTTCAGCGGCGACTGGCAACTACTGGGCGCGGCCGGGGTGATCCTGCCGGCGTTGCTCGAGCAGCTCTGATCAGCTCAGAAGCTGTTCACGATCTCGCGAGCTGGAGACAAACAAGGCGAAACGAAGGCATTTTCAACGCCGTTTGGCCGACGCGCAGCAAGGTTCTTAGTGCAGCGCCTGGCCACCGGTACCCAGGGCATCCAGGGTGCGTTTGAGTGCGGTATAGGCCTGGCGCTGGTCTGCGTCCTCGGTCAGCAGGCCGTCGAACAGGGTGGCGACCAGCGCCGGGTCCTGGGCCACGAAGCGGTCGATGAGCACGTCGTTGTCCTGGCGGCCCGCGGTGATCAGCAGCACGGCGAGCTGGGCGACATAGCGCGCTGCCAGTGGATAGGCCTTGAGGAAGACCTTGAAGGGCGCATCGGCCAGGCCCGGGGCGAAGCCCTTGGCGAGGCCCTGCTGGGCGGCGGCGATGGCCTGGCGGACGGCGTCCTGCCAGTTGCCAGTGGTGACCGCGCCGGCCGGCAGGGCACGGCGCATCTGGCCGAGCAGGCTGTTGAGGAAGATGCGCCGGTTGGCCTGGTAGTCGTGGTCGGTGTCGAGCATTTCGCTACGGATACGGTTGAGCACCCGGTCGTCTTCGGCATCGGCGGTCACCGCCTGCTTGAAGGCCAGGGTCAGGTCGCGATCCAGCAGGCCGGGCTTGCGGCCTTCCAACTCGGCCTGCAGCAAGGGGCCACTGGAGTCGGCGAAGAAGAAGCGTTCGGCATGGGGCGCCAGGCGCTCACGCAGGCGCGGCCAGAGCTCCGCCGCGAACAGTTGCTCGGCCGTCCCGCCCGAGACGATGACGCGGTGTTGTGGCGCCTCGGCCAGGTAGTCGAACAGGGCGGGGGTATCGAGCGCAGTGCGATCGACGATGAGATAACGGTGCTTCACGGCAACTCCTGAACACGACGGCCGCACCTGGCGAGGAGCGGCGGAATGGCCATTAGTCTATAGGAAGGCGGGAACGCTTGGCCCGGCCTTTGGCCTAAACAGCCAGGGTGCAGCCCGCGACACCCCCTTCCTTTCGCGGCCGGAGGACACCAAGATGCGCAAGACTTCCTTCATCCTCGCCTGCAGCGCCGCGCTGGCGATCCTGGCTGGTCCCAGCCTGGCCGCCAGCAACAACGATGCCGGCGTCACCGGCAATGGCATCGGTGCGCCCGGTAGCTCCAACACCAACAATCGCGACAGCGCGGACGATACCTCCACCGCTACGCCCTCGACCCAGAACAAGACGGGCAAGTCTTCCGCCAGCAAGACGCCGGGCAAGGCTCAGAGCGAGAAGCGGGTGCTCAACGATTGACCGACACGAAAAAGGCGCCTTTCGAGGCGCCTTTTCGAGCAACAGGCAGCAAGGCTTAGGATATCGAGCAGGTATAGCGAACCTGCCAGTCGAGTCGCTCGTGGGTGGCGCGCTCGATACGGGCGCGACTGTCGCAGATGAAGGCTTCCAGCAATGAATTGTCCAGCAGGTCGACGCGGGCGATGCGACGTTGCAGAAGGGCCGTGCCGTTAGGGGCGTAGACCTCGACGTTGAAGGTCGCCGGATCCTGGGCGGTCATGGCGCACAACATCGGTTGGAAGGCGCCCTTGATGATGGTGTTCGCATCCGTGAACTTTAGTGGCTCGGCCATCGCACTCACTCCTGTCAGCTATAGAGCTTCGACCGATTCTTGTGGCAGGCGTTCGCCTTTGGCCAGGACCGGCTGGCAGATTTGTGATGCAAACGGTGGCCTATCCTCGCCATGGGGCGACCGATTTAGTTGATCAGCATGCCGAAGGCCTTGTCGGCTTCGATGATTTCCGGCAGCTCCTGCAGCAAGGCATCCAGATCCAGATCATTGAGCAGGGGGTTCACCAGAGCGGCCTTGGCCTGCTCGTTGATACCGCCGTGACGGCGTAGGACGGAGGACACCAACCGGGCCTGGGCGACCAGCCGAGCCATGGTGGCATCATCCGGGGTGTCCTGCGGGTGCAGCTGGTAGGCGATGGCATGCTGGATCACCACGGGCAGTTGCCAGCGCCGCGCCAGCTCCGCGCCTACTTCCGGGTAGCCGAAGCCGATGGCGTCCTGCTGCTCGGCCAGGTGCGGTGTGCGCTGCTCGGCATCGATCCGCGCGGCGATGTCGGGCGCTGCCGTCTTGATCAGCAATTCGCCGATACTGTGCAACATGCCACAGGTGAAGGCGGTTTCCGCATCGGCGCCGGTCTGCCGGGCGATGACGCGGCAGACACTGGCGACATCGAAGCTGTGTTGCCAGAAATCCCGTGGATCGAATGCCGGATTGGTGCGAAAGGCCGCGGTGACCGCCGAGGCCAGCACCAGGGTACGCAGCGAATCGAAGCCCAGACGAATGGCCGCACCTTCGATGCTGGTCGACGGCCTTACCCCACGAAAGCGTACCGAGTTGGCCAGGCGCAGGACCTTGGCGGAGAGCACCGGGTCAAGGGACAGATTGCGCGCGACGCCTTCGATGGTGCTGTCGGGATCGTCGAATTGCTGGATGAGCTCCTGCGCTACCTTGGGAATGCTGGGAAGGGTATGCAGGTGATCGAACAGAACATCGATTTCCATGGTGGCGCCTGGGTTGTTCTATACCGTAGAGGGAGACTCGATTTTAGGGCATGGCCGTCGCGAGCTGCCAGGAGTGAACCTCGGCGCTGAGTGGGCAGATTAGCTGGCGCGAGACTTGCTGTCGGATAAACATCTGACCGAAGGCGCCATTTTCCCGCCGGTCGCCTGGTCGATCATCCAAGGATTGCATCATGACTACACGCTTTTCCTGTACCGGCTGCGGCAAGTGCTGCAGCGATCATCACGTTCCTCTGACGTTGACTGAAGCGCTCGATTGGGTTCGCCGGGACGGTGAACTCATCGTGCTGGTCGAGGCCTTTCTCGATGCCGGTCTAGGCATTTCGTCACAACAGCGTCGGCACGCTGAAAGACGTTCGTTGCCCGTGCGCTGTGGCGATGCCCAGGCCTACCTGGCGATCACCTTCGCGGCTTACAACGTCGGTCCTTGTCGACATCTGGATAGCGAGAATCGCTGTTCAATCTATGAGCAGCGTCCGCTGGTCTGTCGGATCTATCCTTTCGAAATCAATCCACACCTTCCTTTGCGTCCAGAATCTAAGGACTGCCCTCCCCAGGCTTGGGAGGAAGGAGCCGTGCTCATTCACGGAGGGCGCCTAATGGATCCGCACCTTGCCAATTTGATCGAGCAATCCCGGCAAGCCGACCGTGACGAAATCGCCAGCAAGGTAGCGATCTGTTCCCTGCTGGGCATCCGGACTACAGCGCTCAAGGGCGACGGCTTCGCGACTTATCGACCGCAGCGCGCGGCCTTTTTGGCGGCAGCCGAACAGGTACTCATGAGCGCCATGCCGGTGATGGACGTCGACTGGGAGCTCCATGTTTCCCATGCACAACTGGCCGAGCAACTGCGGATGACCGGGGCACTGATCAGCGCTGCCCTGGACGAAGCCTGTGCCTTCGTGCCCCTCACCGCTGCCTGATCTCAACGTTCGTCAGCAAGAGGTGCCACGGATCGAATGACTAAAATGCGGCGAACGACAAGGGTATTATGATGTCATTTTGCTACTAAAATTAGTGGTCGAGTTTTCCATGGTCTATCAGACGCATATTCGCCAGATGTTGCAGTTGCCGAACGTCCTGGCGCAATGCACCGGAATTCTCGGCTGGTTGACCAGCGTGCTGATCAATCCGTTCCTGACCGAGGGCGTTGGAAGCTCGGGTTGGCTGGCGCTCGCCGGCATGGTGGCTTCCTGTGCGGCCATGTCAACGGCCAGACGCTTCGCCTTCTGGCGGTTGTTCGCGCTGGTGTTCGTGCTGTTCGAGGCCCTGGCCTTTCGCTTCCAGATCCTGGGTATGGGGGCCGCTGGCCATGAGTGGATGGTGCCCTTGGCCATCGTCATCACCCTGGGCTCGACCATTCTGTTCTCCCATGTGCTCGACTACGGCATCGCCGCCGGGGCGGTCTGGCTGATACTGTTCCACGGCCAGTTGGAGAGCATCGGATCGGCGGCCTTGCCTTTGCTGGTGGTGATGCTGGTGTGCGGCATGGTGCTCGGGTTGTTGCTCAATGCCACCTTCGTGCGCATCGTTGCCAGCACCCTGGAACTCAAGGAAGACTATCGCCTGCAGGCGGAAACCGATGCCCTGACCGGGATCAGCAACCGTCGAGCGCTGATGCAGGATCTCGACCAGGCGTGCCGAGACGCTTCGCCGTCCTTGCATTGCGTCATGCTCGACATCGACGACTTCAAGCGTATCAACGATCGCTTCGGCCACGACGTAGGCGATCTGGTGCTGCAGGAGGCGGCCAATACCCTGGCCAGACACTTTCCCGATGGCCGTTTCGGTCGCCTGGGCGGCGAGGAGTTCGGGGTACTGCTCAAGCCGGCTGACGAACTTCAGCTGGTCCAGCGACTGCAGGCGTTGCTCGATGACATTCGGAGCAATACCGGGGCCGGCACCTGTTTTTCCTTTAGCGCCGGCGTCGCCCGCTTCGTGCCGGGATACCAGCCTGCGGACCTGCTCAAGCAGGCCGATGGCGAGCTCTATCAGGCCAAGCGTGCGGGCAAGGACCGGGTGTATTACCGCGGCGGCATGATTTGCGGCTAGCTTGGGCGGTGCCTTGTGCCGGTCAGAAGAGCCCCAGGCTCAGCAGGGATCGAGCGGCGGATGGATGCGATTGCGACCGAGATGCTTGGCGGTATAGAGGGCTTCGTCGGCGCTGGCCAAGAGGCCGGCGGCGTGGGGCTGCAGCTGGCTCGGCTCATGCACCGCGAAGCCGAGGCTGACGGTGACACGGCCGAACGTACTGGCCGCATGCGGCAGCTCCAGGGCCTGCAGTTGCTCCTGTATCCAGCCGGCTACGCCAAAGGCGCCGGCTCTATCGCAGTTGGGTAGCAGCAGCGCCATTTCCTCGCCGCCATAGCGCACCGCGAGATCGCCAGGCCGCCGAGCCGCGGTCGCCACCACCTCGGCGACCGCCCGCAGGCAGCGATCCCCGGCGGGATGGCCATAGCGGTCGTTGTAGGCCTTGAAGTGATCGACGTCGAGCATCAGCAGGCTGAGCGGCTGGCCAGTACGCTGCGCCCGGGCCAGTTCAGCCGGCAGCAGGGCATCGAAGTGCCGGCGATTGGCCAGTCCGGTCAGGCTGTCCTTGAGCGTCAGCACCTGCAGATCGTCATGGGCGCGGCGCAGTTCCGCTTCATGGCGGACGCTCATGCGGATCTCCCGCAGCAGGCTGAAGCCGAAGATCAGCATGCCGATGATGAGGATGCCGACCACCACGATGGAGCGCAGCATGCCCTGGCGCCAGCTCGCCAGGATGGCGCTCTCGGAGATACCGGCCAACGCGACCAGGGGAGCGCTATCCAGATGCTGGAAGGCATAGAGCCGTTTCTGGCCGTCGACCAGGCTGCGCGACAGAGCCATACCGCTGGCGGCCTTGGCGATGTGCTCGCGGTACAGCTCCCCGTTGGCGAGACTCATGCCGACGTGTTCGAAGGGCCGTCTGACCAGCAGGGTGCCGTCGCTGGTGACCAGGGCGATGGCGCCACGGTTGTCCAGCTGGAAGCGCGCGTAGTAGTCGATGAAGTAGCTTAGTCTGATGGTGGCGAGGATGACCCCGGCAAACCGGCCGTCGGCGTCATCCAGACGGCGCGATACGGGAATGACCAGCTCACCCGTTTGGCGACTGTTGATGACGGTCCCGACATGCATCACGTCTTCCAGATGGTGCTGGTGAAACTGGAAGTACTCACGGTCGCTGCTGTTCGTGGGCGGCGGCATACTGGTTTTGTCGTTCACCAGCCAGTTGCCGGCGCGATCATAGATGAACAGACCCTGCAGTTGCGGCAGCAGGGCGACTTGCCGCTCGAGCAGGCGCTGTATCCGCGGACGGTCGAGCTGTGCGAGCGGTTGGTTTTCCACGATGTCACGGACACTCACCAACAGCAGGTCAGCCTCCCTGAAGGCATCGTTGCCGTGCTGGGCGGCGGCCAGGGCGATGTTGCTGACATCGCTGCGCGCGTTGGCGAAGTCGTTCTCATAACTACGCCAGACCTGCCAAGCCTCCAGCGCGAAAACGACCGCTACGGCGCACACCAGCAGCGCCAATGCCCGACGCCGGGTCGCTGGGGTACGGGTGGCGGCAGGGGTGCTTGGGCCCTCGGCCATGGTGAGAAGGGTTCCTCGTCATCAGGGGGATGGAGACCCGGCCGCAAGCGCCTGAAAGGCGTACCCAAACTTCGAACGTGTCGACGCTTTCATCGGAATCTTGCCGGGACGGTGAATCCTCGCACAGCGGCTGAGGTCTGTACTCGAACAGCCGTCCACAGGGGCGACGACCGTACGTTAGAGCCGACCAGGAGGTCAAAGATGTCGCAGATCGCCGAGCAAATAGTCGAAGACGCCATGCAGCATATCGAGGCGAACGAGCAGCAGCACGCCGCCGATCCTGTGCGTAACTTTTCCCTCACCCTGACTGATCCGGCGGAGATCCGCGTGGGTGCGGAAATCTATTTTCTCTTCGAGCAGCGGCTCAAGGGTTTCTATCCCGATGCTCGGGTGGTGGTTCGCGGACACGCCGCGGACGGCTACAACATCACCGCTCAGGTGGACCGTCGCCGCTCCGCCTAGGGGTGACGCCCGTGCCCTTCGCTAGGCGCGGGCGAGCTTCACCAGCTGCCTGGCCAGCAGGGGGCCGGTCAGTACCACCCCGATCAGTCGCAATGCCTGCATGGCCAATACCAGGCCGACGTCGGCGTGAGCGTCGACCGCGATGATGGCCATGGAGTCCAGTCCGCCAGGACTGGTGGCCAGATAGGCGGTGAGAAAGTCGACGTTCATCAGTCGCGCCATCAGCAGGGCGGACAGGGCGCAGAGTACGATCAGCAGCAGCGAAGCGAAGATCATCTTGGGCAGTGCGCGCCAGACATAGCTGACCGTGGCCCGATCGAAGCGCAGTCCCACATAGCACCCCATGGCGCCATAGGCGACGGCAAGCAGGGCGTGGGGCAGGGTGATGTCCAGCCAGCCGTTGAGTTGCAGCAGGGTGCCGAGGGCGATGGGCACCAACAGGGCCCCCGCGGGAAACAGTCGACCACCCAGCCAACTGCCGGCCAGGGCTACCGCCAGGGTCAGCAGCAGGTTGAGGGTGAAATGAGCATCCAGGCTGATCGTCGTCGCCTGGTGTCCGGTGCCGCTGCCTTCGGCGCCCAGCAGGCGGCCGACCAGGGCGCTGATGACTACCACGCAGACCACACGCACGTATTGCATGGTGGCGACGATGCGGGGGTCGGCACCGTATTCCTCGGCCATGGCCACCATGGCGGCGGCTGCGCCCGGCGTAGTGCCCCAGGCGGCGGTGCTACCCGGCAGGCCGCCGAAGCGCACCAGCAGGGCGCCGGTCAGCAGGCTGAGCAGTACCGTCAGGGCAGTCGCCAGCAGCATCACCGGCCAGTGCTCGGCGACGGTGAGCAGCACCGCAGCGGTCATGGCCTGGGCGATCAGGCAACCGACGATGCCCTGGCCGGACTGGAACAGCCGTTTCGGGATGCGGATGCTGGCACCGCCCACGCCGAAGGCGATGGCCGTGAGCATGGGGCCGAGAAAGAGGGCGGCTGGTAGCTGGAGCCAGCTGAGGGCGCCTCCCACGAGGGCGGAGCAGAGGATCAGCGCAAGCCATTGCAGCAGTGGAGGGTAGGGCGCAGAGGTAGCGGGAGCGGGCAAGACGGTCTCCGGACGGCGGGGGCCGGCGAGGCGTACCGACCCCAGGGGCGGCGCGTGGCCGCTCCTGGGGCGATTATACGTCCGTCTATTACCTTTGGGGCTTTCTATGGACTTTCAGTCAATGAAAAAACCACGGATCAGCGCACCAGATGCAGGAATTGCAGGTGGCGTTCGTACTGGTCGAGCATGTCGTTGAGGATCTGCTCGCGGTTGTAGCCCACCAGGTCGTAGTCCTGGCTCCCCTCGGTCAGGTGCACCTCGGCGCGGTAGTAGCGGCGGTTCTTCAGGTGCAGGCCGCCCATGCCGGCGCGGGCGAAGGAGGGTGTGAAGTAGCCCTGCATGATCACCTGGTAGACGAAGGGGTGCTCCTCGCCATGACCGATGATCAATTGCAGGTTGGCATTGGTGGCGTCGAACTGGGTGTCCACCACCAGTCCCTTTTCGCGGAACACCTCGACCATCTCCTCCATCGCCGGGCGCACCGTGCTGTCCATGAAGCGGTACACCTCGTCCCGCGAGGGGAAGTACACCGCCTGGGCCAGGCGCTGACGCCAGCCGCCGTGGCGGGCCTTGCCGTTGGTCGCCACCGGGGCGAGGGAATGCAGCCGGGCGCGCTGGCGCTGGGATTCCAGATGCAGCGCCTTGTGCAGTCCCCACATCATCAACAGGACCACCACCGAGAAGGGCAGCGAGGTCAACACCACCGCCGACTTCAGCGCATCCATGCTGCCGGCGAACAGCAGGCCGCCGGTCACCACGGCCACGGCGGCGCCCCAGAACACCCGCAGCCACTTGGGACCGTCCTCGTCCGCCTCGCCGCCGGTGGACGACAGGGTCGACAGCACCACGGTGCCCGAGTCGGCCGAGGTCACGAAGAAGACGAAGCTCACCAGCACGGCGATGCTGATCACCACGCGGCTGGCCGGATAGGTTTCCAGTACTTGGTAGAAGGCCATGGCCGGATCGGTGAGGGCCGTTTGCGCCAGGCCGTTCATGCCCTGGCCGATGACCAGCTCCAGGGCGCTGTTGCCGAAGATGGACAACCAGGCCAGGGTAAAGCCCAGCGGAATGAACAGCACGCCAAAGACGAATTCACGGATGGTGCGGCCACGGGAGATGCGGGCGATGAACAGCCCGACGAAGGGCGCCCAGGCGATCCACCACGCCCAGTAGAACACCGTCCAGCCGCCCAGCCAGTCGGAAGGCTCGTCATAGGCATAGAGGTCGAAACTCTTGCCCGGCAGCGCCGAAAGATAGTCGCCGATGTTCTGGATCAGGGTATTGAGCAGGTGCTGGGTGGGCCCGGCGAACAGCACGAACAGCAGCAGGGCGACGGCCAGCACCATGTTGATGTCGGACATGATGCGCACGCCCTTGTCCACCCCGGAGACGGCCACGGCAATGGCCGCGCCCATCATCAGCACGATGAGCACCAGCTGCACCCAATGGCTGTGGCTGATGCCGAACAGGTAGTCGAGCCCGGCATTGAGGTGCAGCACGCCGAAGCCCAGGTCGGCGCCGAGGCCGAAGATGGTGGCGATGATGCCGAAGGCGTCCACGGCGTGGCCGATGGGACCATTGATGCGCTTGCCGATCAGCGGGTAGAGCGCCGAGCGCAGCGCCAGCGGCAGGTTGTGGCGGTAGGCGAAGTAGGCCAGCGCCATGGCCACCAGGGCGAATACGCCCCAGCCGTGCAGGCCCCAGTGCAGGAAGAGGATCTGCATCGCCTGGCGTGCGGCCGCGGGCGTGCCCCCTTCACCCGCCGGCGGCTGGGCGAAATGCGTCAGGGGTTCGGAGACGCAAAAGAAGAACAGGGTGATGCTGATGCCGGCGGCGAACAGCATGCCGGCCCAGGAGAGATAGCTGAATTCGGGTTGGTCGTGGTCGGCACCGAGCTTGATCTTGCCGTAGCCGGACAGGGCGGTGACCACCACGAACACCAGATAGAGCGTCATGGCCAGCAGGTAGTACCAGCCCACGGTATTGGCGGCCCAGGTCTGGGCCTGCAACAGCCAGGCACCCGCCTGGTCGGGGCGACTG
>Ga0157368_1001175_pt1 | contig 11302 bp, 10 predicted proteins | sample AttbisABBM3_FD_113146 | JGI IMG/M metagenome (GOLD analysis project Ga0157368, IMG submission 113146) | Fungus gardens microbial communities from leaf cutter ant in Botucatu, State of São Paulo, Brazil - Atta bisphaerica ABBM3 | ecosystem: Host-associated > Fungi > Mycelium > Unclassified ...
CATCAAAAAGACACTTCAAGAACTTGTGAAGGAGTACCAAGCCATCAGGAAGTCTCTCCAGAACTTGGTAGAAGACTAGGAGAGGAATACGGCCTAATTAGTGAAGATTGGGGCTGTAGTGGAATAGAGATAGGGTTCAAAGGAGGATCTGCAAGGTAATAGGAAAGAGAGTGAGGATGGAGACAGAGAAGAAGAAGGGTTCAAGGATGACCCTGGAGAAAGTCAGGAAAAAGTAGAGGAGAGAACTCTGTTGCTTACCTCCTACTAGGATAGTTTTAGTTTTTATTTTGTTTTGAATTTTATTTTATTTTTTGTTATGCCTATACTGTCTGAGTAAGAAATTAAGAGACAGAAATTAAAATAAAGATCCAAAATTTTGAAAAGAAACCCTGTAAAAAGTGCATGAAAGCTGGGGTTAATTAAAAGTAAGTATATAGAATATATTAAAAAAATCATAAAAGAATCCTTGTTAGAAGTGTGCAAAGGTAAGAGACAAGTACAACAGAGTGATTAGGATAGAGGGAGTAGGCTGGGCTTGGCAGAATATGCAATATGGAAATCAGATACCAAGTTGGAGGTATGAGTAAGTTCAGATACAGTAATCCACTTAGATTTATCTTCAGTATCTTCATACCCTAGCCAGATCACCTTGTACAAGAGTTTGCATGCCTGTTGGTAATTGATTTTGGAGTCCACTATCTAAGAAATTTTGTATTTGGGTTCCCTGTCAATTATCACTAGAACAGAGGCTGGCTGTGTTCTCTCAGGGAAAGAGTTGGACATGGCAGGTTTGAACATAGACACATGGAAAACTGAATGGATAGAGCACATAGACTCTGGAAGGCAGAGAGTGAATAATAGTGTATTAGGCTGGGAAATGATTTTGTAGAATCTAAGATATTTTTCAGAGAGTTTTTTTAAAGGCTAAGTAGTTCTAAAGAACTGAGCTTTGATAAAAACTTTGTCATCTACTTTGAAATCAGGAGCAGGGTAACATCATACATCAGTAGATTTTTAATAATGCTGTTGGGCTATGAAGATTTCAGCTTTGAGGGTACTCTGTAATTTATCAAGGTCTATAGCAAAGTTGTAGGCTTAGGAGGAAGCAATATCATGTTTAGGGTGAATGGTGATGTTTGAATAATATTCCTTATTAGTGAAGAATGGAGAAACACCAGTAGTAGCACTTGGAACACTGTTGTAGGCAAACTCCACAAGAGATAGAAGTTCAGACCAGCTGTCTTGCTGGTAATTACAATATACATGGAAATATTGCTTGAGAGTCTGATTTATGCATTTAGTTTGTCCATTATCTTTGGAGTGGTAACCTGAAGTAAAGTGAAGCCACATGTCCAGAGCAGTATCTCAAGAATGGAAAAAGTTAGACACAAATTCTAAGCCTCTGTTAGAGGTGACATGGAAAGGAACACCATGTTTGGAGAATACATGAAGAACAAACAGATGTGCTAAGTCTACAGATGTGATGGTATCATGGGCAGAGATAAAGATTACTTACTTGGTAAGCCAGTCAACTATGACCAAGATAGTGTCAAACTCAGAGGATAATAGGAGTTTCTTGATGAAGTCCATAAAAATGGAATTTCATGGTTGTTTAGGAATAGGAAGTTGTTTGAGAGATTCATAGGGCTTGTGACATTGTGGCTTAGATCATATACAAGTGACATAGAATTTGCAGAATTGTTGTACTTCAGTACAGAGGCTGGGCCAGAAATATCTGCAGTGAACTAGTTCCAGGTTTTGTTTTGACCATAATGTCTAGCAAGAATGTGATTATAATTATACTAGAGGACATGTATGTGGAGATTACCAGTAGATGGTACATAGATTCTGTTATCAAGAAGAAGAAGTGTTACAAACTCAAGTTCTTAAAGTTGAACAAGAGAAAGAACCTTGTATTAGGGTTAACACAAGAAAACTTAATAGAGAACTCTATATAAGACTATCTACCTTATATACAAATACCTAATGGTCCATGCGAGCTATTTCTAGCCTACCCTAAATGACCATGTGTATGCCTTAAGGTCAACATATATATCACATGTTGTATAATATCATCTTTTCCAGAATGTTCTACATTCTTCCATGCATCATGTGACTTGTGACCATGTCATCTGATGTGACCTGCTGTGTGACAGCGTGATCTTGTTACTAATCCTAACCCTAAGTTCTAAAAATAGAAAAATGAAAATAAATCAAAAATAAAATAAAAATAAAAATAAGAAAAAACCAAGTCTACTTCTTGCGATCTTGACAAGACTATTTGGATTTATAAACTACTGGCATTTACAGAGATATGTTTTGTAGCAATTGGATCACTAGGAAGAGCTAAAAGGATGTCTTGGTGTAAAGTGTCCAGATCAACTATTATAGCTGTACAGAGAGAAAAGAAAAGGAGGACAGTAGCTCATATAAAGACTGTAAGTTGTTCTTGAGTAAAAATTAGTTTGAAGTTGTGAGAATTGACTGTGGTATAGTCAGTATTCCTCCCTTTAGGATAAATATTCTACTGTCTAGTAAGATCATCTAGTTTGGTACCAAGATGACCAGGACAGAACCTAATGACAAGATTGAACTGAGAGAGGTACTTAGACCACTATGCTTGCCTCTAGGTCAATACCTTGGTAGTGGAAAAATACTTAAGGTTTTTATAGTTTGTAACAACATCAATAGGATAGGCTAGACCTTCTAGATAGTGTCACCAAATTTTGAAAGCTTTAAAAATGACAAGTAGTTCCTTATCATGTATGTTATAGTTCAACTCTACCATAGTGAAAGTGCAAGAGTGAAAGGCAACCAGATAGACTTCATTTTCTTCATTAACAATAAAAAGAATTATAGCAAGAGCATAGTCTAAAGTATTGGTTTCCATAATGAGTTGAGTATTAGGAATCCAATAAGTGAGTAGAAGCAAAGGTGAATATCTTTTTGAAAGAGTTGAAAACATCACAACAGAAGGAGTCAAACTTCCAAGAAATGTTCTTCTAGGTGAGGTATGTTAATGGAATAACAATATTCAAATAGTTGAAGATAAACCAGTGATAGAAATTAGCAAAACCTAAGAAAGATTGAATATCCTTAACTTTCTTGGGCTCCAGCCAGTCTTGAATAATCTTCACTTTGTCATCGGACATAGTAAGATCAGAAGGAAAAAGAATGTATCCTAAATACTCTACTGACTTGGAGTGAAATTCACATTTCTTTGCTTTAGCATAAAGACTAGTCTTGTAAAGACACTTAAGTACTTTCTTAACATGCCAGTGATGTTTGAACATGCTATTTGAGTAGATAAGTATATTATCTAGATAGATCATAACATAGACATCCAAAAGGTTGGAGAAAATGTCATTCATAAATTGCTTAAAGGCCACAGAAACATTGGCAAGACTGAAAGGCATTACAAACTATTCAAATGATCTATAACATGTTTTAAAAGCAGTCTTCCATTCATTACCATTGGTAATAAAAACCAAATAGTAAGTATGGTGAAGATCTATCTTTGAATAAACCTGAGCTTTACAAGATGAGTCTAGTAGGTCAGAGATGAGTGAGAGTGGATAGTGATTCTTTTTGGAAATGTGGTTAAGACCATGGAAGTTGACACAGAGGTGCAGTGAACCATCTTTCTTCTTGACAAATAAGACTGATGTACTGTATAGAGAAGAGGTTGGTCAAATGAAACTTGTATGAAGGTTCTTCTCAATGAATTCCTTAAGAGTCTCTTGTTCAGATGCTGAAAGAGAGTATATATGGCCAACCAGAGGTTGAGCACCTTCTTCCAGATTGATTTGGAGATCATAAGGACAATAAGGAGTGAAGACTTCAGCTTTGGTTTTACTGAAAATGTTGGCAAATTTGTGATATTCAGAGAAGACATTAGAAAGGTCAAAGGCCTCTACAAGTTTTGTAGAGTTGACCTGAATATCTGAAGAGCAAATATAGAGTTTGAAATTACTAGAGCCTAAAAGGTTTGATGTTTACAAAAATGCTGCAGTACCAATGATAGCAATGTTAGGTTGCTTAGAGTTAGATATGGAGATCTCAGATACAGGTATGGAAACTATGGAGTCTGATGATTGTAGAAGGATGTCAAGAAATAACAGAGATGCCAATGGTCTGTTGGCTGCAATACAAGAAGAAGCAAGATTTTCCTGTGAAGATGAACAGAAGTTTATCGACCCATTTGTCCAGTCAATCAGTGGATTGTATCAGGTAAGCCAGTTATATTCAAGAACCAAAGAACAGGAAGAATCAAGTAAAGTGACATAGAAATCCAGATTTATACAATCACTAGTAGAAAAAATTATGGACAAGTTAACAGTTTCAGAGATGATGCTGTTTGATGAACCATCAAACAAACAGAGGACAACTAGAGGAGTTGTGGATGTCTTTAGATGGTGAATATCCATGAATTTCAAGTTTACAAAGCAATGAGTAGACCCAGAGTTGACAGAGCTTGGAATAGGATTTTATTAAGGTGATTCTAACTAAGAATTAAGGGAGAAGTAAATGCAGGTCAGAAAGAACAGATGTGTTGAGTTGAATAGAACTCATTGCTGCATAAAGAAGTTCAATATGGCCTTCAGTCTGTACAGAGTCCTGAAGATCACTCTCTATTTTTCCAAGAATTTCTCAGAAGCAGTTACTGAAGCACTGTGGTCATTAGGAGTGACTATGGTCTACTTCTTAGGACAAGAGTCCAACTTGTGGTCTTTTATGCCACAATAGAGGTACAGATTATTTTTGAGATACTTCTTGTACTTATTACTGGTTAACTTGCCATTGTTGGCCAGCTTGGAGGAGAAGTCCACCCATGGAGAGTTTGATTGTTTTCTGGGAGCAGGAGATAGAGATGGTTTAGAGGAGAATGTCCTAGCAGATAAGACTGCCAGAGATGGATTCATCTTATTCTGAAAGGCTGTGGCATGACCAGAGGTAAAAGCTTTTCCTTTCTTCTAGGAGTGAGACTCAAGGGCCTCTTTTTCTACCTGCCTGGTGTGGTAGTGTTCACAGTTATGTTCCTAGTAGTAGTGATCAATAGTCATTGTTAAAGTGTACATATCTTGGAATGAGGTGGGTTTTCCTTGTTTCCAGGTGGAGATAGGATCCTAGATCTGATTGAGAAGCCTCTGATAATAGTAGTAGCAAAGAACACTATTTTCCCAACCTAATTAGAAGACATAGCATATGAAATCCACATTGTAAGTGGAAATTTTATCACCAGGCTTCATATAAAGATTGTCCAGCATGTTGGCTACTTTACTGACAGGGTCCAAAAGACCAAAATGTTAATGTAGTTCATTGACAAACAGGTTTTAATTGGAGAACCAGTCTTGCAGGATGCTGGAAATACTCAAGGATTTAGTGTACAGCTCTAAGCAGAGGTTTTAGTGGTAAAACACTATTCACAGAGGTCAAATAGGAGAATTCTGTCATAGAAGATTAAGTTTGATAGAAGTATTCTAGTTATAAAAGACTAGATACCCAAGTTGTTGTATCAACACTGTAGGAACATGTTATATAAAAGATGGGCTTGTATTAGAGATATTATAATGATAACATCACTATGAAGATATATCTTCAGAATGAGTGAACTTGACATATGATATATTTACAGTTTTTAATCTTAAGCTATAACAAGACTAGCTTATAGTATACATTTTTTTATCAAAATATTTTTAGCTAGCTTAACTTCTCACCACACTACTACTTTTCTATTTTCTAGTCTTTTAGCCATACTAAAATCAAAGGGGAAAAAAATCTAATAAACTAGCTAAAAACTACCAAACTTCAGATTCAATCTACTACTATAGCTATTTTAGCAATCTATCAAATACATAAACATATTCTTACTGAGTGGAAATAGATATAAAGAAACTAACCTTAGAGTGAATAATATATCTTTATAAACTATATTCTTCTATTTCTTTAGTCCACTTACTATTTGAAAGTCTTGAACAACCAAAGAGAAATCTTTAGCTATCTTATCCAATGCAGAATATTGTTATAAGACAAAAGTGTGGACAGACTTCAGGTAGGGTTAGGGTTAGGACAGAAATAGGACAGTAGTATTATTATTAGTCTACAACGGGAAAAGGGTATGTGACCTGAAAGTCATGTGAGATGATGTCATAGGCTTAGAGCAGTCTAGAAGGGTCTATGAGGCTAGAAGAGCCTAGATGATGATGTCAGGGAGCATGTACACCACATTGCTACCACATGTAGGACACATGGACATAAGGGCAGGATGCACAGTCTTGCACAGTCACTGTAGAGTAGACATGAGGTAAACACATTGTTGTAGCACAGACCACTTGTAACTTATATAAATAGAGTAGTAATGCAGCAAGGGCTCCTTGTCGAGTTCTCTTGTAATCCCCACTACTAGATAGCCTACTGAGAGCTTTGTTGAAGTCAGCATATCACAAGTGCCATTCCAGCAAGTGGTTGCTACAACAAATATGCTATAGCTACTTCAAAAACTACTACCAATCTATAATTGTTACAACTTAAGACCAAGTATTTAGTTAAAAGAAGAAACTTGTATTGTTTAGTATAAAAGAACTCAGTAGAGTTCCTAGTACAGGTGTTTCTACTATACCTCTAATACATAGTCTGTAAATACTTATATTCAGCTTACTCTAAATACTATAGATTATATAAATAAAGTCATCATCTCTTTTATGATATATGATATTGTCTTTCTGATGTATTATAGGATTTGTGACTGTGACTGTGACCATTGTGACAGTCATGTGTGATATTCTGTAGTTCCTTCTTTTACTAAGTCCTAAAGTAAGAAAAGAAAAGAAAAGAGATAAAAAAAATTAGAAAAAATAAGAGAAACTTAAATAAGAGAAGAGAAATGTAAAGAAAACAAGTTCACTATCTTTAATTCTGACAACAATCCTCTCAGAAAGCATATTCTGCTTTTATGGAAAGAAACTATAAACATATGAGTATATTGTCTATACATACTATTACATTCATACTTACTTATAAACAGATTAATTCTTTAAGTTTCACCTTATAATATCTTGTCTTCTGGTCATTCTATCTCTTAGATACTATCTCTATAATACCTTTCTAGTTATCTCCTATACTATTATTTTTCTAGTTACAGTTCTAACTATAAATTTAGTATTTAAGACTAAGTAAATACTCTATAGTTTTCTAGTCTAGAAATTAACTAAGACTATCTATTTGTCATACTTTTCTCTCTGAGTCTTTTTTTTCTATTATCTATCTAAAGTCATAACTATACAATGAACAATAGTGCAATATATAAGTTGAGACCAAAGTCATCATCTAAAGTTTAGTCATAAGTCTGTAAATAAGCTTTCTAGCTTGATTTGTAACTCTGGTACTTCATTTACTCATATAGATATGTCACAAACTTCATTCAGCTTGTATCTCCACAACTAGTAGACCAATTTCCACAAACTAAGTTATACTATAAAGCCCCAAATGAGGGCTATCTGCACATATATGGAATATACAAAAGTAACAATAAAAGACTGAGATATCAGGCCATCAGTAACTATAAAAAATTTATTGGCTAATATCTCATAAACAGCTAAATGATTTCATATGATTAAACTTGTATTGGAAAGTGCTTATTAAATCTTTTTTGATAATATATGAGATATACTATAGCAATAAGTTTTTATAGAGATAAAAGCATATAAATATAGTAATATAATTAGTTATCTTCTAAAATTAGCCTAACATCTGCTATGACAGATGACAGTCCCCATCAGATATGAGTTTTGTCATGTAATGGAAATAGTTTACATATAAACTATTATTCTTTTGTATATATATCTCTGTATTTGAGAATTAGACCTCAGACTTAACAATTATTCTTATTGATACTACTCATCATCTATCATCACTATCTCCTTATACTAAACTACTGAATCACTGTCAAGTTATCTAAGTTTCAACTATTACAATCAGTGAGTAGCTTATTTTGTAATAAGATAACCACATCTATTTCTGAATAAGCTTTCATACTAACTCTTTTCTATATAACTGTAGATAACTGTTTAACAGTATTTTCAAACTTCTATAACTACTACTATACTTCTGTCAGCTCTTAATTCTAGTTTACCTTTTATTCTAGTACTATTTTTACTTTTGTGCTAATCCAGCATGATTTATGTCAGATATTGTAAGAATTAACTCACAATGACCTATTTCACTAGTATCATACAGGACTAGTTTAAAGTAGGACTCAATTAGAAAGAGCAAGGAATCTTTCATAACTGGTTCTAAACCTAGAGTTGGCTTTGTTAACAAGCTCTGTTATTATTTTGGTTTCTCTGATCCAATTGAAAAAGCTGTAATCCTGCTGGATAATTTACAATAAAGACTAGTAATAAAATTTTTACTTACAACATGGAATTCATAAAATATACCTTATAACTTGAATAGAGTGACATTGCTCTCCATCACCACTACTATTAAGGTTTTCTAAACTAAATTTAAGACCTGATTTTAACTAGGGAATAAAAAACCTTTCTTATTCCAAACTGTATACTCACTGGCATTGATTATTGACAACTAGTACTGAAAGTACAATAAAGAACACATCTACACCCAAATAGCTAAATAAGATACTGTTGATGTTTATGCCTGAAAACAACAATAATTTATTTTCAGGACTTCTGCTATATCTATTATATTCACTCAACCACAAAACTTATTAGTAGCCCCACATACTAACTCTCTTTAACCACCTCTAAAAATTCTAGCTCAACCTCCAAGAAACTCTAGTTTTTAGAAGAGTATCAAACTCAAGCTCAGCAATAATAGTAAGTTAACAAGTAAGAAGAAGAAAAGATGCATGGATAATAACCTGTGCTTTTACTATGATCTCAGATTGCTATAATTGGTATTCCAGCTTTTATCTGAAACATTGCATTTACCAGGTTCAACAAATTTTTTTTATTAACTTTTACAATATATAACTCTCAGATAACCCAGTAGACCTATTTGACCATTCTATCTGAGTATTATTAATTTACAGATGTATTCAGCAAAGCAAATGCCAAAGTTCTTATTTTTCATCATTTTTATAATTTCTAGATTAATTTCAAAGAAGATGCCCAACTATCAATTGATACTATTTACAATCCATCCTTCACTAAACAGAAGACTCTCAGGAAATTTATTAATGAAAACCTCAATACAGAATATATATTAATTTCTATAGCCTTAACTATATTATTAAGAAGGATTGATATTTACTTCTCTTGATCTCTGACCTCCTGAACTTTCTTTGTAAGGCTTACATTTATACCAAAATAGATCTCCATCATGCCTACCATTTAGTTTGTATTACTAAAAACAACAAATGAAATACATTCTAAACCTGCTATAAATTATTCAAATAGTCTGTAATGCCTTTTGGTTTCACCAATGCTTCTATTGTTTTCCAGTGCTTTATAAATGACATCTTTTATAACCTTCTTAATATTTACATATTATTCTATCTTGATAACATTCTGATCTATTACAATGACATGACTAACTATACTAAATATATCAAAGAAGTTTTCTGCCATCTACAAAAGACTGGACTTTATGCAAAAGCTAAGAAATACAAATTTCATTCTGAGGCAGTAGAATATCTTAAGTATATTCTTTTTCTTTCTGAACTCACTATAGCCAATGACAAAATCAAAATCATCCAAGACTGGCCTAAACTAAGAAAAGTCAAAGACTTCCAGTCATTCCTTATATTTGTCAATTTCTATTGTAAATTTATCTATGAATACTTGGATATTGTTATCTCTCACACCTATCTCATCTGAAAAAACATTTCTTTGAATTTCAATAACTACTGCCATAAAGCTTACAATATTCTAAAGAAGATATTTACTTCTGTTTCCATCTTTATATACTGGATCTCCAATGCTCAACTTATCATGGAAACAGATGTATTTAATTATGCTCTCACTGTCATTCTGTCTGTCATGACTCTAAATAACAAAGTTTATCTGGTAGCTATAAGGGAATTAGTTTTATATTGAAGAGTTATAAGTATCCAGAAACTCTAGATAATATTTGGATAAGGTATTCTATTGTTACATTATATTAACTAAATAACTATAGTGTTACTGTAGTAAACTAGACAACAGGGATTAGGATAATTAGAAGCAGTTACCAGTCTATTAGAAGCTAATTTAGATAATGACCAGCCTAAGAGTACAACTAAGCTCTCAGAGAGTAGATCTAAGCTTACCTATTGCCAGTATCCCCTAACAGTAGCCTTTTATTTCTACACATTTAATTTCATCAAGCTCAACTATGATATATATGACAAAAAACTCCTTACTATTATTAAAGCATTCAAAATCTGGCAACATTACCTAGAAGGATCCATCTATTTATTAATATTATTATGAACTACAAAAACTTTGAATACTTTTTAACTACCAAAGTTCTAACCCACTGACAAGCAGAATGGTCTGAATTCCCCTTCTAACTCAACCTTGTCATCTTTTTCTACTCTGTTTGACTCATAACTTCTAACACTCTTACTAAATAATGGGATGTTTATTTTAAAGAAAGGAATACTGGCTATATTTTTGTTAATCTTTATAACTTTTGTCCAGTTTTTACTTATCAACAATTAGCAGCATTTCTTAGACCATCTATTCTTGCCACTCCTTCCATTCACATGACTATCATTCTTAATCTTGATATCTTAATTTTAATTTACACTTGCAAAAAACACATTCACTACAGAACATCTTGCTTATTCTGAAGGCTATTAGTTAACTGACTCTTTCAGCCTCCTTTTCTTTGACAACAGAATCTATGTACCATTTACTGACAACCTCTATGCTTAAGTCTTCTAGTACTATCACAATTATATTCTCACCGGTTACTTTGGACAAAACAAAATGCTGAAACTCATTTGTCATAGATACACTTGGTTCAACATTTACTCAGATATACAAGAATTCTGCAAATTCTGTGTTATCTGTATGTAATCCAAGCTATAACATCACAAGTTTTATAAATCTTTTAAGCAGCTTTCTATTTCTGTCAGATATAGTTCATACTAGGAGGTGAAAGCCTGTGGGGTTGGCTCAGGGATGTATAGAGTGTAGAAACTCTATAAAATGAGCTTAGTGATGTGGACTTGTCAGAATGACCTTGGCTTCAGCTTATGTGCTATGCTATCTGTTTGCCACATGGTCACAACTTTAGATAAGTGGATAAAGTCCAAGATGGAAGTGAGTGCTAATTTGGTGTATTGCCATTTGTCAGG
>Ga0157368_1001176_pt1 | contig 11299 bp, 13 predicted proteins | sample AttbisABBM3_FD_113146 | JGI IMG/M metagenome (GOLD analysis project Ga0157368, IMG submission 113146) | Fungus gardens microbial communities from leaf cutter ant in Botucatu, State of São Paulo, Brazil - Atta bisphaerica ABBM3 | ecosystem: Host-associated > Fungi > Mycelium > Unclassified ...
CCGATGTATGATTAAAAGTGGCGCATGATAACAACCACAGAAGCCGCTACACAAGCCAGCCAGCGAGTTAGCGTATGACAGGATTTATCGATTTCTGCTTCATTGTGCCAATTTTCTGGCACAGTTTTGTCACACTGGCATCCAGTCAGCCTCATACACCGACAGGACGTCGTGAGTTACCACGCCGAGCATCACCACACCCTCCAGTGACTCACCGTCATTCGTTTCACCCTCTTCGGTGATGATCCCGTGTCTGAAGTATTTCCCCACCATAGGGTAACCATCGACCTGCCAGGCAACCTTATTGCCAGCTACCGGCGTAATTGAACTGTCTACCTGCGCAAAGCCTCTCGGCGTTTCGATGCGAATGGTTGACGATGGCCGATGAACCATCAGTTTGTTCAAATCTATGCGGCTCTCAACGAAGTCTGCCGCGGGTGAAGTAAATCCCATATCAATACTCCCCGTAGTGGTAGAAACGCTGCCAGAGCTTGTTTTCGCCCTCTTCCGGCGACTGGTCTCTGAATGTCATAACGTTCTGCGCTATCCACTCATTGGCCTGCCTGTGGCTCATCTCCCAGTTGCGCTTTGCAAGCTCAGCAACGAAGTCAGATGTGGACACAGTGACGCCGTGCCTCGCGCTGCGCCGCATAGCCTCATGAAATGACACTCGTATGTCGCCGTAACGTGGCATGGCGATAACCCCGATAAAAACTGTATATAATTACAGCAATGTCAACCTGCAGGATTGATCAAGCCGCTGCGGTTATGAGATTTGTAAAGTCACTGTCGGGAAAGGTAATTTATTTTATCTTCATCCAATGCAAATCATCTGTTGCCATATCCTGTGACAACGCTAAGATCTGGTGAATTTTTTTCGGACCATTCCAATGATTAAATTCTTTTACCGTTACGTGAGTGTTGGAGTTGTTAATACGGCAATTCACTGGCTTGTATTTGGCCTCTCTTACATGGCGGGACAGTCACAGAGCATCTCAAACATGCTGGCTTTTATGGTTGCCGTTACCTTCTCTTTCTTCGCAAACGCACGATTCACTTTTGGAAGCAAGGTTTCGCCGGGAAGGTACATCCTTTATATAGGGTTCATGGGAGCAATGGCTGCATCGGTTGGAGCCATGAGCGATAAAATGGCAATCAACCCAGTTATCACCCTCATAATATTTTCAATTATTAGCCTTTTTATGGGCTTCTTTTATTCAAAATTTATCGTGTTCCGGGATGGAAAATGAAGATATCATTGATTGTTCCTGTCTATAACGAAGAAGATGCAATCCCTATCTTTTATCAAGAGGTAAGGAAAGAGCTATCTGAATTTGATGTTGAGATCGTGTTCATAAATGATGGTAGTACAGACTCAACTGAATCAATCATCAACGCGCTGTCAGTCTCTGACAGTCGCGTAATAAATCTAAACTTCACACGCAACTTTGGAAAGGAGCCGGCGCTATTTGCAGGGCTTGAGCATGCCACGGGCGATGCGGTCATACCTATTGATGTTGACCTGCAAGATCCGGTATGCGTAATTCCTCATCTTATCGATAAGTGGAAATCCGGCGCTGATGTTGTCCTGGCTAAACGGAACGACAGGGCATCAGATACTCACATGAAGAGAAAGAGTGCTGAGTGGTTCTACAAATTACACAACAAAATTAGCTCGCCCAAAATAGAAGAAAATGTGGGTGATTTCCGACTTATGTCGCGGGAGGTTGTCGAGCACATAAAGCTGATGCCAGAGCGCAACCTCTTTATGAAAGGCATTCTTTCATGGGTAGGGGGAACAGTCGAGGTAGTAGAATACGCAAGAGCAGAACGCATAGCCGGGAGCTCCAAGTTCAATGGCTGGAAGCTATGGAACCTTGCACTAGAGGGCATCACCAGTTTCTCTACCTTCCCGCTACGCATGTGGACGTATTTAGGTTTAGGCATTGCTGCTCTGTCATTCATTTACGGTGCATGGATGATCGTTGACACCCTGGCTTTCGGCAACCCGGTTCATGGCTACCCTTCTTTGTTGGTTTCCATACTATTTTTGGGCGGTGTTCAGCTAATTGGTATCGGCGTATTAGGGGAATACATTGGTAGAATCTATGTCGAAACCAAAGACAGACCTAGATATTTACTGAAGAAGAAAATTAACAAAAGGATAAATTAAATGGAAGGGATTTATAAAAGTAATTACTTTAAGGCATTCGTGCTCATCTTGTCATTTTTGCTTCTGTGGGCAAGAAGAGAAGATGTTTTATTAAATGCTCAGTTCTGGGCTGAGGATGCTGTTTTCTGGTACAAGGATGCATATCAGAACGGGTTCTTGAACTCTTTACTAACGCCGAGAAATGGATATTTCCAAACTGTATCAACCCTTATTGTAGGTGCTACATCATTCTTAAATCCATTATATGCACCATTTGTATCTAATTTATTTGGCATACTTTTAAGGGCTGTACTTGTATGGTTTATTTTTACGGAAAGATTTTCATTCCTCAACATAACAACAAAGCTTTTCATATCTGCTTATTTTTTCTGCATGCCAGGAATACAAGAGGTACACGCTAACATAACAAACGCGCACTGGTATTTATCGCTTTATGTCGCGATGATCATCATATCCAGAAAACCTGAAACCACAGGATGGAAAGCGCATGATATATTGTTTGTTATTCTTTCAGGGTTAAGCGGCCCATTCATTATATTTATTTTGGCGTCAACCATTTTCAAATACTACAACGAAAATAAATCAAATATAACTGTAAAAAGTTTTATTGGTTTTTATACCGCACCTACTTACATTGCAATGATACTCTGTGCTGTTGTGCAGGTATCAACAATACTTTTAACATTTGAAGGCTCAAGGTCATCAGCACCACTTGGTTTTAGCGTGGATGTGATGTCATCAATAGTATCATCAAACGTATTTCTCTATACCTTCTTCCCGTGGGAAATTGCATCTTACGGATGGGAAAACAAGCTGCTATCCTTTTCCATCAATATATTATTTATTTCTGCCATAGTTTACACATTTGTAAAAGGTAACTGGCAGGCAAGAATTTTCGCCACGCTTCCATTATTAATTTTTGCGTTCTCAATGGCAAAGCCTCAATTAACTGATTCCATGCCACAGCTTCCTACTTTGATAAACGGTGAAGGTCAAAGATATTTCGTTAACATTCATATTGCGATATATTCATTATTAGTGGTGTTGATATTTAACAATTTTAAAAAAGGTGATTTCAAGCATTACATTACCTTTGTTTTTTGTACCCTTACTGCTGTTATGTTTTCTTTGAACTTTTTCATTAGCCCATTGCCCGATATGAACTGGCGAGATGGCGCAAAAATGATAAACGAGGCAAAGCCTGGCGATAAAGTTGCTTTCAGGGTTGTTCCTCCGAGGCTCATCCTTGAGCTCATCAAGAAGTAACTACCAGTTGGTTGATACAAACATGCCGTAGATAAATCTGCGGTAATTATCCATAAAGTCTTCTGAGTTGCTCAGGACGAGTAGGGACAAAAGTTAATAATAAGGTATAAAAGTGAATCATTTAATAAATAAATACTCAATTTCAATTTTAACAGCATTACTAGTTGCTCTTACATCCACGTGTTTAATCATGATGAACACTAGCGACTACTCGAGGGCTGTTTTCCCTTTCATAGAAAACATACCAACCTTTACATTTAATATACCTTTTTCTCACCCATTAAAAGAAACATTCGACCCGATAAGCTCATATGATTATAAAAGCTCATATAGTCTGATAGTGTACGCATACGCTTCAATAATTCATTTGTTTAGCAATAACTTTTCCATTGCTGTTTACTCATCTATTTTTAAGTTTTTTTATGTTATAATTATTTCTTTACTTTTCTTTAAACTTTCAGAATTAGAAGACAAAAGATTTTTATTTATATCATACCTTTTATGTATTACCCCACTAATTTCCTCATCTAACCTTGCATTCTTTGGCTCTTTTTATCAGGAGCAGGTAATTTTAATATTCTTCCCCCTGCTTCTTTTGACTATAAACAAAAGAACAACTGAATCATATTTAACAACCTTCCTTTGCATTACAATAATAGCCTGCTCAAAAGGTCAGTTTTTCTACTTTCCTGCGATTGTTTTTTTCTATTACTTAATATATGACCGCAAAGGATCATTTATTAAAATACCTTTAGTGGCTTTTTCCTTGTCGTTATCTTTGCTTTGCATGTTTTTTACTACATCAACTGTTGCTTATAACAAGTATCACTCAGTATATTTCGGGGCTTATGAATTCGAAAGGATAAATGGCATAGACTTACCTGAAAAAGCAGATAAAAACTGCGTTGGAATTGATTTCTCTGGTAACCGTTTTGATTTAAAGCTAGGCGTTGTTGCAACTAAGATAGGTGATAAGTGCTTTAATTTACACAAGGATGTCAGTTTTAAAGACACAATAAATGAATTAGTGAAGCATCCATCTATATTATTTAAACTTCCATTTGATGACGGAGTAAAGACTCAATTAACTGAAAATTATTTTCATGTATACAAAGCAATGAAATTAATCATAAATAACGATGGTTTTTACGAAAAAATAACTCATATAAAAGATGCATTGTTTAAGAACATAAGATTTTCCCTGCTTTTTTTAGCCCTAATCTTTAGCCTTTCATTCAGAAAGGATAAAATTTCAGGGATTATATTTTTATGCTCATCCCTAGGAATTTCACAGTTTTATTTTTCTTTCATAGGAGAGGGATATCGTGACATGGATAAGCATCTTTTCGGCATGAACTTTAGCTTTGATATGTCAGTGTTAATTATAACAACCGCATTAATCTCTATTTTGAATAGATTAAAAACTAGGTGAAAACATCTAAATAGCCGCCAGTATTCTTGGCGGCTTTAAATCAATTACCAATCAGAATAAACAATAGCACCTCTTAAAAAATTCCTATATTTCAATACGTTACCAACAGGAAAGGAAAAATGAATAGCAGACATTTTACCCTCAGAACTGTAATCCGCAGGCGTAAAACCAAACCTAAAAACTGACGTTCCATTTATTACATTGTTAACGATGTCCTTTAAGGTATAACCATCATCTGTTGCACTTAAAAACATATTACCGACTAAGCTACTCCCGCCATTGATCTGGTTAATTTCAACCCATCCTGAGCAGCCCTTTGAGTATTTTTGCGTAAGGCAGAGTATAGCGTCAGTATTTTTAAAGGCTATTCCGCTCGACTCTACTCCTGTTTGAGTGGTTGAGTGATCGCTGTCACCAGCACCTGTGGCAACTCGCGTTGGCCATGCGTTCTTCGTTGCGCTAGGATTATCTGAATAAGCATCTGAGGGCATCATGTCTTTGAGTAAGCTAGTCAATGGCCACTTTGTTCCATTGGCTATACCTCCAAAAAGATATGTCTTTGTTTGTAGGTTTTTGTTGTAGATTTTACTTGATAGGTCGCTAACCAGTTTCTGTAGGCGTGAATTTGTCCGTATTCTGTCAGTTATCCCTGGGTCAGCCTCCCCGTCCCAAACGAAAGCACCAAACTCTCCATTACCCGCAGTTCCGAACACTTTTGCTGCACCAATAACTTGGTCAATGTCACCTGAAATGGTAGAGCCACTAAAAAGAAATGAGCCAATAACTGGAATCGTTCTTTTCACCCCCGTCATTTCTGATATGACACCAAAATCAAGACGCATTTTATTCAGGTCTTGTGCAATCCTTTGCTGTAAGTCGCCATTTGTTGCCGTTGAATATGAATCTACTAAGGCTAAATCATAGTTTGTTGAGTACCATTGGGTAAATGGATCTCCAGGAGGTAGCTGGCATACCATCTGTAAAGTCTTATTGGTAACCCCACGAAGAACGTTTATTTTGGCATCTTGATCGGCAATACTGATACCTCTTGCACCAGGTTCGTCATAAACAGCGTACATATATACTGCTGGGTGACTGTCTATGCTTGCAATGAAAGCCGGCAAATCAGATTTTGCTAAAGGGTCCTGCTCTGTCCCTATTGATACCTTTAAACCAGCACTATAAGCATTGTCTAACATCTGAGCCGTGCTTCCAGCGCTATCAACTGAATCAGCAAAACCAAGATAATGATGTATAATATTGAAACCTAATGACTTTATATAAAGCATTTCTGCCATGTCGTAAGCTGAGCTTACGTAGCACATCATTATTCTTGTATCGGGATTTTCTTTAACTGTGGAGCTGGCAACTGTTACCCCTAGTGAATACCTTGTAATATTTAATTTGAACCCTCCAAGTAGCTGCTGACCCTTCGATTTCAAAACTTTAGACACCTTGTAAATCTTGTCTTTTTCCCCTACGACATCCTTACCAGTGTCTAGAGCTGCCTGAATAGCATCTGACCAGTCATCGCCAACCACAAGGGATGCATAGTTTTCAATGAATGCAAAAGAGTTGACGTTAGCCTGTAACGATAATAGGTCTGACTGCTTTGCTGCCCCATTGACTAAATCCACTCCACCCGGCGCGGCAAGTTGCTGCCTTAACTGGTCAGGGTCGTACTTCAGTACGTCTGGTATGTAATCTTCCAGGGACCCATAGGCATCATAAATCGCCATGCTGTGGCCCTGAACTGTGACGACTTTAACAATGCTGCCGTTGTAAACAATTTTACCGCCGGCATTGATTATCAGTGGTTGTGATATCTGTACGAGTGTTCCATCTTCGTTTTCAATGTAAACCGGTATCTGGTTGGTGGTTATTGTCGGGTCTGTATCAATAATGCCGATATAGACACGACCGTTTGCCAGGGCCTTAAACGATCTGGTCGCAGTAAAAATTGAACGTGGATTGCTGACTACAACATTTGCAGTAATGTCTGCCATTATCTTGCTCCAGGCGTGTGTATGCCTCGCGGTAAAGCGACTGGCTTAATTTATAAAGGGGGTTAAATGCATCCGGTAATTCAATTATGCGTGGCGATTTCTTTGATGGTTATCGCAGTCAGGGCGTGGCCGCCGCTGGCTTATGTGGCTCTGGCCATTATGGCGCTGTTGCTTCTGGTAAAGATGTTCAGGCGTGGCGCAGGGGCTATCCGCAGAAATATATCTGCTCCGTGGTTTGAGCCGGTTTCAAATTTTGTTATTCACGTAGGGGTGTGGCTGGCAATCGCCGCTGTTGCCGATTACTTCTCGCCAAGGCATATTAGCGCCGTAAGCATCGTCCTTTGCTTCGCCGGCGCTTATCTGGTTATTGCATTTGTGGTGAGTATGGCTAACAGGATTGAGAGGCGTTAGCACGATACTGGCGGCCGTCTGTCTCACCACTCAACCACCCTATGATGCCAACCCTTGCAATCACCTGCTTATCGGCTAAAGGTAGTGTCCTGTAAAACTCCTTCCATGCTGGCATCTTTTCGATTTTTTTCTCGGTGCTGGCTACTATCTTCTCCTGCGCCGCCGGTGACGGTTTGCTTCTGGCAGCAGACACCATATTCTTCCATGTGGCGCTGGTCATTAGCTCCTGAACCGCTGCGGCACCGGTTTTCTTCGTCGCCGCTTTCGCCCCTATCTGGGCTGCGATTGCAGTGTTGAGGACAGGACCAGCAACAGGAACGTGACCCAGGATAGTAGCAATCGTTGCCATCTTTCCGTGCGTTGCCAGTTTGTCCAGAAAACCCCCAGGCCTCTCAAACTTCTCAAGGAAGGTAGTGAGCTTGCCGGTACCAAGGTAATACTGATTAGCTGATTTCACGTTTCGCGCAAGCGTATACATATCCTCAAGCTGGCGCACCGTCTGCTCAGGAAGCTCCTTTGTCAGAAGGCGAATGCTGCCATTTCGTTTGAGTGCGCCATAAAAATCAACGAAGCCGTTAATGTTATTCGCTAGGTCTGACCGGCTTCCTTTCCTCAGCATGTCGCGCATGCCAGTTGCAATGAGCTGTGCTCTTGTCTCCTTGTCAGGAACAGAGCGAATCAACTGAGTAAAAGCTTTAGTGTCGCCATTGCTGAGACCATTGAGCGCGGTCGCTGTTCTTGCGGTTACATCCCCTGAAAGGTCCTTACCGAGCAGAGAAAACATCCTCTCTTCCATCATTTTCCGCTGTGCCGTAACCGCATTGGCTGCGCGTATCTGATCACCAAATCCTGCCGCTCTGGCAACAGCATCCCTGTCCTCGGAAAGAGTTGAATAGAGCCTACTGAGGTTCCTCTCCTCCGCACTACCAAACTGCGTGCCGACCTTACCGAGCTCTGCACCAACTACCGACCTCATGGCGTTAAGCCTTGCGTAAGTTGGTGGCGCAACCTGGTCGCTTAATGGTGACATTGCCTCATAAACCTTTTTTTCCAGTGGAGACAGGAACTGATGTCTGCTTAGACGGCTTTGAGGTGCTACGCACCAACGCCTTTAGAGGGCTCAGACAGTAAGAAAGAAGTACCCACCAGGGGCCGCAATGGCCCCTTTATTTTTCCCGGTTAAACCAACTAATTCATGAGGTATCCCATGCAAGAACTAATGTTCGCAGGGGCGGCATCGGGCTGCCCAAAACACACCGCTCCAGCTTCTTTAAATCACTTTCGCCTCACTGGCTCCGACGTTATGCACTGGCAACCAAAGAGCCGCTTACAGCAGTTGTGGGAGCGCCTGGTACAGGTCATTACACAGGAAGGCAACCCATGACAGCACCAGCCGAACAATATCGACGTGAGCAGGCAGCTCTTGAGCGCCAGCGCAAGGAAGAAGCAGATCGCGAACGCCTGAAGGATTACGACTTCATCAGAGCACTATTCGAAATGGCATGCCCCGGAGTAAAGAATGAGCCTCGCAACCACAACTGAAGAAAGCCGCGTTAAACGCCGCGGCTACGTCATGGACGCGCTTAATCACCGCCGCAAAAGTAACCGTAAGTCAATGCGCGCATCGCTTGAGCTTGCCTGGTGTGAGCGCTTTAACAGCAAATATTTCCTCGGGCCATGCCCGTTCTGAGGTGGGAAGTGGAAGATAAAAAAGTTTATAAGGCGATTAGCCTCGTAGCTAAGGATTTGGCGGAGCAAGGTATCAGTAAAGACCGTCGCAATGCGCAGCAGGGTTTTAACTTTCGTGGCATCGATCAGGTTTATAACGCTCTGGCCCCCGCCCTTGTTCGCAACGGTCTGCTCATCCTCCCTCGCATCACTGAGCGCACAGTGACTGAGCGCACCACGCAGAAAGGCGGTGTGCTTTTTTATGTGGTGGTGAAAGCTGAGTTCGATTTTGTGAGCACTGAAGATGGTAGCGTCCACACAGTCACAACCTACGGCGAGGCCATGGATAGCGGCGATAAAGCCACAAACAAAGCCATGTCTATCGCGTACAAGTATGCAGCTTTCCAGGCATTCTGCATTCCAACGGAAGAGACAGCAATTGATGCTGATTCAGAGGTGCATCAAGTCGCCTCTCGATCACCAGATGAGATTCTGGCTGATTTTACCGCTCAGGCGACTGATTGCCAGTCACTTGAGGACTTAAAAGGCATCTACAAACCAGCATGGAATGCACTCGCTTCCTCTGCTGATCATCAACAGAAGTGTGTCGAAGTTTTTAAAGCTCGCGGCGCAGAACTAAGTAAGGCGGCATAATGGCGAGTCGTGGCGTAAACAAAGTGATTCTGGTCGGCAACCTCGGGCAAGACCCTGAGGTGCGTTATATGCCAAATGGTGGCGCTGTCGCCAAAATTACGCTGGCTACCTCTGAGAGCTGGCGAGATAAGCAGACCGGCGAGAACAAAGAAGTTACAGAGTGGCACCGCGTAGTGCTTTTCGGCAAGCTGGCTGAAGTGGCCGGTGAATACCTGCGTAAGGGTTCTCAGGTTTATATTGAAGGCCAGCTACGAACCCGTAAATGGCAAGACCAGGGAGGACAGGAGCGTTATACCACGGAAGTTCTAGTGAATGTCGGCGGCGTCATGCAGATGCTCGGAGGTAAGCAGGAGTCGTCTGGCAAGCCTCAGCCTCAGCCACAACCTCAGCAGCAGCGAAACAACCGACCAGCACCACAGCAACCTCAAAGCCAGCAGGCCAACAATGAGCGTCCTATGGGCTTTGACGACGACATTCCCTTCTGACCAATAACTAAGGCTCGCCAAATGAACAGCACCGGAACCCCGGCGGACTCTCTGTGCCCTGAAGACAGAGCAAAGCTCGACAGGCTCTACGCAATGACAGCGGACGTCATCAGGGAATACGAGGAAAAGCGCAAGGTTAAGGTGCTGTTCAGCACCAGGGAAACGCAGGAAGAACGTGACGCATGGATGCTTAAGTCGATGGAGCGACAGATGGCGGAAAACAACGAGAACGCCCGGAGAGCGGAATTACACCGCCAGAGCAGCACGGATGATGCCAGGGCAGACCGAAATCACGTCTACCCGGAATGGGCTGAGCGCCGCTATCAGGGCGACTAACCGGACACACTCCCATGAAACACTTCACCGCAGGCAATGCCGCATATCGGGCCTTTGTCATGCGCGGATTTTCTCTGGCGTACAAAAGCGGCTGGATTGACCAGATACCTTATTCGCAGACATTGCGCGAGCCAAAGGTGCGGATCAGGTGGATTGATAAAGGTGATGCCCGGGCGCTGGTTGATAACCTTGAACATCAGTGGATGAAGTGGCTGTGCTCTTTTGCATTACTCACTGGCGCTCGCCTGAGAGAGATTCTGTCGCTCACCTGGCAGGATATTGATCTCGGTCGTCGCCGGGCTGTGATCAAAGCTGAGAACGCAAAATCCGGTCGGGCCCGTCAGTTACCGCTCAGTGATGAGGCTGTCGCAATACTGAGGCAGATACCGAACAGTCATGAATATGTTTTTTCTTCCGATGGCAGGAAGCATGACTATTTCATCCGCAGTGATTTTAACAGAGCGTTACGACTGACAGGTATAAAGGATTTCCGGTTTCACGACCTGAGACATACCTGGGCGAGCTGGCATGTTCAGGACGGAACGCCGTTGATGGTTCTGAAGGAATTGGGAGGATGGGAGAAGCTGGAGATGGTTAACAAATACGCCCATCTGAGTGGTGAACATTTAAGCAAATTCAGTGGGGTTGTCACATTTCTGGCACAGAAGGAAAATGACGAGAGCGTATCTGGCAGGATATCTCTCGTAATTTGATGTTTTGAAGTGAAAATTAATAAACCCTGAGACGCCCTGTTAACATGAACATCGGAGAAACAGTCCGATGTTCAAAGTAAACAGATCAGGCGCCCACTTTTTCCAGCGGCGCCTGAGGGTTTTTGCTGATAAACATCGCGTCGCCGTAGCTGAAG
>Ga0157368_1001178_pt1 | contig 11295 bp, 9 predicted proteins | sample AttbisABBM3_FD_113146 | JGI IMG/M metagenome (GOLD analysis project Ga0157368, IMG submission 113146) | Fungus gardens microbial communities from leaf cutter ant in Botucatu, State of São Paulo, Brazil - Atta bisphaerica ABBM3 | ecosystem: Host-associated > Fungi > Mycelium > Unclassified ...
TAGCATAGATACACTCCTATATCCTTATGCTTTACCATTTATACAATTCCCTTACCCTTTCTCAAGTCTTTGTCTTAGTTGCAACCTGAGCTCAAGCTTAAGGTTGTTACAAGAAAGAGAATAGAGGAGGTCTAGTGTTAAACAACCTCAAGAAAATGGAATCAAGTCCTAATGTTATAACTTAGGCTTAGGTATAAAAGTGAAAAAAGAATCTTGTATTGTATTAATACAAGATAACTCAATCGAGTTCCTGGTACAGATATATCTATCTTTTATATACCTTCAGACTGTAGTCTGTACATATTTACATCTAACCTATTCTAAAGGTTATGTAGTATACATAAGGCTAATATACTATAGTAATACTATTATAATGTCATCTTATTTAAAACTTTTCTATGTTCTTCTTTATATCACATGATATTGTGACCATGACTATAACATGTGTAACCAACTTATAACAGATGTTACATCCTTGTCATGCTCTATAACAATTGTAATAGTTACATATGATATTACATCACTATTTCTTAGCTAAGTCTAATTAAGGAAAATTGCTAGGCATAGTTTACACCAGAAAGCAAAAGTCTATGGGGTTGGCTCAGTGTTTGTACTAAGTGTGGAAACTTATACAAAATGTATAGTGATGCCAACTTTTCTAAAAAACCTTAGCTTTAGCTTATATACTATACTATTTGTCTGCCACAGAGTCCCAACTTTAGAAGTAGAGTAAAGTCCAAGAGAAGTGAGTTTTGATAAATAGTATATCACTGAAAAACATCAGAGTTAATGTTCAACTGTTATTATTGCTATTGATTATCAGACTAGAGAAACACAGTATATCTACTAGTCTTTATATACAAGTAAACTAAAAGAAGAACTTAGGGGTTTTAGAGTATAGCACTGAGTGAAGGTTTTAGTAGTGAAATACTAACAGGAATTAAATAGAAAAACTCTGCCATGAAAGACCAAGTTGGAAAGAAGTGAACTCTGTTATGGAGGGCTGGATATTTATAGGGTTTAGAACAAAGTATGACACCACTACAGAAGACATACTATGAACAGATATTGGACCTAATAACACTACTATATAAGATAAACTACTGTTAAGGTTGGACTTAGTATATAACAAAAATCTAACATTCTTCTTCTTAGCAGTAGAATCTTTGTACTATATTTTGGCAATCTCTGCATATGTATTCTCCAGTATAATCATGATTATATTTTAACTAGTCACTTTTATCAAAACAAAATACTGGAAATTGTTTACTACAGATATCTCTAGCCAAACCTCTATACAAATATAAAAAAGTTCTACAAATCCTCTATTACTTACATGCAATCCAAACTATAGCATCACAAATCCTACAGATCTTTCAAGTAACTCTCTATTTCCAAACAACAATAGAATTTCATTTCTATAGATTTCATCAAGAAACTTCTATCATTCTCTAAGTTTGATATTATTCAGGTAATTGTCAAATGGCTTACTAAGCAGGTGATTCTTATTCCTACTCAATACTATTATCTTTATATAGTTAGCACAACTCTTTGTTTTTCATATATTTTTTGAACATGGTATTCTATCTTATATTTTCTCTAACTATGGTTTGAACTTTTTCTATTCTTTAAACATAGCTCTAGACATATATCTTCACTTCACCTAAGATTACCATCTTAAAGGTAATAAACAAATAGAATGTACAAACAAAACTCTGAAGCAATATATTGTAACTATTAGTAAGACAACTGGTCTGAACTTCTATCTCTTATAGAGTTTTTCTAATAATACTTTTAGTACTGCTACTAGTATCTCTTTATTCTTTGCTAATAAGGGTTATCATTTTAGCATTTTAGTACATACTGAACATAATATTGCTTTCTTCCAAGCCTATGACTTTACTATTAATTACAAAGTACTCTCAAGTCTAAGATCTTCATGGTGACAGAGATCAATATTAAAAATAGTCCACACCTTGTTATTCAAGATCCAATAATAAGCTTTTCAGAAGTCCAAATAAGCAACTTGTGTTATCTATATATATAGAATGATATTTAGCTTCAGCTTGTGTGCTGTGCCTTTACTAGTCATACTAGTCACATATTTTGGAAGAGGTACTTAGGATGCTATTGGCAGACAAGTCTACTAGAAGGTGGAAGATATGTTATTACTAACACTAGAAGATAGTAATAGTTTTAGTCAATTTTCAGAATAAGACTTTATAGTGTAACTACCAGCTTATATACTAAGTATGCTACCTAGGATAGTTATTTAGAAATGGAGACTGCTAAGTAAATTACTCTAGTTCTAGGTAATTCTCAAATGTCCAAAATAGAGATTCATAGAGTTATCAAAAGTCTAGTAAAGATATCTGAAATAGGATAGACAATGTGATCTATACTAGAAGAAGTCAGGGAGTTTAGATGAGAAAGAGTGTATTACTCATAGTTTTACAGTACATTCCTTGGAACTGATTCTCAATTTCAGACTATATACATGATCTTGAGATGAAGTTGAATGGGAATAAGACCTGCCAGGGCCTCAATTCCACTAGTGGGTGAGATGTGAAATATACCAAGAATCTAAAGAGCAGTCTTATGCTACATAGCTGTTAGAAGCAACACCTGGGCCTTAGTATGAGTCCCAGCAAAGAACCAAAGTCTAAAGCCATGAGTAGCAATAGGAATGACACAAGAACAATAAAGAAGGCACTTTTTGAGTAAGAGAAGACCTCTAGTTGAATTTCCAAGTATTCCCATTGCTTTAACTGTTGATAATGCCTTGGTAGAGTAGTACTGAACATGTTCCTTGGAGGACAGGTGTCAATTGAAGTAGAATTCCAAGTATCTCTAGTATGTTTTGGATTTGAGGGTAAGAGTACCAATTGCTGAGAGGTCTAGCTCTGAGTTTGAGTCATTATTTTCCTAGAAAAATGAAAGATTGGGACAATTATGGCTAGATCAGGATGTGACAATTAAGTAGAAGTAGACATTCACTAGAGTATTATAAGAACTAACAAAATTAGCTCTCAACTATATACTAAATAATTTAGAAGAGACATTGTCAGTGTTAGAAACTTGTGAAGAAGATGAAAACAACAATTTAATAAAATATAGAATATATAAAACCTATAAAAGAACACTCTTAAATATAAATGAGTATTATTAGAAAGAATATCAAAGTGAATGGACAAAAAACATCTATCTGTTCATAAACATGTTTATTTGCTAACACACTTCTAAACAGCAAACATTATACTGTATAATAAGCTTTCTTAGAAAATCTAGTAAATAGGTTGAATAACATCTTAAGAGTCTACTATAACACTATCTATCTACCATAACCTAAGTCCAAGTATTGAAATAAGAGCATACTCATGTATTGAGTGATACAAGAGAACTTGATAGAGTTTCTACTATGGAGTAGTCTACTTTATATACCTCTAAGAGTTGATTTGTGCATCTCTAACCTACTTTAAAGCTATAGCTAAGTTCTTTTAGTAATTTCTAGAATGTTTCACCATAACTGTATGGCTGTAACTGTAACATATATCATGCTTCCATCATGATTTGTGACATTTGTGACTATTACATGTAATATCACATCATATCTCTTAGCTAAGTTTAAAAAATAAAATAAGAAAACTTATAAAAGAAAAGAGAAATTGAAAAGAAAATTTCTTCTCTAGAGAAATGGACTTCTATCTCTGCTAGTTTCTTTCTAACTTCCTCAGATACTCTACTTTAAACTTTTAATCATCTCACTCATATAACATTTTTGCCATATACTTTTCTGATAGCTCTTCTCTTCTGAAATCTTTATCTTCTGTTCTATTTATTCTTTTCTGTCTCTTAACTTCTACATTCAGCCTTCCTTCAAATTTTGCTACTGTTTTCTTTGCATTTCCCAAGTCTATTTCTTTCTCCTAGATATTATACTCTACTGTAAAGCTATTTCATTTAATCAAGTACTTCACATATCCATATCTTCATACCATTTTCTTATTGAGGATTCTCTTAACTTCTTACTTCTTCTCTGTATCTATCTCTATTAGTTTTATTTTCTTTATCTTTCACTCCTTTACTAGTTTTTTATATTTCACTACTCTACTAATATTTACCACTAGATGAATTCTTATCAACACTGACAACCTTAGTTTAATTGTATTAGCTAATACCACTTCTTCTATCATATAAGAGACAACATTGTAAGTCTAGATAGACTTCACTTGACTAAAACACCAAATACTAAGTACTCAAGGCTATGATGCTTAATCTAAGAGTAAGAAAGCATTATAGGAGAAACTGTAATTATTTATGTAATTATGTAATATCTAATCAAAATAAAGAAAATATTGTCTAACAATAAAATTACACTAAAAGGCTGAAGCTAAACATATGCTTTTTTCTCTCTTACTACTATCTTGTATAGTAGCACTTATAAGAGAATTAGTGAATACATTGCTTTCCACTTTGCTTACTACTTTACAACCTTCACCAATGGCTCAATTACCATCCACAATAGATATAGATGTCAATAACAATATTATCAAAGGAAGGTCTGCTTCCTCTAGCAAATTCAGCTCTAGAGAGCCATCAACTTACTCAGCTATATCATCTATTCCATACCATGAGAGGATGGAAATTCAGAACAATCTCCTGTCTGAGGACTTCTAGGAGCCTGTTGACAGTTCTCAACTGTTCTATATATTGAATAATGATTAATTAGGTAATTTGGTATGCAAATATGAATCCAGGAGTGCCCTAGTACAAGAATTGTTAGAAATGGGGGTACTTAACCTTCTCATACAGAGCTTAAGGATCAAAGTACATTAAGTGCAATAGTCCATATAAAACAAAACACTACCATCAATTCACATGGTGCTACAAAGTAAATGCCAAAACAAATTCTCCAAGACTTGAAATGAAGTAAAGCAAACCATGCCTACACACTTTCAAATACCTAAATTGCAAAGGCAAACATCAAGCTAATTCAAATACATGTCTTTTCTGGAGATACTATTTCAATAGAGAGTAGCACTCCAAGAAGTACTAAGAAATTTGAAACATTAGAAAATAATCAATTCACTCAACAGTGAGTGGTATTCAAGCATGGTTATCAACAATATCAAAATCTTTTTGCAAAATGTTCATAAGAACAAATTGCTTACTAACACTATATTAGAAGCATAAAAGAAATTTGGTATTATTTTCATTAAAGAACTACCATTGTCTCTTGTTTACTTCATTCTAAGTTTGTCAAACAAGGATAGAGAACAATTGGTAGAAGTATCAAACCATCCTAACTGGATTACCTTTTTTAGGAATCTCTCAAGTGATAATGACTCTCCCAAAGTTGTTTCATATATAAATATTAGACTTTCACAATTTTTTGTCTCTCTTAGGAAAGATATTTTTAATCATAGAGACATTTCTTGAATTTTTTTCTTTAACAGTGGATCTATTTACTTTTTGGTTAACATTTACTCTGATTTATCACAAATGGCTTTGAAGTATCTGAAGGATACTGAAACTAGTATCAATAATGTTTTAGTTATAATAGGGGATTTCAATATTAGAGACAGTAGTTGGGACTCTTTTTTTCCACACCATTCCATTCATAGCAATCTCCTCATTGACATTGCAGACTTTATGAATTTATGTATTTCTAAATCTACTAATCAAGTCTCTACTAGGTACTTGGATAATTAAGAAGACTCAAACTTGACTATTGATCTCATGTTCCTTTGACTGAACTTATCAGAGCTCAATAATCATACTATTCACCCAGAATGGAGACTCTTATCTAACCATGCTCCACTCACTGTCAATATCACAATACTTGAAGAATTTATTCAAACCAAAAAACATACTATTGTTAAGAACGGCAAAGAAGAGAAGAAATCCATTGTTGAACTAATTATAACTATCAAAGGACTAAATACAGATCACATCACAAGCAAAGAAGTTCTTGAACAGATCATACATAAATTCACAGACAATATAGAAGAAATTTGGTTTAAAAATTCAAAAATCATCAATATCACAAAAGATTCTAAATAGTAGTGGAATAAAGAGTGTAACAGGGTACTTGAGAGGTATCAAGCCTCAAAATGAGTTGAAGATTGGAGGAACTTTAGAAGTACCACCAAAAAGACCAAGCACAAATTTCTTGATACCAAAATTCAAGAAATTGCAGGAAAAAATAGTGGTCCTTGGGAACTTATGTATTAGATCAAGAAGCACAAATTACTGGCCATCAAAGCTATTCAATATAATGGTCATCCATATCTTGAGCTCAAAGATTTATGGCAAGCTCTTCATTTATCTTTCAATTCAGCACAAAACTATCATATCAATCTGGATTTGTTAGAAGAAATTCCAGACAAATCAATTATAAAATAGACACCTTTCTTGGAAGAAGAGTTTAGAAATTTTATTGCTAAGTACAATAATTCATTAACTCCTAGACTTGACAAATTGTCTTGGAAACATCTCAAGATTACTGTTAATGATATATTATGTCTCAAGAATTTCATCAATATTGCTAATACATGTATTGATTTAGGTGACTGGCCTTTATACTTTAAATCATTGTCATTTATCATTATTTCTAAGCCTAATAAGACATCTTATGACTCTTTAAAGGTATTCAGACCTTTCATACTATTAAATATACTTGGTAAGCTCATTAAGAAAGTCATTGGCAAAAAACTTCAATTCCAATCAATTTCTATGAATTTTATTCATCTGTGTCAACTGGATGGATTAAAACAATGATCTACCATAGATAAAGGTGTAGTATCAACTTATCTTATTCATACAGGATAGGTCAAGAATCTATTGATGAGCACATTAGTATTTGATATAGCTTAGTTCTTCCCTTTGCTGAACCATCAGTTACTTCCATTGATTTTGGATAAAGCTGGTTTTGATTCCAAGATCTCTTTATTTTTCTGAGATTACTTAGTAGGTAAAAGGACAAAGTACCTTTGCAACAATTTTCCTTTCTCTTCTTTTAATATTGATATTGGCATTGGACAGGGTTCAGCTTTATCCCCCATCCTATCTGCCTTATATCTTTCTCCAGTTTTCCATATCTTGGAAAAAAGATTAAAAAACCTAAAAATTCCAATTTCTATCATTTTATTTGTAGACAATGGTCTTTCTATTTCTCAGGACAAATCTTTTATTATTTTGAATTCTCATTTCTTTTGTAGCTATCATATTATATTCTTTTTTCTTGAACAATTAAGACTTGTCATTAAACATGGGAAAATAGAAGTTTTCCACTTTTCTAGGTTATATAGAGTCTTCAACTCTCTCCTGCTTAATCTTACTGCTTTAAGAGGTCCTATTCTTCATCCCAAGGAAACATGGTGTTATCTGGAATTTATTTTTAATAGAAAGCTGTCCTTCTGACAACACATCAAATTTTATGCCAACAAAGTATTATTGACTGTCAAATGTATGAAAATGCTTGATAACTCATTGAAAGGACTTATTCCCACTCAAAAACATCTTTTTTTACAGAATTTACATTCCTCAACTGCACTTTATGGCTTTCAGCTATGGTTTTACAACAAAGGTTCATTAGTATATCCTCTTAAAGTTTTTAAAAAAATACAAAGAAGAGCTACCATATGAATACTAGGAGTTTCTTACATTTCTCTAACAAGTAGTATTGAAGCCATCACAAGTCTCATCCCTATCTATTCACACCTATAGAAACTCAGAGGTAGATTCCAACTTAGAATGCAATCTCTACTATTAAATCATATCATCAAGTCAATGTTGGAGTCAAGACACTCAGATAACAACAGTTTTCATTATCTATCACTTAAAAAGTTAACTTCTAAATAGTGATTGAACATCAAAGTACCTATTGTTAATGTTAACAATAGACTTAATGGAGTTTAGTAGCAAATTTTCTCCTAGAAATAAACTAATTGATATTTTTCCTAATCATTTCTCTTTTTATTCTTCTGATAGAAAAAGAAAAGAAAGCAGAAAAGTATATATTTGCAAACTCAATGAACTTACACTCCAGGCACTGGCTAATTCAAAAACAGCTATCATAGTATCAGACACAAGCATCAAAAATCAAGTAGCTACTTTGATCACTCATATTTATGTCAACAATAATCCCATCATCAAGACTATTCATCATGTAGTCAATATTACTTCTACTAAGGCCAAACTTTTTGCTATTAGATGTGGTATTAACCAAGCTACCCAATTAGTTAATATTAATTGCATTATCATCATCATGGACATATTATATGCCACAAATACATGCTACAAAGTAAATTTTTGATTTGTTGGTCCATCCATATCAAATCCAGTCATTCACAATCTCTAAGAAACTTAGAGAATTCTTCAAAAGGGATTATAGTAATTTGATTGAATTTTAGAATTGTCCAAGTCAAAACAAGTGAACTCTCTATGATATTGTCGACAAAGAGATAAAGAATTTTGACCTTATGTCTATTCTCCCTTGCAAGTCTTTATAGGAGTTCAATAAAAAGAACAAATACAATGAAATTCTCAATAATTAGAAAATAACATTCCAAGCCTCTAATACTAAAGAAAGACAATTCTTAAATTTTCTTGATGATGATTTAAAACCTATTGAACTTTTATATTTTAAAGATAGACCATGGCTGAAATTCTTCAGTCACTCTAATTCATTATGTGTTAGAGCCTCAAAAGCTATTGTTAATCATGTTTCCACAGAAGAGTATCAACTTAGATTCTTCCCACAAAAAAAATTTAACTATCCTTGTGGACAGTATCCAATCAAAACAAGACAATACATTCTTTATGAATATAGAAGGTTCAACAATTACTGGAATCCAAGACAGAATACACTAGCTTACTTTATGCTGTTTCTGCAGTTCAACAACAGTACTTTCTCTTTTAGAGAGAGTATTACTTAGTTGAATTGTATCTCTTTTTCTTTTTCTTTCATGTTTCATGTTGTTTGCATCTATATATATGTAGTTATGAAGTAGCTACTATGGACTGCCTATATATTCCTTATAATAAATTGTTGATTTAAAAAAAAAAGCTGGAGCTAAATATTAAGTAGTAATCTCCAGAATTACAAATATATTATTCTATTAACTTTTCTACTGGCCTTTCCTTGAATACTAAATCTCTTATACTCAACATCATTTTATTATCTCTCTTCCATACTTTTGCTTCCTTCTGCTCTTTATCTACTTACTGCTTCATCTCTTCCTGGGCCCTTTTTAATACTGTTCCTACTTCTTATTATATATTTCTCATTCTTTCCACAAACTCTGTTACTATCTCTATCTTCTCTTTTCTTCTTATATTCTATTCTTAACTTTTTACTATAAATAGTGAGATATTGGTTGTAATATAAACTTTGCTGTTGACTGCAAATTCTGCCATAGTAAGTCATTTGTCAAGAGCTTTGAATGATGGACTGAACTCTATTATATTTTTTTAGTGCTATTTTCTTTTTCTCATTTTTCTTTATTTTATTTTGATTTTTCTTTTCTCTTTCTTTATTTTGGACTTAGGCAAAAGGACTGAGGTGACATCACATGTGACAGAGACATGGCACTGGTCACACCATCATGTGATATAGAAAAGATCATAAAAAGTTTTGGAACAGGTAATGTCATATAACATAACAATAATATGTTGGTCTTATAGAAAGCACATATACTTTAGGGTAGGTTAGTTGTAGTGTGTGCACAGACCATGGTCTGTGATATATAAGGTAGACTAGTTTGTACTTAGAACTCTATCAAGTTCTTTTGTATTACTCAATACAAAAGTAATCTTTTGTCTTTACTCAAAAACCTAAGTCATAACATCATTTATATCAGTTCTTCTGTCTATAATCCATAAAAAACTGCAGCCACTGTTTTATTTCTTGGTTTATGTGCTCTGTTTGTCCATCTGTTTGAGAATGGGATATTATTAATAATTTTGTCTAAAGTTCCAACATTTGGTTTAACTCTCTTATTATATTGGCTGCAAATTGAGGAATTCTATCAGATATAATGCTTTCTAGTAGCCAATGTAGCTTTCATACATCTATCTCTAAATGATCTTGCTAATCCTTCTACTAATGTCTCTTCTGTAATTGCTACAAAGTGCATTATTTTTGACAACCTGTTATACACCAGCAAGATCATATTCTCTCCTGCTACTAGTGGCAACTTTGTTATAAAGTCTACTGTTAAGTGTATCCATAGTTTATCTAGGACTTTATTTGCTATTTTTTTCATCATTAGTTTTCCTGCTGTGATTTGTATGGTTCTTCATTCTTTGGTATAAGTTACAACTCTTTATATCTCTCCAGATTTCACATCACTTTTGGCTACTAGTAGTTTCTTGTTACTAATTCTGTTATCTTCCACTTATCTCCATGCCTAGCCACCAGTACATTGTGATGTAACCATATAACTTCTAATCTTAAAGCCTTATCTCTTAGAACATAGAACATTCCTTTGAAACCAACTTGCTATCTATCTCCCACTTGTGTCCTCTAAATGTCTTGATATTTGTCTTTTCTATTTCTCTAACTACCTCTTCATCTTTTCCCTTTATTTTCTTATTAGTTTTATTTTTATCATCAATTTCTATTCCTACTTTCCAATCCAGTCTTCTACTAAGTCTATCTACCTTCACTATTCTTGTCTCTAGTATATGCATCAAGGTGAAGTCAAACCTGGATAGATAGTGCTCTATCTTACTTGTTGTCAATTCATTCTTTATAAAGTATTTCAAGCTTTTGTGATCAGTCCAGACCTCAAACTAAATTTTTGTGCCTTTTAATAGATGTCTTCAATTTTCTCAACATCTTATTACTACTAAAATCTCTTTTGTTATTAATCTCATAGTTGAAGATAATAGACTTGACTTATTTTATTTTTCTTTCTTATTTTGATTTTCTTATTTTGAACTTGGGGTTAGGATATAGTATAATATCACAAACCATCACACCACATGACATATTAGTCACATGATTATATATTATGTAAAAGGTTCTAGAACAATAATGTTATATAGTATGTTTATCATATGTTGACTTTATAGATAACATATACTGTTTAGAATTAGCTAGGTTTAGTGTAGTACAGACTATCAACCCAGCATATATACTTAGGAACTCTATTATTATGATTGCACAATTGACAACCTCATGTTTTACAGGAGTTTTTATCATACTGGATATATACTGGAATTGGTTTCATTGTATAACTCATTCTTTCTTGTATCTTAATTTAAGATCAGTTAATGCCTTATAGAGCA
>Ga0157368_1001179_pt1 | contig 11293 bp, 12 predicted proteins | sample AttbisABBM3_FD_113146 | JGI IMG/M metagenome (GOLD analysis project Ga0157368, IMG submission 113146) | Fungus gardens microbial communities from leaf cutter ant in Botucatu, State of São Paulo, Brazil - Atta bisphaerica ABBM3 | ecosystem: Host-associated > Fungi > Mycelium > Unclassified ...
CACCAATCAGTACTCACTTCCACTCAGACTTTCTTCTCTTCATCTGAAGTTGCGACCACATGGCAGACAGATGGTGTAGCACATAAGCTGAAGCCAAGGTCATTCCACAAGTCCACTCATCTCCGAGTCCATCCTGCGGACTTCCACCCCAGTGTGGACTGCGCCTGACACATAGCAATTTAGTGATCAAATAATAAAGCAACCAACCACTACAACTACATGAGACACCGACATGAGAAAATTCCAAAGCAAGTATGAAATATCCCTAATACCTATTCAATCCTTTAAACCCATGGAGCTGATACCTGTAAAACATGGAGCTGGTACCTGTAAAATATGAGATGACATTTGAAGTGATCCAGGTCCCACTGACAAAGTATCCTTATAAGCATGATCTCTACCATCTCTCACTCTCGTTCTGGTGTAGATGCCTTTCCACCCTGTAATCGTGCATTGATCAGACTTTGATTCAAAGTTAGGTATAATCACAAATTCACAAAATAACCCTGAGGTCATTCGAGGCGCTGTCATACTTTCTAGGATGACATGTTATTGCGTCCGACAACTGGCAGCTTAAGCTAACCAGACATCATTCTCGGTCCTCTGTATAGCACAACTAGTGTGTATGTACATGTTTATACTAATACTAAATGGGTAAAACATGTCATCAAATAAGAGCCACTTGAACCATGATCAAGTCTACCGCATAAAATGAATGTTCTTGATGAGCTCCATAAGCTTCGTCTGTTGAATTACTTAAATACAGGGCTGAGACTGCCATAATCATATTCAAAGACTGATGATCTGTCTACTCACTGTTGCCGCTGCGCTGTCTATCGCACAAGTTGTGAATGCTGAGACTCACACAATCAGGCTTGTTAATAAGTAAGTTTCTTCTGGTCGTCTGCTTTATAATTCAGCTCCGAATTTTTGTTTGGTAGTTGTGGATTTGGAACTGTAAGTGCTCATTGTTTGTCTCTTCCGCTTATTATCAAAGGATTTACGCCACCGGACGCCATCATAGCCCACCCTTATTCAAAATGGTGTCGTACTCTCGACGGGCGGCGATTTTACCAGAGATGGTCCTATTCCAGCTACTATATCGTAAGAGCTAGATTTCTCAAACACTTAGAACAGCATATTGGGCTGATACGTCAACTCAATATGCATATAGCTACCTCCAAACTGGTGAGTGGATGCGATTTCCCTCACATTTACTAAAACGCTGCTAAATCTATCTTGCGTTCAGGAAGCTGCGGCTTTAACGGAGAAGGTTGTACTCTTGTTGAGGCTACTCTACAAAATCCAACAACTCCTGGAAGTGGTTCTAGCGCTGATATTTCTCTAATTCCGTCGTACGTTTCACTTTCTCCAAGAGTAACATGAAATCATTGTAGATTGAATGCAAATCGTCTAGCCACGCTTTCTCGGTTACCTCTGGCTTCGGGTGAGTACTGTTTTTCTGGCCTCTGGATTAAGCGAAGTTTTCAATTGGCTAAATTTTGATCCAAAGATACTTCAATGGATGTGATGGTGCAGGTACAGACTGTATGTCCTTGTCCCTCATTAATCCTTGATTCATATCTGACATTTTCGTGATCAAGGTACAAACCCTGACTGCCCAATGGCTTTCCGCCAGCCAGACGATACCTTTGCTCAAGTAGCTTGTCAAGCTAACGATGTCGGTCCATTTCCACTTCCCTGGGTGGCATTTTCACTCATTTTTTTCCACAGGTAGGGCTTGCCATCACCTTCTGTGATTAAGTAACATCGATGCTACCTGTGAACACCGAAATATATTGTTGGATGTTTTGACGACTGAGTTCGTTCCAGGTCATTACTAACTGAGCATGTCAAAATTCCAGTTTGTCAGCTTGACTAGTAAGGAGCCGACTGTTCTGCTGCTTCTAGGTTCTTTGATCTAAATGTTAAGACCCAGAATCGAAGACTAGTGTGGATAGACTCCGTCAAGGGCATAAATATTAACCTCGGTCTCGGCAGACTCCTTCGATATCAGTACTATAATAGTGGACAATCCGGAGACTCTGGAGCTGAAAAATTGATCAGATATCATCATCATGATGTCGCTTCTACTGTTACCCCACATTCCATCCATCACTCCACCCTGCTTACAAGGCAGTCTGTCAGTCGAAATGGACATATTTGTGACCGTATATTTCAAAACAGTCATTTAACCAAACACATAAAGAATACGAGCAGTCGGTATACACCTGATACGACACAAAATTTAAGGGCGGAAGGAAACCCGCAATTCACCAAAGCCTGGTTTCGAGCAAGAGGTCACTGTTGCCCTCCAAGCCTACGCAGGCCTTCAAGAAGCTCTCAAGTGCATTGCGCTGCCTGTTGAGACTGTTGATAACATCAGTACCTAAGGGAGATTAATCAGATTATGATTATCTGGAGTAATCGTGATGTAAGTGTCATACCAGGCTTCACAAGAGGAGCCTTGAGCATATAAGACAACAAAGAGAGGACGGAATACAGGGGGGCAAAGTCCTCCTGTTGGTCAACCTTACGATACTGAACGCGAGTGAGAAACTCAGCGAGGATTGTCAAGTCCAGAATGAGAGGAGTAGCAAGAAGGGAGTCCTATGTAAGATCATCAGTCATCGAGTTACAAGGAGCAAATCTTGGCTACATACTTCGCACTCATTGAAGATGTTAATGGTAGACCTACCACCGCAGAAGATCTCAGAGTGGTACTCGTCGATAGCACGCTTGGAGTCACCGACAGCCGGAACATATTTGATGACGACAATATGGTCGGGATGTTCACCCTTACCAATAGAAGCACCGTCAGAAACCTCGGGAGCTTTGAAAAGAAGGTGATTGGCGTTGACCATGTCATCGACAACACTGCTCTTGCTAATCTCCTTGCTCTTGAATTGCTTCTCAGCAGACAAGTTACGACCGTCGTTATTTCCAAGATGGTTATAAGAAGCGATGGAGAGTGGCTTAATACCGGCATTGACAAGAAACTCGGCGAAAACGGACTTAAGCTTAGTCTGACCTGACTTGAGATCATCGCCACCAATGAAGGATTGATGGCGTTCAGCGAGTTCGATGGCACCAGGAACGAAGGTGTTCTGGGGAGCACCATTAATGAAAGGTTGATTTTCGAGGATGGCGGCAACAGCGAACAGAGTGGAAGGGGAAACCTCAGGGTGGGAATTCTTGATTGCATTCAAGAGGCTATCCGCGGTATCGTTGACACCGGGGATGATGTCGCTGTAGCGCTCAGTATTAGCGGTCCAGAAGACAACAACACGGTCGAGACCGTTATCCAGCTTGAACTTGCGAATATCAGCACGAATATGATCAAGGTGAGCTTGTTTGTCAGTGCCGGGAATAAGATTATCAGCACGTTCTTCCTGATTGGCCGCGATAAAATCGGGATAATAAATGGACGGAAGGGGCTGGCCAAGGAGAGCCATGTGAGGAGTAACCTGACGCTGGAGGTCGTAATCCAAGACTTGAGCGCGCACCATGGCCTTGTCAAGGCTGGCACTAGAGATATCCCAACCACCAAGGACGAGGTCATTGGGGTGGACCATGGGAAGAATGTCGGAGATGGGAACATATATTTCTTTGCCATTGGCATCGGTACCAATGCTAATGGTAGACGCACGAAGAAGAGAACCAATGTAGTTGGGCTGCTGGACACCCTCCTTGGTGTGCCACGTGATGTTGTGACGATTGGCTAGGATAGTCGCACACAAGGTAGAACCATTGTTGCCGCCAATACCAACCATCATAAGACTATGCGTAAAACAGGTCAGGACGCGACAAATTCCAACTATAAAGAGAGGAGTCAGTCACCCAGTCTTGCTAACGGCCCTTTGGGTGCGGAATTGGTATTCCACGGCCTCGGGAACGACAGTGAACTGTCCATCGGCGACAGTGACCGTGGAGCCACGGTTGAAAAATTTTGATATGATATACTCGTCATCGTAGCGTGTATTCTCAGACTGGATACTGATGTAGTGGGGGCGACGAACAGCCGTAGGGTGAACAGGCAATGCACCCTCGAGCTGTGAAGTATGATAACCAGAAGAAACGCGAGTAGGTGCAGCCATGACTTTGAAAAAGAAATCAATTAAAAATGAATCCGGCGGATGTGTGCTTGAGACCTCGATACGAGTTATGTGGAGAGCAAAGCTGGTTTGAGTACATGCACAGGTTGCAAGTGACTCAAGGAATCAAAGGAGACCGACTGTGAACTGTGAAGAACTGGAACCGCTGATGGGTTGTCAGCGAGCAGAGAGGGTTTATATAGAATTGCAAGTGCAGTGATCGCATGGTACGAGGTACGAGATCAGAACAGGGTCCATTTCGGCATCAGAATCGGCTGCTACATAATAAGGCTGACAGTCAGTACAAGTGCACCTCATGAATACTATCTCTCCGGAAACAACCTGAGCTAGGACAGTCATGCTGGCAGGATGGATATAGCTGTCTTGATTTGTCTCCACCTGACTGAACGAAATCCAGGCAACTGACTCAGGGAGACGAAAAAATTCGATCACCAATTATGATTATGTCAGTGTTCATCAAATCAAACTGAAGTGGTCCCCCTTTTTTAAATACTTCCGATAGCATGAGGGTTTCTAGAAAAGATGGAGTATTTAATATGGAAACGTGTAGCTAGGAAGGAAGGCGCATAGCAGTTTCGGAAGGATATTCTAAGTTATTTGTAGTATACGGCTTGCTCCTTGAGGACGTTTGGTCGAATCAGGTTTGGCTTCGCAGACTACAATATCGCAGACTTATCAAGGAGAATACTCCATGACAATCTAAGTAACCATACGACTTGAAGGGCTCGGATCACTTGAGATATGATGACATCTGTAATTTTTTGAAGCGGTAGAACTCGATAAGAAACAAGTATAACAGACAATCAGACAATCCTGGATTTATTCCAAGGAATTCGAAGCCCAATAGCTGGATGTCATGGAACACACGGGCATTGGAAGATCGTTCGCTTGTGGTGGTGCTCCTATGACATCGACAGCTGTATTTGGATTCAAAGTAAAAACCAAACAATGACCCGCAAAGGTTTTGTGTAGCATACGAAGCAGAACGATCGAACCATATGTTCGCTGTTCTTAATCGACCCGTCCAGCGACAGGTTCTCGTCGAGTATGCACGGTGGATGTCCCAAGTGCCACCGCCATCTGCAGAGGCACCCAGGCTTGAGACACCAGAAGCTACTGCAGACACGACGTCACAGCCCGGTGCAACACCCAGTTTAGATTTTTCTCCTCCTGATATACATCCCACACTGCAAAAGGACAGGGAGAGAACTGGTGCTAAATCTTCGAAAGGCTCTCTCTCAGCAAGTGAAAAAAGGAGACAGAATATTGGCAAACTATCGTTGGGATTTTTGGGTCTGGCACTTGGTCTCGGAATCTTCTATATGGGCAGAAATTGGGAAGAGGATGAGCTTAAACGGATGAAACTTGTCAGTGAATCTTCTGTGTTCATCGACGCAATACTTAAATTTTCATGCATAGAAACTCGAGCATGCCCCCCAAGGACGCTGGAATAGAACAAAAGAGCGAGCGGGAAATTTGTTCGACGTGAGCTGCGCTATTATTTGATGTTTTGTAACATTGCTGATCCATCTTTCCTCATAGTACTTCAACAAGCCTGCCTGGACTGAGCTTTTACCCCCACCCTATCCACCCTCGCACCAGAAACCCTACACTCTCTTGATTTCTATAGACGATCTGCTCGTAACATCAACGTGGGATGTGAGCTTATGCTGTGTCCCTCTTTTACATATACTCAATCAACTCTGTAGCGTCAGCATGGTTGGCGGACGGCCAAGCGGCCTGGCGTCGACTATTTCCTCGCCTACATCTCCCAGTTTTATGAGGTGGTGGTTTTTACGACTCAAAATTATTATGTGAGTCTTTCTGGTCAATAATTTTTCCTTGGAGGCTTACATCTTCCAAAGACCGCTATTCCTATACTCGACAAACTAGACAAATATAATTTTTTTATTACTCATCGCCTTTTCCGTGAGGCGACGCGGTCGATCAACGGCACCGTTGTCAAAGTCAGTTTGAATTTTTCGGCATCATCCCAAGTGCTTATTCAATTTTAGGACCTTTCGTACCTCAACCGTGATCTTAACAAAGTCGTCGCCCTTGATACAAGCGCATCACACTACATGACTCACCCCGAAAATGCTATTATCATGCCCAAGTGGAAAGGTGATCCTACTGATAAAGATCTTATTGCGATGATCCCTTTCCTAGAATGTGTGTGGGCTGTTATCCTGCCTGCCGCCTTCACTCACTTGTCCGACAGCTATCGCCATCTACAAACCCCCTGATGTTCGACCAATTCTCGAGGCTTATCGAGGAAAGGACATCCCTTCTGAGTATGCCAAGAAGGAAGCAGAAGCCAAAGCAAAACATATTGAGGAATGGAAGAAGAAATCACATCATATGACTACCGGTTCTTTCTCGAGCATATTCGGTCTTTCGCAGCCGGTGTGTTAGGATCGTTGATAATCCTTCTTTGTTGTTAACTCTAATCCTGCGTAAGGGTGCGACTCCACGTGGTCAACCACCTCCGACATATCTAGAGCAAAAGCGGGCTGAAGCACAAAGGCAGTATACTCAGGAACGGAAGTACATTGAGGCCAATCGCGAAACGTTTGACAAGATCATACAACAGGAACAAGAAGCAATGGCGGCCCAGGCTCCTGGAAGTTTATTAGAGATGCTTGTGCAAGCGAAGAAGCCTGAGGTTGAACAAGAAAAGTCCGATCAACTCTTACAGCCGACAACGAATGTGTAAGAGGTTGCGTCACGGTCGAGGTCGTACATTTTAATAGACGGAGCGGATTGCTCATGGTATTTATTCTGCTGTCATTCACACCTCACTCAGTCATATATAGTACTGATCATCGACGCAAGTGCAAGTTTCTTGAATGTGACTGTATCAAGTGCATGAATGGTGGAATGAATTTAATTCTGCGATGGTTACTCAAGGTCTTGGTTGAAGGGAAAGGTGGCGGTTAAAGTGAAATGAGTGAACCTTTGGCTATATGTTCTCTTAGTTACCGTTCATTCTTTTCTGGTGGACAGTCATCTCTTGCCCTTTCCTTCACCTCTCATTCTCGAGCCAGCTTGCGCACTAATGGTCGGAATTCTAAACCAAGGTGTTCAGCTACACAAAGTGGTGAATAGACCTCACGTTACAGTCGTCGTTGTGGGGAACAGTACTTGCAGCAACAATAGTAGGCAGGACAAGAGCAAGAGTAAAGTAGGTTAAAGCACGACGGTAAATAAGGGTGAATATATTACTCAGAGCGAGCCTAACCTGTTAAGAACAGAAGAAAGACAAACTGAACTACGCTGATTATTGTTGTGCATCGAAATTTCAACAAACAACAGTGGAGAATCTCTGACACATTTCTCTTTCTCTAACCACCACCATGGTTAACTCGAAAAATCCAAATAAATCAACAAAAAATCCTGCACTTCCTCCTGGTCTCCAGGACAGTTCTAAATATGTTGGTGACTCTTCAGACTCACCTAATTTTCTCTCCAGAGCAGCTCTAGAGCTGGCAAACAAGTACATTCCAGAGGAAGACCTCAAACTTATCACATTGCAAGGCACTCCTCAAGGAGTATCTCTGCTTCTTCTACCTCCAGGAATGCTTCTTCTGAAGTGTTGTTTTATCTTCTTCAGGAGAAAGTGAGGGGAAGGACATGGGTTCAGACCCTAAGATGCCTACTGCCCCAAGTGTAACTACAGACAGACTCTCCTCCAAGAAAGTGCTTTCTCTTAAGCTTCCTGTTGCTTTTCCTGCCTCAATTTCCAAAGGAAAAGCATCTATTATGAGCTGGGATGTCCAGATATTGTTAGACATGGTTCACACCTTGTTATCCAAAATTTAATGAGGGGCTCTCAGAAGTCCAAATGAGTAGTTTGCATATTATCCAAGAACATGGAACATGGGAGTCAGAATGACCTTTGGCTTCAGCTTATGTGCTATGCCTCTACAAGTCATACTTAATTGCATATTTTGGATGAGATACTTAGTACATGATGGGTGACTAAGTCCACCAGAAGGTAGGAGGTATGTTGTTGCTAACACTAGAAGTTGGTGATAGTTTTAGTTGATTTTCAGAATGAGGCTTACAGTGTAAACCTCAGATGTCAGAGATGGAGATCTATGAAGCTGATAAAAGTCCAGTATTATGAAGTATCTAGTATGTTAGAAGGGATTTGTGGCAGAAAATAGTAGCAAAGTTTGAAGAAAAATTGAGTTTAGAAGTAAGGAGACAAGAGAAGTTAGAAATGATGAAGAGTGAGACTTCAGAAGAGGAGAGTCACTAGGGAAATATATAGCAAAGATGTTGTATAGATGGGATGACAGAAAATTTAAGGAGGAATATTTGAGGAAATTAGAAAGAAACTGGCAAAAATGGAAGTTAGTTTCTCTAGAGGAGAAACCTTGAAGGAGGGATAATATCAAAATTAAAGATATTAGACTTGGTTTATTTTATTTTCCTTTCTCATTTTTATTTTATTTTTATTTTAGACTTAGAGTTAGGGTATAGCATGATGTTATAACTAACATTATACTATATGTTAATGGCATGTAATATGCATGGCCTTTAGAGTAGGTCAAAATTCATGTAGCACAAACCCAATGTATATAAAGATAGATATATTATACCTAGAACTTCATTAAGTTCTCTTATGTTACTCTAATACATTGTTATCCTTTCATCCTAACTCTTGAACTTAAGTCTTAACAATCAACTTCCCCACTAGTGCCTCCATTCTATTCTTTATTTATTGACACATATTGCATCTATCCATATATTTTCCTATGTCCTTTGTTACTCCTTACTACTAGTAATTCCTCATCACTAACTCTGTTATCTTCTATTTTCCTCCATGTCCAGCTGCCAACACATCATAATGTAACCAGATTATCTTCATCCTCAACTTCTTATCCTTTGGCATATATACTTTCTCTTTTTTCAACATTAAATCTCTCTTTATTTGCCATTTATCCCCTCTCTGTACCTTTACCAATATATCTACTTCTGGTCCTTTTATTACTACTTTTTCTAAACTATGAATTCATTCTTCTTTTATTCATTTTTGGTTTTCATTGTCATTTTCCACTTCTACTTTCCAGTCTAGTCTTCTACTTAGTCTATTTATTTTTTTCCATCTTCACTCTTAGTACATGCTTCAAGGTAAAATTAAATCTTGATAAATAAAGAGTCTATCTGTTATGATTTAAACCTCAAAGTGTTAAAAAAAGAACCTTATATTGGGTAACACAAGAAAACTCAATAGAGTTCCAGTTACAAAGTGTTTACCTTATATACACTTGGCTAATGGTTTATACTACACTAACCTAGCTTATTCTAAAGAAACATGTATACTATATGCTGTTAACATGTGGTATGACATCATTATTCCAGAACTTTCTATGATATTCTTTGTAACATATAACAGTTTGTGACAGTGATGTATGATGTCATGATAACCTCTAATCCTAAGTTCAAAAATAAAAATAAAAATATGAAATGAAATGAAAATAATAAAATAAGTCTATCATCTTTAACTCTAATACTATTCTGCTTGCCTACAATTCAGTTTCTATACTTTTATAAAATATTCTAAATTCTTGTAGTCAGTCCAGACCTCAAACTTGAATTTTGCACTCTCTGACAAGTGTCTCTAATTTTCTAATTCTCTAATTACTGCTAACATTTTCTTGCTATGAATTTTATAATTTATTTCCATCTCATTCAGAGATTTTAACAAGTATACCACTGATTTCCAACATCTATCTTCACATTTTATAGATTAAAACCCCTTTCATTGTATACTCCAACATATTACAATCACAAGATCTTAGAGTAAGTCAAGTAAAAGAACCTTATATCAGGGTTAACACAAGAGAACTTGATAGAGAACTCTATACAAGATTGTCCACCTTATATACTAATTACTCATGGTTCATGCTCTACTACTTTAGCCTACCCTAAATGACCATGTGTCATCCTTAAGGCTAACATGTATTAAATACATTATTGTAACATCATTGTTTCAGAAGCTTTTACTACCTTATATTGTATTCTGTGATAATATAATGATGTGACCATGACAGTGTTGTAGTGTAACATTCTGTGACAGTGACTTGTCATGTTAAACCCTAACCCTAAGTTCCAAAATAGCCAATAAATTGAAAATAAAATAAAATAAAAAATAAAAAGAGAAATGAAATGAAACTAAGTCTACTTTTTACAATTCTGAAACATGACTTCTAAGAAATCATTGAGAAGACAAGTGTTGGTTTCTATAAGTCCATTTAACTCAATGAAATTCATAGTTTTGTCATATAAGCATGTAGCAAATATCAATAGAGCACTAAAGAACATTAAGTCTGACATTATGGCTGATTTTATTCAAGCAGATCACTGAGACCTCACAATTACAACTAACAAAGTTATCTCATCTTCAAACCTTAGTATTATTGAAAATTACATCAAGAATATAGATATTATCAAATTAGATGATATTATAGTATCTAGACTTTCTCAATTAAAGTCTTATCTCAAGATTTTAGGTATTCTGTATCTCATCGAGAATACTAACATTTCTATCACTTCTAATATAGTCCAGAGAATTATCAAGTCTACATATATTTTCAACAATATCATTCTTGTATATAAACCTAGAGTTATTAAAGCTTTGCCTAAATTAAATATGACAGCTATTTGAGTTAATATCTGGAATACTCAGAGCAGATCTAAAGCTAAAGAACTAATCAATAGATACTTTAACATAGGTAGCTACATCATTACAGTTTGTAGAACAAATATGAATCTGGACATTTTACAATGTAAAAATTGTTAGAAATGGGGACATACTACCTTTTCATACCATACTCATAGTGTTGTAGCAACCACTCACTGAAATGGCACTCATAGTATGCTGACTTCAGCAAAGCTCTCAACTGGCTATCTAGTAGTGGGGATTACAAGAGAACTTGACAAGAAGCCCTTGCTATATTGCTACCCTATTTATATAAGTTACAAGTGGTCCATGTTACAACAATGTGTTTACCTCATGTCTACTCCACAGTGACTGTGCAAGACTGTGCATCCTGCCCTAATGTCCATGTATCCTACATGTGGTAGCAATATGGTGTACATACTCCCTGACATCATTGTCTAGGCTCTTCTAGCCTTGTAGACCCTTCTAGACCTATAGACCCTTCTAG
>Ga0157368_1001180_pt1 | contig 11287 bp, 6 predicted proteins | sample AttbisABBM3_FD_113146 | JGI IMG/M metagenome (GOLD analysis project Ga0157368, IMG submission 113146) | Fungus gardens microbial communities from leaf cutter ant in Botucatu, State of São Paulo, Brazil - Atta bisphaerica ABBM3 | ecosystem: Host-associated > Fungi > Mycelium > Unclassified ...
AAATTACATAATCATATAATATAGAAAAGAGTATAGAAAGTTCTGAAACAAATAATGTCATATAGCATAACAACAGTATGTTAGTCTTATAGAATATATGGATCTTAGGATAAATTAGTTATAGTATGTGTACAGACTATGGTTGTCACATATCCTCTAACATCTGCTCTTCTAGTATAGATAATGTTCTAATTCCAACTACCATTAATTTGAGAATCAAAAACTCTAACTCTGTATTTTTCGTCAATCTATGGAGTCTGAATGACAATTCTTATAGTGACTAACCATCTAGAGTATGCATAGAGTAAAATATTATTAGATTGTTACTTCTATATTTAAGAATGTAGTTATAATATATTATTCTCTAGTCTAATAATCAACTTAAACTGTGTTATACTTATATCTTCTCTGTCTAAACTCCTCTATCATCCAAAGTTATGACTATTTGATAAATAGGCTAGGCATAATATTATCTATTAAAACTAAGGTTGTTATATCTATCTCTTTTCCATACTACAGTTTTTAAGTTTCCTCTTTTGTTCTGTCTTCTGTGTTATTATTACAGATAAACTAGCAAGTGTGATTTACTTCTAACATTCTCTTAACAATAAATACATCTTCCTGTTATAAGGGAACCACAAACTCCAAAATCTGTTGCAAACTCTGTCATAGATGTTCATACACAAACTTCACCAATAAACTCTGTATTAGAGCTTTCTTAAACAAACACCAGTAGCAGACTTCAATGTGGACTTTCTTGCTCTAACCTTGTCAAACTTCATATCTAAACTCCATTGCACTTAGACCTACCACTCCCATATTAAGACCTTGGTACAAGTTTATGATATCTTTATTTACTGTTCCTAGTAATGCTAGTATCATCATTTCTTGATTACATCAGTATTGTTCTACTGAATTAAAATGAACAGTGTAATATTTAAGATAGTTGTCATCTCCAAGAAACCTCATTCTGTTCTCTTAGGTTTTTCCTGAAGGTAAGTTGTTATGACTCAAAGACCTTAGAGTTGATCAATGAATAGAACCTTGTATTAGAGTTAACACAAGAGAACTCAATAGAGAACTCTGTACAGGATTGTCTACCTTATATACTAAAACACCATGATCTGTGCTACTACTACTTAGTCTATCCTAAATAACTATGTGTTTACCTTAAGATCAACATATGTTAAACATGCTATATGATGTCATCTTTTCAGAACCTTCTACATCCTTTTATTGCTACTATATGACTTGTGATTGTTACTGTGACCATGACATGTGACCTGTGTGACAGTGTAGCTGTTATATTACTCTAAACCCTAACCCCAGTTCCCAGAATAGAAACCAAAAGAAAAGAAAAGAAAATTAAAATGAAAAGAAAATTAAAAGAAACTTGGGTCCAAACTTCTTAAGTCTGACATAAGTGCTGTATTGTACTTTCTCAAGAATAAATACTTAGGTTTTTTCTGGAGAGTACAAACTCTGTGTTTCTGCCCAGTTACTCTAATACCTATTATAGTACACTTGAACTCTGATATTTTATTTTTTAAAAGGAACTGGAACAATGATGTTAAAGGCATGGTTGTAGCATGTTTGTCTTGTGGTAATGGTATAGTAGACTTATGGACAACATATATAGTTTAGGATAGAACAAGATAGTATATATATAGTATAGAAATATATTAAGAACTCCTTGTTAAGTTCTCTTGTAATTACTATGAGATACTTAGCTTATAAGTTTACTTAGTAGTCTATTAGTCATCTTGACTAGTGGTTGCCACAACAATGCATGTAAGAATATGCATGTAAGATAAGGTTATTTCCTACTTTGATAAATGACTAAGAGAATGTATTCCAAGCTCTATAGATTTTTGCTAAGTATTAGAAAGAGTTGGGTAACTACTTTTACTTGACCTAATAGTGTTCAAAACCTTCATCTCTTAACCTCTGAGTGACAGCCACTCTCTTCTAATGTCTTTTAAAAGTTTTTTGTTATAACCAGGTTAAAAATAGCACTTCTCCATATATCTAGCAGTTCAAATCAGTGTTTGCTAAAGAGAACTTTAATACTCTTCTAGATCACCACAAGTAGAATCATGCTATTGAAATAATTCTAGAAGCAGAGCTCAAGATATTCAAGATATATATCTTATCCTTTGTAAAGCAGACTGTGTTTATTGCTAAAAATTTTTATACAAGCTAAATAAAACTCTCCAAGTCTTCTATGGCTATGCTAGTATTTTTTATCAAAAAAATGAATGGTTTGCTTAAATTGGTACAAGATTACAGAATGCTTAATATAATAATTATCAAGAACAAGTATTTGCTTTCTCTAATCTCTGTTACAATTAATACCTCATGTTTTACAGGTAGTTGTTTTATAGACAATATGTATTGGGGTGTGTTTCATCTATAATTCATTATTTACTGTGCCTTGTTGTTCCCTCATGTTATATTAGTCAGCATCTCATGTAGTAGTGGAGACTTCACTATATTTTTCTCACTTCTTCCTTAAGGACATCTTATATATTACTTATAGTTATTAGATATATATAGCTATAGATACTATTCTGTATCCTTACACATTACCAATTGACTCATTCCTACTCTTACTCAAGTCTTTACCTAAGTTGCAACCTGAGCCAAGCTTAAGGTTGTAACAATCTCTAAGCTAGTCACTAAGCTCTAGGGAGCCTGCTACTTCACTATGCTAGATATTTTCTAGAGATTCAACAATGTCTGCACTAAGCCCAGAGATAAATAGAAGGCAGCCTTTTACATAAACTGTGATCTTTTCAAATATCTGGTGATATTCTTTAATATAATTAATAGCTCTGTTATCTTCCAGATCATAATAAACAACATCTTTCAGGACTTTATAATAAAAGGATATCATAATAGTATATCTGGACAATAATCTTTACCTAGATATTTGAGAAGTATCACTGAGCTATCTATAGAATTATGGAAATTCTAGCTGAGTACAAACTATTTCTGTGTCCTGAAAAATGTAAATTTGACAAATGGCAGATCAAGTATCTAAGTTTGGTAAATTTAAAAGATTAAGTCAAGATAGATCCTGTTAAGATAGAGTTTGAGATTGACCAATCTTAAATAATTGTACTAAGCTATAGGACTTTTTAGGCTTTACTAACTTTTACTGGCAGTTTATTCAAGAGTTCTCATCTGTTGTGTAACTTCTTTTTGATCTCACTGGCAGTAATAGTACCTAAACATAGATCTTGGACTAGTAAGTAGTATTTGATGCTCTAAAAACTATGGTTACCTCTATACTTGTCTTAGTCTTTTCAAATACAGCTACTCCCTTCTGTATTGAAGTAAATAGCTTTGACTATGCAACAGGAACAGTTTTCTCTCAAGAATTAAAGATAGATGGTAAGTAGCACACAGTGATGTTCTTCAGCAAGTTTCTTTCTCTTATCAAGTACAACTATGAGATTCACAACAAGAAGATACTAGCAATCATTTAGGCCCTTAAAGAGTAGTAACACTTTCCAGACTATAGAAATCTAGAATACTTCATAACAGCCAAGAAACTCAATTACAGGCAAGTATGGTAGTTATTATACTTAGTAAGGTTTGATTTTGTTCTATATCACTGTCCTGATAAGTCTATAGGTATACCAGATATACTATTCAGAAGACTAGACTATGGTAATGGCTCATATAATAATGAAAACATGATATTGCTCAAGCTAGAGTATCTAGTGGTATATACACTAAAAGGACTGGCATTCAAAGAAGAGGAGTATGGTCTCTTTGCAAACATTTGCCAGAAAATAGAGTAGGCCAATGAGAGCTGTATAGCTAAAGAGTTTTGTCAATTTGTCTCTAAGTCAGTATGGTTTTCAGAATAGTCTAAAATAGACAACCTACTTCTCTTTTGGAGAAAGGTTTGTCTCTAATATCTTGAACTTGTAATAGTATATTATTTCTCTTTATTATGACATGAAAGACTTTTCAGAGCTAGTGTTGCAAAGCTATTGATGGCCTCAAATGTCTAAGTACATTAGTCAGTATATGTGAGGGAACTCTTTACTACCATCAAATCCTACAGTGATTTTGCTTCTTACTAGTCACTTCTTAATCTTACTGGCCTCCATAGTCTTCCTTCTTGATTCTACCAAACCCTGCCAAACCCCATAAACACACTGTTAATCTCTACTCTTGAGCTTTTCTCATACACTTGCTGTAAATTCCCTCTTTTCCTCTTCTAGTAGTATTCTAGTTATTTCTATTAGAGTTTCTAACCATCTGTCTGTCTTTATATCAGCACTGTTCTGTTGGATTGGAATAAATATTTAGTATTTAGAATAGTCACTATCTTCAGAAGTCTCCATTATATTCTCTTAGAACTTTTTGGAAGTGTGTACTGCTTATACTTATTTGTTATGATAATACACTTAGAACTTTCTAGAGATAATAAAGTCTGCATAAATACTGCAGACCCTACTAGTTGCTCTAACAATATGTTAATGATTGTAATATGTACTTATAGACCAAGCTCACTTGCTACTCACTTTTCAGAGAGAGTTGTATACTCAGAGTTGAAATTGCTTTGTCTATAGCCTAACATTCTCAAACAAATGAACAGATAGAATAAGTGAACTAGAAACTCAAACAGTATCTGCAGATATTCATCAACAAACATTAGAGTAACTAGTAAGATCTCCTCTCACTGGCAGAGTTTCAGCATAATAACTATATACACTTTATAATACAGCAACTGCCATTTCTTCTCTATACTAGATAATCACTACAGATGGGATTTGAACCATACTTAAGAAGGTCTCAGTTGAAGAGCATTTTAAAATTTACTGATTATATGAAGTCTACACTAGAAGTGAGATCTGCTATCTGTAAGTTTTAAAAAGACATAGCAAAATACTATAATTAAAGATATATCTTTGCTCCAGTATTCCACTCTAGTAGCAAGATATTCTTAGACTCATCAGACATTTACATAATGCACTTTTTTGCTAAACTATCACATTGCTACCTCAGATCTTATATAGTGGAGAAGTAAGTTAGACCCATATTGTACTATCTTAAGCTTCCCTCCATGTTACAAAGATTATATCTAGTGTTCCTAGTAGTCAAGCTTACTACTATCTTTAGGAAACATTTTAGCTTTCCTCCAGACCCTATTATTATCAACAAAGAAGAAAAGTGAAAGATAGAAAAAATTCTGAACAGTTATTGGCACTATAAGAAATATTAATAACTGATCAAATAGAAAGGTTTTGAACTAGAAGCAAACTTATGAAAGAATACCATGAATGTCTTCATATCTGATTGAGTAGCTAAGTTTTACTGCTTCAACTTCATAGCCTATAATTCATTTAGTTAGAAGATTTCTAGAGTATTAACTTCTAACAAGTACCCTTGCTTCAAGTTAAAGTATTAGAGTTGAAGATAGTGGACTTAACTTTTCTTTTATTTTTTTCTTTCAATTTTATTTTATATTTTGGACTTAGGGTTAGGGTCCAGTGTGGTGTTACAAACTGTCACATGATATGACTTAGTGTCATACATCAGTCACAATCACATAATACTATCACAAGTCACAGTCATAATAGAATATTGTGAGAAGGTTCTAGAACAAAATAATGTCATACAGCATTATCTATACATGTTGACCTTAAGAATAATGTATAGCCCTTTAGAGTAAGCTAATGGTAGTGTAGTATAGACTATTAGTCTAGTGTATATAAGGTAGATAATCCTATACTTAAAACTTCATTGAGTTCTCTTGTGTTAATCCTAATATAAGATTCTTTCTCTTGACTTGTTCCAAGATCTTGAGTTTGTAATATAAAGCCTGAGTCAACTATGTAGTTCTCTTGTTCCCCCAAGTTTTATACCAATGTCTTGTTGCAATACTGTTAAACCTTTAATTTATTTTTACTAGCCACCAACTAATAAGTTCTTGCCATCTGGTAACATTCCATTGAGATATCTGACTATCTAAAATCATTATTTTGTAACTAAGTAATTGAATGTTTTGTTTGATATTCTACTTAATTAAAATAGACTCTTAAGTACTTAGAGTAGCTTGTTAGACTTGAAAATAGTAAACTTGTTTCTTTTTCTTATCTCTCTTCTATTATTTAAGTCTCTTTTATTTTTTCTACTTTAATTCTTCTCTATTACATCTTGTTCTGGCTATCTGTTCCAATCCATGGATAATGCTTCCTCTCTCATCTGCACTCCATAACCTCTTCTAGTGTGGATCACCTCTCTCTATTCTTCCTTGAATATCCTTGCTGGTTCCTTGTTAAATTCATGGACTTTAATTTCTGATATCTGAGGATTACCAGTATTCAGAGTAACTTACTTAGCAGTTCTATCTCAGATAACTATCTTAGATAGTTTATACAATACTAGCTTTATACTGTACTAGCTTTATTCTGAAAATTGACCAAAACTAGCACTAACTTTTAGTGTTAGTAACAATATATCTTATTATCTTCCAGTAATTCCAATCTTCTAGAGTTTCTCAAGTTCTCTTCTAAAATAAGCAATCAGTATGACTTGTAGAGGCACAGCACATGAGCTGAAGCTGAAGATTGTTTTGACCTGTCTTCCATGTTCTTGAATAATACATAAACTAACTTATTTGAACTTCTGAGATACCTCATTAGATCTCAAATAATGAAATATGAACTATATCTAATATTTTTAATTTATTCTGGACTTAGTCAAGAGAAATGTTGTGATGTCATATGTGACTATCACAACTGTTATAAATTAGTTATATATAAGAAGGATTATATTATATATTATATTATATGATAAATTATATATATGTGACTCATAATATTGAGGGTAGGCTAATGTAAAGTATGCACAAACCATGTGTTATAGTATACTAAAACCTTTAGATTTTAATTTAATTGAATTTAATTTTTATCTATTTGTCACAAACTTTATTTAGCTTGTATTTTCACAACTAGTAGACTGATTTTCATAAACTAAGTTGCACTGGAAAGTCCCAAATGATGGCTATCCATATATATATAGAATGTACAAAAGTAACAATAGATTACTGAGATATTAGACCATCAGTAACTACAAGTTTTATTGGCTATTATTTCAGGAACAACTAAATAGATTCTCATGATCAAAGTTATGTTGGAAAGTGCTCATCAAATGATTTCTAATGATATATCATATATTATATAGAGATTAGTATTTATAGAGATACAAATATATCAATGTAGTAATATAATTAGTTATCTTCTAAAATTAGCCTAACACCTGCTATGAAAGATGATAGCCCCACCAGGTACAAGTTTTGATCATGTGACAGAAACAGCTTGTGCACAGACTATTACTATTTTGTATAAATACTTTTGTATTTGAGAATTAGATCTTAAACTTAACAACATCAGTTTTCTTTAATTATTATCAATCATTATCCCTTATTATCATTGACATCTGTATTGATCTTAATCATCATTGTTATCAATATTAAACTTCTAAATCACTCCTAAACCTCTGAGAGTGTACCCAAGGTTTAGATATCACAAATAAGTGAGTAGTTCATTTTGTGATATTTACTAGAGATGGTGAAATCTTCTTCTATCCTTCTATTTGCTCCTGATACAATGCTATCCTACTCACATTAACCATCAGATGAATTTTTATTAATATCAGTAACTCCAATATCACCACATTCTCTAATATAATTTTTTATTTTATATAATTTCACAAATTTCTCTATCAACTTCATTGTCTCTCTATTCCTCATCTACTATCTTAAGTCCTTCATACTCAATAACACTTTATCTCCTACTTTATACTCCACTGCCTTCTATTTATATATTTCTTCATCTCCTCCTGTAACTTCTTCAATACTGCTTTTGTCTTCTTATTCATTTTTTAAATTTTTTTTACAAACTCTTCTGCTTTTATATGCTTCTTTTTTCTTATTTCAAAGCACATTCTTAGTTCTATTTCATAGTTAACCTTGAATGGTCAAAGATGAACTCTGTAGTTACCAACTATTCTGACCAATTTTCTTGTATATGATTGATATATATTCTTAAGTACTGTTCTAACTCTTGATTTGTCCTCTCCATCTGTCTATCTGTCTATGGATAAAAAGCTGTTGATAACTTCATTTTTATCTCCAACGTTTTGTTTAACTCCTTCATCAATCCTGCTGCAAACTACAGTCCTCTATTTAAAACCACACTCTCCAGCAATCCATGCAACTTCCACATATTATCCCTAAACAACCTTGATAATCCTTCAGCTATTATTTTTTTGTTGTTGCTATAAAATATAACATTTTTGAAAACCTATCATATACTACCAAAATTAAATCATGACACTGGTAACTTCATAATAAAGTCTACCAATATATGTTGCCATAGTCTTTTTGATACTGTGTTTGATCTTAATTTTCCTGCTAGCATTTCCACTCTATTCTTCATCCTCTGACACTGATTATATCCTTCTATATATCATTTTACCTCCTTAGTAACTCCTGGACATTAATAATTCCTAGTAACCAATTCTACTATCTTTCACTATCCTTCATGTCCTATTATTAGTGTATTATGATGTAGTTGAATAATCTCCAACTTCAAACTCTCATTCTTCAGAACATATATCTTTTCTTTCAATACTAACTCATCTTTAATCTGCCACTCATCATTTCTCAATATCTTTACTTCTGCCTTCTTTATTTCTTCTACTATTTTTACTACTTCATCATCTTTTAACTCTGATTTTTTAATTTTTTTAATACTTTCTTCTTCAGCTCTTTCAATTAATAACTATCTCTTTTTCATAGCTCTAATTTCCAACCACTATTTCTTTAACATTACTTGATCTTCATCATCCCTCTCTATTTCCTTTACCCAATTTGCTCTCCTACTCAACTATTTGCTTGTTCCATACTCTTGCTAGCTACATATTTCAAAGTGAAATCAAATTTAAGTTTTTATGATCTATCCAAATCTTGAACTGACTCTTAGTTCTTTCTAAGAAATGCCTCCATGCTTCTAGACATTTAATAATTGCCAACATTTCTTTATCATAATTCCTTTTGGCTTCATTCAATGACTTCAAAATATAGGCTACTGGCCTTTACTTCTCATCCTCACACTTTATTGACAACACTCCTTCCATAGCAAAATCTGACACATCTACTTCTACTCTCATCTCTCTATTCAAGTCTGATGTTACTAAGACTGGTTCTATTATAAATATCTTTTTTCAATTCCTCAAAAGCTTTCTGCTGTCTCTCTCTCCAATTCCACTTCACATCTTTTTTTGTCACCTCATAAAGGGGTTTTGCTACTCTTGCAAAATCTTTGACAAACTGTCTATAATAAACTGTCTATAATAGCTTGCCAGTCCCAAAAACTTCTGCACATCCTTCATATTCCTTGATACTAGCCAATCCACTACTCCCTGAACATCCTCTTTCTCCATCTTCATCCCATCTAGTCCTATTATGACTTCTAAAAACCCAACCTCCCTAACTTCTACACATATTTTTCTGGTTTTACAAATAAGTCATTTTCTGCTATCCTTCTCAGTACTTCTTCCACAATATTGCTGTGTCTCTTCTTTGTCTCTGTTCCTACTATCACATCATCAATAAACATTGTTACATCTTCTATCTTTATCATATTCCTTAGCAAGTCATTTTATCATTGTTTGAAAAGTTACTGGTGAGTTTGTTAGTCCAAAAAACATTACCATTGACTCAAAAGCACTCTTTGGCATTGAGAATACTGCTTTTCACTTGTCTCCTTCCTTTATCTTCACATTGTTATACCCCCACCTCAAGTCTATTTTTGTAAACACCTTCTTTCTTATATTATTTATCAAATCTAATATTAGTGGTAATGGATAATTGTTCTTGACTGTCCAACTGTTTAGATATCGATAGTTCTGCACCATCCTCTTCTTTTTATTTTTCTTTGGCATAAAGAACACCAGTGACATCTGTAGTGATTTTGATAGTCAAATATACCTCTTTTTTAACTGATCTCTCAAAAACTCCTATACTTCCTCCCTCTCTATTCTAGACAATAGATATATCTTCCTCTTTCTTGGAACAAATCCTTTTTTGAGATCTATAGTATAATCCCATGTCTTTCTCATTGGTATTCTCTCTGACTCCTTCTTTTCAAATACTTTCAAATATTTATGGAACCTTTTAGAAACAATTTTCTCTATCATCCTAATTTCTATCAAATCTTTCTCTTCTCTCTGCTTCTCTTCTACCATTTTTGCTATTTCCATCTCTTTCTTAATAATTGGTTTTCTAAATTCTTTCTTCTTTTCTCTTTATATCTTTTCTTTCTTCTGTTTCTTTTCATTTTGCTTTTATCATTCTAGGTTTGTTTGCTTTGTCTTCTATTACTTCCCACACTTATCTGGACATCTTATCATTTTCACCTTCTCAGTCTTCTAATTAGTTTCTGAATTATGGTATACTAGCCACAGTATTTTCAATATCATACTCTACTTTTGCCCTCTTATCACATCTATCTCCATTTTCTCCTTGTATCTTCTATAAAACAATTCAACCTTTACTATATGCTTAATTGGTTCTTCATGATTAAAGATACTGTCTACAATTCTCATATATATCAGCCTCTTTAGCTTCTTCTTCTTAAACTTGTTCTTCCTTGTAAAATCTGAACTTATCACCAACTCTGTTACACCACTGTCCAATAATACCTTCATAGTAATTCCATTTTTACCATCTTCTTGCTTCAATCCTATCTTCACTATCACTTCTCTCAATAGTTTCTTCTTTTTTTCTGGTTCCTTGCTAAAAATTTCTGCCTGTATTACTTTACTGATCAAAACTTTGAATTTAGCTGATATTCTGGTCCCTTAACTTCTGCTCTTCTTGTCAAAATCAAAGACAGTAGACTTTAATTGTTTTCAGTTTTTTTTAAATTTATTTTCTATTTTAGAATCTAGGGTTAGGGTTTAAAGTGGTGCAGTATCACATATTGGTTACAAGGTTACAGTCATGGTCACATGACCATATGTCACATGGAATATTGTAGAAGGATCTCAAAAAGAATGACATCACTACAGTATATGTAACATATGTTGATCTTAAGGCTGACATATTGTTATGATTCAAAGCTCAAAGTGTTTAAGCAATGAAACAACTCTTGTATTGAGTAACACAAGAGAACTTGATAGAGTTCCTAATACAAAGTAGTCTACCTTATATACTACTACTTATGGTCTGTGCTTGCTACTGTGCATCCTACCCTAAATG
>Ga0157368_1001181_pt1 | contig 11287 bp, 10 predicted proteins | sample AttbisABBM3_FD_113146 | JGI IMG/M metagenome (GOLD analysis project Ga0157368, IMG submission 113146) | Fungus gardens microbial communities from leaf cutter ant in Botucatu, State of São Paulo, Brazil - Atta bisphaerica ABBM3 | ecosystem: Host-associated > Fungi > Mycelium > Unclassified ...
CATCGCACGCCGCGGTAATGACATCATTAATTTAACGAAGCGTGAATACGAGCTATTATTAATTTTGATGGAAAATATTAACGTTGTACAATCTCGTGAAGAATTGTTAAAGAAGGTTTGGGGTTACGATTCACAAATTGAAACTAACGTTGTAGATGTTTACATTCGTTACTTGCGTAATAAAATTGATCAACCAGATTCTCGTGCGTCATACATCCAAACCGTTCGTGGAACGGGATATGTCATGCGTCAATAGGATGTGAGGATTAATTAATGGGGAGTAAACTATCCATTATTGAAGAAACACCGCAACGTAAAGGCCTTTCATTAAAATGGAAATGGGCGTTAGGTTCTGCTGCTGGTGTTTTTTTAATATTTACAATTTTTGCTTGGTTTATGATTCAAGCATTTTCAACGCAGATGTTAAAGACCGAACGCCAACAAGTGGTCGCATCACTTTCAATTGTAACTGATCGGTTAAAATCGCTGGATGAAAAGCGACTTTTGCCAGCTAATGTTGATCGAATGTTACGTCCAAAGTCAAATGACTTAGATCAAGTGGTTAATGATCCAGTTGTGCAACAAATTACTCGTCAAGATTATACAGTGCATGTCTATAACGCATTAGGCAGTCAAGTATACCCAAGTCATGGTGCAAGCATTCCGTTTAAACCGGTTGGCCATCAAGAAGTTCAGCTGACTAAGATTCATGGTAAGCATCTACTTGTTGGGCGCCAGGTATTGAAAAATCGTGATAATCAGTTGTTAGGATATGTGGTAGTTGAAAATCATTTAACAAACTACCACGCAACATTTAATCGCGTGTATTTGATTATTGTCATTTTAATTGCATTAGGGTTATTTTTAGTTGCGTTGTGGGGCTACTGGTTATCAGACTATTTCCTGCGTCCGATGAATAACATCAAGCGGGTTGTTGATGCAATGCAAGAGGATCCGCAATCACAAGCACGAGTTGAAATTCTTGACCGTAGTCCAGATGAGTTAACAGATTTATCAGAATTGCTTAATGATATGCTGAATCGGATGCAACGCTTTATTTTACAGCAACACCAATTCGTTGAAGATGTTTCGCATGAATTACGGACACCGGTTGCGATTGTTAAAGGCCATATGGAGCTGTTGAACCGATGGGGCAAGGATGACCCGAAAATTCTAGCAGAATCAATCGCGGCATCCTTACAAGAAATGCGGCGAATGGAAGTTTTGGTTTCTGAGATGCTAGATTTAACGCGAGCTGATCAAGTTGAATTAACCTTCCGCGACGGTAATACAGACGTTAAAGAAATGATGCATAGTATTTACAATAACTTTCAAATGATCCACCCCGATTTTACGTTTGGATTGGATGATGATTTGAAAGCTGCAACATATGTAAACATGAGTCGTGATCATTTAGAGCAAATTTTGATTATCTTGTCAGATAATGCGGTTAAATACAGTCAATCTCGTAAAGAAATTCATTTTGCAGTGGCACGCTCTAATCACATGGTTGAACTAGCCGTCCAAGACTTTGGTGAAGGTATCAGTCCTGAAGATGCATCGCATGTCTTTGATCGCTTCTATCGTGTTGATAAGGCTCGATCACGTAAACAGGGTGGAAACGGACTTGGTTTGAGTATTGCACAAAAGTTAGTAGAAGGTTACGGTGGTCATATTGAACTGGAGTCTGCAATTGGACAAGGGTCAATTTTTAGAATCACATTGCCTATTAAGTCAAAAAAATAGTAAACTAAAGGATGTCGTTAATGATTAGCGACGTCCTTTTATTTATAGGAAATGAGAAAAATAATGATTGTAAAACATGCGATTCTACATATTTTAGATAAAGATGCAGGTAATTTAATTGCCTCACAAGGTGAAATCGATTTAACACAACCTGGCTTGCACGACTATTTTGAAAAAATAACAGCTAAATTCCAAGTAAGTGATTATAAAACCGGCGTATTAATGGGAACTGACTACTTAGCACAAGTCGTTGATGATGCAAATGGATTAACTTTTGCTGAAAAAACAACCCAATTGGCCGAAAAATTGTTCGATGTTATTGCTGCGAGTGAAGCTGTTCCAGCGGGGGATTTAATTAGTGTTGAGTTTTCAGAAGGTATGGATGATTTTCTGGGGATTTTTAAATTAAATTTTGCACCACATTATGCGCATATGGTTGATTATCGTGATGATCAGTTAGTGAATAATTTAGTATTAAATCAGGCCATTTTACCCAGTGCTTCTCAAAAAGTTGATGAAGGATTAATTTTAAATTTAATGACTGGTGAGTACTTATTAGTCGAGAAACAATATCTTATCGATGGACATCGCGTAAATTATTTTTCAGAACGCTTTTTAGAAATTAAACCGGAAACGTCCACTAAAGATAATATTAATACGATTAAGCGAGCCGTGAAATCAGTTGCCGCTAAGTTTGATGTACCAGAACATGAAGCGTTAGCCAATACGCAAAATGCCATTTTTGATGCCGTACAAGAAGATGGTCAAATTAAGACGTCAGAAATTGCTGATGCCGTTTTTCAAGGCAATATTTCAGCTAAACAAGCCTATCAAGAAGTTTTGACTGATAAAAATTTGGCTGAAGAAATTGTTGTACCAAATGCACCTCGTTATGAGAAGAAATACCATGTACAACGCTTTAAATTAGATTCAGGTATTGAGATTGCAATCCCAATTGATATCTATCAAGATCGTAGCAAAGTTGAATTTATTAATAATCCAGATGGTACAATGTCATTAATGATTAAAGATATTGAATCTATTGTAAATAAGTTTACGTCATAGAAAAGGCACCGTTCAAATTGCAATTGAACGGTGCCTCTTCAGTTATGAAGGTGTATCAGCCTTATCTAATAACGCTTTAAGGTCACTTTGGCGTTGTGATTTAGGAATAAACAAGCCTAGTAGCTCATTGTTGATTCCAGCCATAACATGAACAACATGCCCTGAATCATCAGTTTCAACCGTCAAAGGTGATTTAAGTGATTTATTGGGCCGCGCTAAGACATCTGTAATCGTCCAATCATCAATTGACATGCCTCGAGGTGTTTTAAAAATGGTTGTATCTGGATCTTCAGCCATGCAAATTTGGCGCATTAATGGTTGTGAAACTGGTAAGGCATCTGAATCTTTTAATTTCACAAGGTTGTATGGTAAGTTGTGGTTGGTTAAAAAATCTTCAACCGATTGAAGCGCGCTCACAGCTGATGAACGGTGTGAGTATGAATATACAGTAATGCTCATAAGTTGGCTCCATTTCTAATCAATAATATTTATCTATATTGTCACATAAAACAAACAAAAAACAAGTTTGATTAAAATGTATTTCACTAATATTGATAAAACGTTTCTAAAATAAGATTTTAATTATTATATAATGAGAATTCAATTTGATTTATTATCCTTTATTGTCATGCTTTCCAAAGCAGAGTAGAATTACATCTTGTATATTTATGATTTTCTCATAAAGGCATAATTGAATAAGATAAGGAGTTTTCTTATGGATAAGAAACGAATTGGCCTAGGCGCCCTCGTCTTAATGATGTTTACGACGATTTTTGGGTTTGCTAATGGTCCAGTTGCGTTTGCTCGTATGGGGTACGCAGCCATTATCTGGTATATTCTGGGAGCATTGCTATTCTTCTTGCCAACTTCAATGATGTACGCTGAATTTGGTGCCTCATTTAAGGACGCAAAGGGTGGAATTTACTCTTGGATGGAACGTGCATTGGGGAAGAAAATTGCCTTTATTGCAACGTTTATCGGATTAGCTTCATGGATTATTTGGATGATTTCAGTTTCACAAAAAGTGTGGATTCCGCTTTCAACTTTAATCTTTGGTAAAGATATGACAACCACTTGGTCAATCTTTGGTCTAAACGGTGGTGCAACAGTTGGTTTATTGGCGATTTTATTTGTACTAGTTGTTGCGTTTTTCGTAACACGTGGCGTTAAGTCAATTTCTCGTATTTCAGCTATTGGTGGCGCTTTTGTAATGGCCTTGAACGTTATTTTATTGTTGGCCTCAATCGTTGTATTGATTGGACACCATGGTAACTTCGCAGAGCCATTACACTGGAAATCATTCTGGGTATCCGGAAATCCTGATTACAAGTCAATCGCACAAATGATTTCATTTGCCCTTTATGCCATTTTTGCTTATGCAGGGTTAGAGCAAATGGGTGGTATTATGGAAGATGTTGATAAGGCTGAAAAGACTTATCCAAAGGCGGCTTTGATTGCCACAACCATTATTGGATTGGGATATGCTATTTCAATTCTTTTGTGGGGTGCATCAACCAACTGGTTACAATTAGCAGGTGACAAGTCAGCTAATTTAGGGAACATCACGTACGTTTTGATGAATAACTTAGGTACACAATTGGGTGATGCAGTTGGCTTGAGTCATGCTGGTGGTGTGGTCTTAGGATCAATTTTTGCGCGTTTTGCTGGAATTTCAATGTTTTTTGCTTATGTTGGATCATTCTTTGTTTTGACATATGCACCATTGAAGTCATTCTTGCTAGGATCACCTAAGGAAGTTTGGCCAAAGAAATTTATTAAGTTGAATTCACATGATGTACCAGCCGTAGCGGTCTGGTCACAAGCAATTGTTGTTTCAGTTTTGATTTTGTTGATCTCATTTGGTGGTAAGAACGCTTCACAATTATACTTGGTATTGACGAACATGGGTAACGTGTCATCAACATTGCCATATGTGTTCTTGGTAGCGGCTTTCCCATTGTTTAAGCGTCTAAATGATGTGGAACGACCATTTGTGTTCTACAAGTCACCAGTGGCAACATGGGTAACAACCATTGTTGTTGAAGTTTTGACAATTGTATCGATTGTCTTGACTGTTATTGATCCATTCCGTTCAGGCGATTTGTTTAGTGGTATTTGGACAGTAGCTGGACCAATCTTCTTTGGTGTTCTAGCATGGGCACTATTCACAATTGGTGAAAAGAAGCACGGCAAGTTATAAAAGTTAATTAGACTGAGGCAAATATATTTTGCTTCAGTTTTTTTATTATAAAACTATTGCATTTATTTTTATTTAGCGGTATTATTATATATGTCCTGATGGGATATATATAAATTGCGGATGTAGTACAATGGCTAGTGCTCCAGCCTTCCAAGCTGGGAATGCGGGTTCGATTCCCGTCATCCGCTTAATGAATAGTTTGTTAACCCTGTAGATAATATTTCTACAGGGTTTTTTTACGCAATTTTTTCTTTAAGTGTAATTTAAGTTTTCTTGCGTATAAAAATTAGTTGTAACTAAAAATTTATTTCAAATTAGTTACAACCTAAATGACTAACAATAAATTGATGTTGCATTATTAATTGAATAAATGGATGGAAATAAATATGCATAATAATCGCAAACAAAAATTAATAGATCTTTTTAACCATGCGTTAGCGGAAGTGCCACCGCAAACAGAATTACACCAATTTTTAATGACTAGTAAACAACAAGTATTGGATAACCAATTTAAGGGCCTTGAATCAATAGCCTTTGCAGATCGGATTTCAAGAATAGTACGACGGACCCAATCTGGTGTTCCTAATTCAGTTACTAAACTTCTAGCGGAAGTGAATCGCCGCAATATTTGGCAACAAATTGCCTTGGGACTAAGATTTATATAATCTGAATTAAGTCAGTCAAGCATGGGTAGCAAATAAATAGTCCATTTTTTATAAAAAAGTTAATGCTCTTGTTAAGTTATTTGACAAATAAAAAAACGTGTTATAATAAAATAATGAATTTTTAAGAGAAAAGGGATTATACTTCCATGAAGATTAAAGGCTTAACGCCCATTTTGTTTATTTTATTAATTATTTTGTTTGTGACGGGGCACGCAAATTTCTTATCAGGACCGCTAACTAGTTTTATGGATTGGGCTGGTAATTTAATCGGGGGCACCAATCACGTTGGTTGGGCAATTATTATTTTGACTTTTGTTGTCCGTTTAATTTTGTTGCCAATGATGGTTAGCCAACAACGAAAGGCCACTATTCAACAAGAAAAGATGCGTCTTTTGCAGCCACAAATGACGAAGATTCAAGAAGCCCAAAAGAATGCCCAAACACAAGAAGAAAAGATGTTAGCTTCACAAGCGATGATGTCTGTTTATCGGGAAAATGGTGTTTCAATGCTTGGTGGCATGAACTTTGCGACGTTGATTATTCAATGGCCAGTCTTCTTAGGATTGTATGATGCCATTAAGCATTCACATGGTATGGCACATGCAGCATTCTTCGGAATTAACTTAGGCTCACAATCTGCTATCTTAGCAATTGCAACTGGAATTGCATATGCATTGCAAGCGTACTTATCAATGGTTGGTATCCCAGCTGAACAAAAGAAGCAAATGCAGTCTATGATGTATATCATGCCAATTATGATGTTGATTATGACATGGGTAACGAACGGTGGAATTGCGCTGTACTTCTTCGTTGGAGCATTAGTAATGATTATCCAAACATTGATTATCATTGTTTGGCGGCCACGGTTGCGTGCTCACGTTGCTGAAACTTTCACGGTCAAAGATGTTGTTGATGACGCACTATCTGGTCGTTTACAACCACAAGCATCTGGTCCATTTGCGGAAGCAATGAAGGCGGCACAAGCTCAACAGGCCGGTCGACAAGCTGAAACAGATGAACGTAAAGATATTACAGAAAATGCGCAAGAACATGAACAAACAACTGGTACAGGACGCAATGCTGGCAAGCAACGTCGTTAAGCCCAGTATATGAAGTATTAAAACCTGTTAATCACTATGATTAACAGGTTTTTTTACTTAAAAATTTGCTAAAATAGAGATATTACATAGAACTGAGTGAGGGGCTTAGATGACAACACAAGCAGGGACGCATATCGCTGAAAAAATTAGATTTCGCGATTTTGTAGTTTTTACAATTGGAACGGCCATGTATGGGTGGGGCTTGGTTAATATTAACATTCCCAATCATTTGGCTGAAGGTGGTCTATCTGGTATTACATTGATTTTAAGAGCGTTATTTGGTGTTAATCCTGCATTATCAACTATTATTTTGAATATACCACTACTACTATTAGGATTACGCTTATTAGGGCGCCGGGCATTAATTTATACATTGTATGGCATTGGTGGTTTATCATTTTGGCTATGGTTTTGGCAGTTGCATCCAATGAATTTAAATTTACACCATGATCTGTTAATATCTGCCTTACTAGCGGGTATTTTTGGTGGATTAGGCTCAGGTTTAATTTATCGATTTGGCGGTACAACTGGTGGAACTGATGTTATTGCACGTATTCTAGAGCAAAAGTTAAACATCCCCATGGGACGCACCTTATTTGCTTTAGACGTTGTCGTGTTAGCAGCATCTTTGGTATATATTAATGTTGTCGAAATGATGTATACAGTTATTGCCGCATTTGTATTTTCACAATTAGTTAATTTTACCGAGCAAGGGTCATATGCTGCACGAGCCTTTTTAATCTTTACCAGCAAACCAGAAGATATTTCCCACGCTATTATGACAGAGTTAGAACGCGGAACATCGTTATTACATGCTGAGGGTGGCTATACGCATAATAATCAAAAAGTTGTCTATGCAGTAGTAGATCCATCAGAAATGAATGTTGTCCGACGCATTATTGCCGATATTGATCCACAGGCTTTTGTGACAATTATGGATACCCAAGAAACTTTAGGTGAAGGGTTTACTTATGGACAACCAACAAAAAAACGGCGATTAAGTTTTAATAAATAAACAAAAATCCACCCTTATCAGCATCCACATGAGCTGCTGATAAGGGTGGATTTTATTTATGATTACAAATTAGCATGTTGTGCTTCAGTCATTTCCGTGGCAATTTGTGCCATCTCATTGATTGATTCGTGCATTCCCGTTGCAATCCATCGAATTGCTAAGGCTAACATCCCTGATGCCGTAAAATCGGATACATAATCAACGGAGATCGTATTATTAGCGTGTAGGGCATACAAATTAGCGTATGTACCGTGCAAAATATCACGCAAAGGCGGGTAGAATTGCTCACGCAACCCTGCGTTTAATAAAACGGCGATTGCCATCCCGTTAGCCTTAATAAAGCCAAAGAAGGCTGCAGCTATTTGTTGACCGTCTAAAGGTAAAGCCGCAGCTTCCTTAGCAAAGTCATCGGTTAATTGCGCCACAATAGTTGTGATTACGGCTTCCTTTGTACCAAAATGGCGATAGAAGGCCATCCGTGACACGCCTGCCATGCGGGTAATTTCAGTCACCGCAAGTTGGTCATAGGACTGGCTTTGCAACAAAGTAAGTGTCGCATCAATAATTTGATCGTCAGTCTGCTGACGAATACTTTCCGTTAACATGTTTTTCATATCTCTAATATAACGATATTTTAATAAAAATGGTGGATTTTGCGGTAATCGCAAGAATGCCTTTAACGCCTTTAACAATCGTTTAACTTTGGCCAGAAAACTTTAGAAGATATTAAAAAATCCAGCCAGTAAAGTATGGTGTTTCTATACTTTACTGGCTGGATTTTTGCGGACTAATTTTGTCGTTGTTGTTTATAATTGGCAAGTTCCGGAGACAGAACTGTTGCAACATTTGCTAAATCATTTTGTGTTCGTGCACCAACCATAGCCATTAATTTAGTTAGATGTTCTTGCCACTGGGTGATTTCGGTAATCAAACCATCTGTGCCATCTGAGAGAACCGTGTGCAAGAAGTGACCAGCAACCCCAACTGCCTTGGCGCCCATAATTTGGGCTTTTAAAACATCAAGTGGGTCTTGAATACCGCCAGTTGCTAAGATAATAGGTGCATTAGTCACAAATTGGGCTTCTAGTAGGCTTTCAGCGGTTGTTTGACCCCAATCATATAGATATTCATGGGTTGTGCCTAGTTCACGGTTACGGCGGTCTTCTATAACCGCAAAATTCGTACCAGAACGGCCGCCGATATTAATATATTGGGCGCCGAGGTCCCGGAGTTGTTGGATGGTTTCTTTGGCCATACCAAAACCAACTTCTTTAATAATAACAGGGACAGGCGCTGTTTGAATGATATCTGCTAAATCATCTTGCCAATAAAAGGTGCGGTCGCCTTCAGGCATAACGATTTCTTGCGCTACATTAATATGCACCTCTAAAGCATTAGCATCCAACATATCAATCACTTGTAGCGCATGCTCAGCAGAGTGACCTGCACCAATATTGGCCATGATAAAGCCATCAGGGTTAATATTACGCACGGATTTAAAGGTAGCAATGGCAGCTGGGTCTTTTAAAGCAACACTTTGCGAACCAACGGCCATTGCTAAACCAGTTTCTTTGGCCGCTTGAGCGAGTTGTTCATTGATGTGACCCGTTCGCTGGCTACCGCCGGTCATAGCCTCAATGTAAAAAGGCGTGGTCATGTTGAGTAACGCATCTTGTACAGTCAAATCAACATCAGCAACGCCGATTTCTGGTAAACCTTGATGAATTAATCGTACTTGTTGTAGAGATGAGATTGGCGTTTGACGTCGAAACTCTGATTCTGCTAAAGCTAAATGTTCATCTTTACGGTGAGCGTGTGCAGATTCCATAGATTAAATCTCCTTATGATAAGCAATAGATAAAGGTAAGGGGACAATGCCTTGCGCTTGCCAAGCTTGTTTAATCGCCGTGGCAACTGCAGGATTATTTGTCATAGCAATCCCATTATCACCACCGCCGGCACCGGATATTTTTGCAACACCACCTTGTTTATGGGCTAAAATGCGCAATTTTTCAAGATCTGCCGTTTGGTAGTTAATCCCTAATTTTTCAGTATAGGTAATTAATTGTTGTTGATTAGCTGTTAAGGCATCCACGAATAGGGGGTAATTCTGGGTATTGATGGCGAATGCCATTTTTTCAATAACTGGTCGACTAGCATCAGCTAACTGCTGTTTAGCTTGTGCGCGATTAATAGGATGACCCACAGCGAGCAATTGCTGTGTATCAGCGGGGGTTCCTGTCCAACCAATTAATATTTGCCAGTTTGCCGGTAAAGTAATTGACTTAATTTTTAGTAACGGCCAGGGTTGAGTAATTAAATCCGTAATAGTAGTGGGCTTTGATAACCAAGTTGTGATAATATCATCGGCAAAACGTTGATACATAATTAGGCCACCTGATATGGCAGTTGCTAAATCCCCCATTGAACCCGCTTTAAAATTTGGCGTGGTCATGGTAATCAATACACCTAGTTTAAATAGCGCCAAATCAGATAAGGGTAGGTGATATTGCTCATGAAAAGTGCGTATAATAGCTGCCACTACAGCGGCTGATGAACCTAACCCTAATTTGTGTTCATTGAAAGTTAGTTCACTTTTTATTGTTAACGTGAAACCAACCAACTTGTGCGTTTGTTCAGCTAATAAAGTTTGTATAACTTGGAGTGTTCTTATAACTAAACGCCAATCATCAGTGAGCTGTTGTGTCGGTAAGTCAGCGATTATTAAACTTTTTTGCCCCAATGTATCACTAATAAGTTGAATGGCGTCATCATTATCATGAATTGTCAGTGTGGCTGTCACGAAACGATCAACAGCAAAAATAATACTTGGTTGACCAGGCAGGGTAACTGCATATTCACCAGCTAAATATAATTTACCGGGGGCTTTGGCAGTAACCATTAGATTGCATCTCCTTCGATAATATTAATGCCAGGTCCCGGAGTTGCTGCTTGCACGCTAACATGTGGGACAACCTTTTTCAGTGCATCCGTAATAATGGCCGTATCTTTAGGATCTGAAATGAGTTTCACATTTGGTCCAGCATCCATTGTGGCATAAACTGGAATACCTTGTTCACGTAATTGGGCGGCTACATTAATAACGGTCCATGATAAGTCAGTTAAATAGTTAAATGGTGGCTGAGCAGTTGCATTGGTTGCGTGCATTTGTAAAGCATTACTTTCTGCTAATTCACCAATTGTCGTCAAATCATGGGCAGAAATAGCTTCTTCCATGGTAGTAACATGGTCATTACCATTTGCAACCCAGTAATCATACAACGGTGACGTCATTTTGGCATGTTGCATGCCACCGCGTGAATCAATTTTTTTTGGTTGGTCATTGATAATAACCGTTAATAATTGAATTGGCCAATCAACGACTTCGTTAATCGGTTGCCCAACGGATGACAAGTCATCCGTACCACGTTGCCACTTCGCAAATCCACCAAAAATAGACCGTGAAGCAGATCCTGATCCACGCCGAGCTAAGCGA
>Ga0157368_1001182_pt1 | contig 11282 bp, 9 predicted proteins | sample AttbisABBM3_FD_113146 | JGI IMG/M metagenome (GOLD analysis project Ga0157368, IMG submission 113146) | Fungus gardens microbial communities from leaf cutter ant in Botucatu, State of São Paulo, Brazil - Atta bisphaerica ABBM3 | ecosystem: Host-associated > Fungi > Mycelium > Unclassified ...
GTTTTGTAAACTTTTATAACCTCCAGGAAGTATATTGATTTAACTAATAGTGCTCATCTTCAAAAATAAGAACTCCTAGAAATAGCAACTATTCTAAATACTTAATAGAGTCTATTCCAATTTAATAGAATAGTACTAACATAAGTGAAGAATTATTACAATCAATATCTCATGCTTCACATGTTACAAACTCAAGTCCTTAGAGTTGGATAAGTGAATGAACCTTGTATTAGATTAATACAAGAGAACTCGATAGAGAACTCTGTACAGAATAGTCTACTTTATATACTAAAACCTCATGGTCTGTGCTAACTACTTCTAGCCTACCCTAAACAGCTATGTGTTTGCCCTAAGGTCAACATGTATTGCACATATTGTATGATAATATCCTTTTAAAACCTTCTATATCCTTCTATATATCTCACAACTTGTGACTATTACTGTGACCATGTCATCTGATGTGACTGATTGTGTGACAGTGTGATCTTGTCACTCTAACCCTAGTTATAAAAGAAAAATAAATCAAAAAGAAAATTGAAATGAAAATGAAAATAATCAGAGTTCACTACTTTTGACTTTGATATCACAGGTGGTTGCTTTATGAACAACATATGTTGGGATTTGTTTGTTTCTGTTTTATTTAACTACTGCACCTTGTTATTTCCATATGTATACTCAGTCAGCACCTCATATAGTAGTAGAGGCTTTCTTATTGTTTTTTTAAGAATACTATATGTATTTCTCATTGTTAATAGGTATATATAGCTATAAATACTATTTTGTATCCTTACACTTTACCAATTGACCCATTTTCTACTCTTACTCAAATCTTTGTTTAAGTTGCAATCTGAGCCAAGCTAAGATTATAACAAGAATGATAATAACCAAATGGTTAGAAACTCTAATAGAAATATTAGAGTGAATAGCAGGGTCTACAGAGTTTTACAGAGTTTTACAACCTTTAGAAAGTAATAAGTGAATAAAATGGGAACTTTTGAGAGTAATAACTATTCTAAATACTAATAGAGTTTATTCCAATCTAACATAACAGTGATAATATAAGTGAAGTGTTATAATAGCTAATGCCAGTAATAGCAAAGGTATATAAACTTATATAAGACTAGTATATCTCTATTACTTTCATATTAGAATTTACAAGAAGAACTTAACAAAGTTCTTATTGCTACAATGTACACTATATATACTAGTCTTACTGGTCTATATTCTATACTAGTTATCTTATCTTAAAGCTACATGTGTTATTCATAAGTTCACCTCACCATACTCTAACTATAAGGTAAACATACTATACCTATACCTTCTACCATCATTATGCTAAAATTTTCTACTATCTTCTAGATCTATAATGTTATCATATGTAGATCTCTATTACTAAAAAAAACAAACAAAAACAAAAACAAAATTATAATATAAAGAATGATAATAGCCAGATGGTCAGAAACTTTAATAAAAACATCTAGAACTCTACTAAAAGAGGAAAGAAGAGAGTTTATGTCAGATATACTGAATATCAGAATCAAAGATAATAAACTCTATTTATTTTTACTTTTTTATATGACTGTCACAAATTGTCACAGGTCACAGTCACACAATCATATATCATAGAAGAATATAGAAGGTTTCAGAATAATAATATTATACTATATTAACAACATATAGTATATATATTTTTTAGAATAGGCTAGGTTTAGTATAGTATAGACTATTAGCCAAGTATATATAAGGTAGACACTTTACACTTGGAGCTCCATCAAGTTCTCTTGTGTAATTTCTATACAAGGTTCTTTTTTAACTTAACTCTGAGTTTTAAGTTATAATATTAGAGAGATTTAAGAATAGAGGTTAACAATGTGTGGAAGACTACAAGATTTGGCAAAGATAAAGGAATACTAGCTAATAAAGTAAAAATACCATAGAGTTTGATAGGATTAGAAGCAAATTTTAAGTATAAAAACTTTATGCAAAGAAAGATTTTCTTATAGAAAATATCTAAAATTCTACTAGAAGAAAAAGAAAGAAAATTTACAGTAGGAATACTAATAAGATTGATAACAGAGATTAATAGCATGCTTGTAGAAGTCTACAGAGTTTAACAGATTGGTCTGAGAAAAACCACAGAGTTTAGCAAAAATAGTAAAGTACTAACTTATGGGGAGCAAAAATATTATAGAGTTCAACAAGATCAGAGGCAAAGTATAAGTACTTAAACTTAATGCAAAAACAAGTTTTCTTATAGTTATCCTAACATCTATCCTCATTTAAGTCTTCCCTCATTTAAGTCTTTATCTAAGTTACAACCTAAGCCAAGCTTAGAATTATAATATATATCTAGAATATGAGAAAGCAGATCAATGTAAATATGGAAGACAATAATATACTATAAAAGACTACAAAGCATTATAAAAGATTAAGAAAATATAAGAAAGAAAAGCCAGTCAATATATCTAGACTGCTAGAAATGATTATAGGCAACTTGGAAAGTAGGTCAGTACTAATATATAGATCAGCAGATAAGTAAAGATAACAAACCAAAGTATAGAAAAGTAGATTAATCAGAAAATACAGGAGAATAGGTTTCCTTACAAGTATAGTTTAAGAGTTATCTTAGTTTGTGGTTGCCATAACAGGACTATGAATTGGTAAAAGTAGGAGTTTTCTTTGACAACTGTTTATTCTAATCCTAAATAACCTTAGTTTCAGTTCTTTCAAAAGAATATCTGAAATTAAAAACTTCCACAATCAAAAACTTTCACAATTCCAATTTTAAAACAATACTTTTCATGTAGTCAGGGAATATTATATAATTTTCCTGATTTGATATGAATTTATCTTAAATTTTACTGAAAATGAGCCAAGTTATACATTAGTCTGGGATATAATTATAATTGTCTAAGTCTTGATTTGTACATGAAAAAACTGAAGTGTTTCATTTCTCTAGATCATATGGGGTTTTCAACCCTCCTCCTTTGGACCTCACCTCTCTTAGAGGCTTTATTTTACTTCCTAAGACTATATGGCAATATTTTGGTTTTTTCTTTGATCAAAAACTATCATTTTGGTATCATATTGACTTCTATGCAAACAAAGCTATCTCTATTATTAAATGTATGAAAATGTTGGAAAACTTGTCAAGAAGTCTCATTCCTTTTCAAAAGAGATAATTATATATATGTTGTGTACTACTTATAGCATTATACAGATTTTAGTTATGATATTACAACAAAGTGTTAGAATTGAAGACAATAAACTTGGTTTCTATTTTATTTTCTCTCATTTTCCTTTTATTTTTTCTTATTTTTTATTGAAAGAGTACAAGACAAAGAAGACAAAGTGTGACACTGTCACAGGTTACATGACATGGACACAGAAGTCACATGCCCATATGATATAGAGAAGGGTGTAGAAGATTTTGGAACAAGATAAAGTCATATAACATAGCAAAGGCATGTTAGCCTTATAGATAAAACATAGTCTTTAAAGTAGGTTAGAATTAACTTAGCACAGACCATTGCCAAAAGGTATATAAGATAGACTAGATTGTAGTAGGAACTCTATTGAGTTCTCTTGTATTACTCAATACAAGAGTATGTCTTTTACTCAACATAGAGTCTAAGTCATAATATAAAGCCTCTCCTAACTATCCTCTCAAAGTACTCAGAAAAATGTAGCAAAGAGTAGCACTATAGATATCTAGTGCTTTTTGAATATCCCTCATAGCAGGAATCAAAGCCATTTTGGGCTTAATTCCTATTCACCTTTACTTCAAGAAATTGTATAGTAAATTCTATCTCAGAGGATCCTTGCTTCCCTCCAATCATATCATCAAATTGATTATTAATACTGATGGGTCAAACAAATACATCACTCATTGCTTATCTCTCAACAACTTAATGCCTAAGCAAAGATCTTGTTTAAACAGTCCATTAATCAATATGGACAATAAGTGCAACAAATTCCTTTTTTCATTTTCTTTCTTTAATAAAAAGTTTTCTCTAGAGAAGAGACTCATTAACTCTTTCTCAAATCATTTTTTCTTTCACTCTTGAACTCAAGATGTCAAGAATTATCTATGTAATCTTGATAACATTACTATCAATGCATTTTCTGACCCCCACTCTTCCATTGTTATATCCAATGCCAGTATAAGAAATAATGTTGCTATCTCAATATCACACATTCACTTGTATGATAAACCAGTTATCAAAATGATTCATTATGCAGTCAACATCACAACTACTAAAGCTGAGCTCTTCACTATTAGATGTGATATCAACCAAGCTGTTGGTATCTCTAACATCAAACATATTGTTGTCATCACAGACTCTTTACATGCTACCACCAGAATCTTTAAATCATCATTGCATCCATACCAAGTCCATTCTGCCACTATCTCTCAAGAACTCAGAGAATTCTTTAGGAAGAATAATAATGATTGCATTGAATTCTGAGATTGTTCTTGTAATCAAAATTGGCTGCTACATTCTTTAGTAAACAAAGACACCAAGAGTTTTGACTTATCTCCAATTTTTCTATGCAAATTATCTTGGGATTTTTGTAAAAAATGTGATTGTGATTCTATTACTTCACAATAAAAGATATTTTTCCAAGCATCAGATCTGAAAGGAAGAAATTTCCTTGAACTCCTCAATGATGATTTAAATCCTCTTGAACTGTCTGCTATCAAGGGTGGTCTTTGGCTTCAATACTTTGGCCACTCTAATTCTCTTTGCACTAGAGCTACTAGAGCCATTGTCAATCATACTCCTATCAGCAAATATTGACTAAGATTCTTCCCTAGGGAGACATTTGCTTGTCTATGCAGTTTATACCCTATTGAATCTAGGCGATATATTTTGCATGAGTACAAGAGGTTCAACAATTACTGGAATTCTAGAAGAGATTCTATCAATCACTTTACATTATTCCTTGAATACAACAGCAATGTCTTCTCCTTTGGAGAAGGCATTTACAGCCCTGTTTAGTTTCATTGTCTTCTCTTCATTTTCATTTTCATTTTCATTTTCCCTTTTTTCTCTGTTATTATATTTTTCTTTTCCTCATGTTGTTTTAGTCTCCATGTACATAGTTACGAAGTAGCTACCATGGTCTGCCCTCGCACCCCGTGTAATAAATTGTTGATTTTTTAAAAAAAAGAGTCTTGATTTGTAATTGAGTGATAGATTTAAAAAATTGTGCGATCGAGCCGTTAGTACGTCCTGGGGGGGGCAGTTTTAGACCTCCGACATAACACTGATCAGAATATCTTTTACAGTTGGTCGAATCTCATAAGCATCCATGCACATCTCCCCAGTGACAGTTTCTTCTGAAAATGAGTCACCAAATGTTGCACCAAACACAGCACCAGCTAGAACTTCATCCCTGGGACCATCCCGAACTCTGAGACGATGAGAGACACATCTAGGGAACATCCTTGCGATATTCACTCCCGCGACATCTAACGCTGTCCTAGTAGACTGGCTTGACTGTGTGTCTAACGCAGGTGTTTCGCGACCTCTAAGTGAGCTTGTAGAATGACATAATGAGCCGGTAACACCAGTCGCCTCGAATTCATCGTTTTCAGGAATACTGTCTTCATATTGCAATAAATCATCTACTTCTTCACCACCACGAAGCAGTTCGACACCAATGGGATCAAGGCCTACAACTCTTGTAGCCCTAGCTAGTTTCTCGGCATTGTGTACACAACGCGCAGTCAGCAAGGTCCCATCGATCTGAGGGTGATGCCTCGTGGCAGAAAAGAGATCTGCAAGATACAAGGAGAAAGAGGATGAGAGATGTGTCTTTGCACAGGCCTCACGAAGGTTTTGGAGAAATCCAGGGGGAAGGGCAGGAGAGGAGAGGAGAGGAGGATGGGAAGCGATATGAGATTGGGAGGGCCGGGGAGGTTTATTATGCAAAGGGTCAGAAGGGGTAGGTGATGACACAGGTAACCATAGATTTCGAACGTGGGGCTTGAGAAAAACATCGTAGCTCATGGCAAATTTATCCAGCTGTAACGTAGGATTAGAGTGATTGATGGATTTGATATTGCAGGGCCTACGAGAGCGTTGTGCAGGTTCGGCCTTTCTCTGGGATCGACGAGACAAATGTAAACAAGAATAAAGCCAGCGGGAAGACTCTTGGTGCCGTGATCACCGTCTAAATCATGACGACCGTCTTGGGGTCCAGCGTCATCACTGAAATTGTCGAATGAGATGCGTTTCTCTGCCAAGACCTGGGCAAGTGCACGTTGGGAAGGGAGAGAAGCGTTTTCAAGACCCGAAATCACAATAGCACGGGGAAGCTGAGGGAAAGGGGTATGACGGTGGGAGTTTACATGGTGAGCAGTGGATAAGGACTTCATGTGGGCAAAAGCAACAGGACTTGTCCGAGGACGGCGGGGCACGACTCGGTGCACTCTGCTCGGTTCTGAGTCCTCTTCCTGTGAGCTCGACGTAGTAAGTGAGGGCGGCAAGAAAAGCGACCTGAGAAAATAAGCCTGTTGGGATGATGAGCGAGATTTGTGACGAATTCCTAGTTTGTGCGTCTGATATCCAAAGACAGATGACAGAATCTGGCGAAAAATGGGAAGCAGATCTGGGAGAAAAGTGAAAAAATATACCCAGACGACGAGACGGCGGACAAGGGTGACGTCTTCCTGACGGGTGCGAAGGATGAGGTGAGCATCCTGTGCAACGAGGCAGGTGAGGAGAGCATGGAAGAGGGCGGGGTCAAGCTGGGAGCGGACGGCAGGTGGAAGGCAGGCCAGCATAAATATTTACTTTTTTGTTTATGTCATTTTAAAATGTATTTTGAAATTGTTGACAGTATTAGGTAAGGTAGTATTGATGCCTTAACCCAACTGCCTCACGCGTCTCAAGGATTACAACTTGATCAAATCCATTCATCCAGTGATTTTGAAGAATTCATCTAATGACCCATAATGCTCCGAGAGTGATAAGGCTCTTCGAGATACTTGAGCTCTTCCGCAGTAAGTGTAACATTTACCGCTCCTGTGAACCCATTGATGTAAGTGTCTTGGTTCATTCATCTCAAGAGGTGTATGTACCGATAAGATCATTGAGATTCTTAACTGAACTTGTACCAATAACTGGAGCTGCTGAAGCTGTCGCAGCACACCATACATCAGTATTGAGTCCAATCCTCTCACTCGGTCTGAGTGATACTTACGATCCTTGGTAAGTAACCAAGCAACGCTTACTTGGGCCATGGAAATTCCCCTCTTCTTTGCAATTTCTTCGACACTTGGAAAGGTGAGCTCATAATAGTCAGGAACGCATGTTACTCTTACCGGCTCACGATCTCTTGTGTACCATCTCCTTCAAGATATCTCTTTATGATCCAGTCCGTTTCTCCTCTTTGAGTTTGTTCCCCTAGGGGACGAGTGAGAAGACCTTTGGCAATTGGAGACCATGGGACCATTCCAACCCCGAAATGCTATTCATGAGGATAAATATCAATTTCTGAACGGACAATGATCGAGCAGAGAGATGCTTCCACATACCTTGAGTGTAGGTATCATCTCGCGTTCTTCCTCACGATAGATAAGATTGTAATGGTTTTGCATGACAATAAATGGCGTCAAATGGTTGGTAATAGCATAATCTATTTTGACGTTGATTTACGGATAATGGACGAAGCTGGGCGGAAGCGCTTACTTTGCATTGCATGGACTAGGATATAATCGTCAAGAATGAGTCTAACAGCAAGAAGATAAGTTACATACACTGCCAGGCATAACAAGAACTCATGCCAATATAACGAACATATCCAGCCTTGACGATGTCATGGAGGGCGTGCATCTATTGAGAGTGGAACATCAGGAATAGTGAGGCATGTATCTAGGACTCACTGTTTCTTCAATAGGTGTATTTTTATCAAAGCGATGACCTCGTAATGTAATTCAGTAGCGACCAGTAGGTGCTCATGAGCATAAACTTACAAAATAATACATCGATATAGTCGAGCTGAAGCCTCTTGAGGCTTGCTTTCACAGAGTCAAATATATGCTACCACCCATAAGTATATTCATCATCTAATCCTTCTTTGAAGAAACAACGACCTTACCTTCCTACTCAACCCATGCTGATTGACATAACCGTACTCATCAGGATTTTCCCACCAATTTGCCATGAAATTCTTGCCCATGTCCCTGGCAACAGTTTCGAACAGCTATTTATAGGGAGCGCATTGCAGTCTCTTACGATACTGTTCAGTGGGTCGTATACTTGCCTTGGTGAAAATAACGATCTCCTCGCGGGGAAGTCGAAGTTCTTTGATAGCATTTCCAAGAATAACCTCGGAGACACCATTCGAATAAACCTGAATAGACCCGCGACCTCAACTTTGAAACAACAAGACTCAGGAACTTGGGAGGGCATACGTTGGCAGTATCGAAGGTCTGTATACCGGCATTGTATCTTTGCATCGAATTAAATATATCCAAGTACAGAGCCAATATCACATACGCGGCCTTGATGTGTTCGTTGGCCACCTCTTGACCTTTCACCCATGCCTGCCAACGTGTATCTCCGTACTGCATAGTCCCAAGGATGATCTTCGAAACTTTCAACCCCGAATTCCCCAGTCGCACTTGACACCTTCCAGTTAGCTGGCAGTAGTCTCATAACAGGGATATACTCACCATATGGGACTTTTTTAGACATTCCAATGCGATAAAACGAATCGTTGACTGGAGTCAAGGAACAAATTGCTCCTAGAAGATTCGTGCAGGCTTATATGAAGAGCTTAGGGTTTGGTCATCCTTGGAGATAAGGCGAACAGTTCGATCAGTTAATTATAGGTTCCACCAATCCAGTTGGAAATGAGAGGATCTGATCCTCCTCGGGCCTTCAGGGCCTATAATTCTTTGTCGATTCTACCCAGATGGTGAGTGGTCTGGCTTGATTAGTTCTATAAAGGAATCCTCGAACTTTCGAAACTGCCAAGCTCTTCCTAGAAGTTACCAAGTGCGATTTGATAGGGCAATAAGTGGGGTTAGAGATAGTGATGGCGGCGGCAAATAGCTTTACAACTCATGACCACCACGGCATTGGAAGATTGTGTTGGAATAGGTTGATATCAAAAGCGGACATGGCTGAGTACGGCAGCCCTCGTAATTGATGATCGGTGATCGCTACCAGCTACCAACTTATCTACTCTTCTATGTGTCACTTTCTAGAATTCAAGAAAATGATTCCATGCATATCAGAGAGCGTCAGCCGGTAGTCAAGAGAAATCTCAATCTTACACTAGCAGACTGCGTACCTTATACAGACGTTAAGTAACCACAACTCAACGAGATGACGGTTAAAAACTCACCTCAGAAAACATTTCCGAGCATAGCTTTGACTCGCTTGATCATTGATTCGTCTCGATCATCATCCAAAGCCTCCTTAGCTTCCAGCACTGAACCAATCAAGTTCTGTAATGCTGAGGGAAGGTACTGAATTCCTCCAACAGTCGTCTTTAATCGAGTTGTGACACCGTCATAACCCTGCACACTCGTCTCTCTTAACCCCCTACCATCCTTGCCTGTGACAGGGAGCAAAACTCGTTCTATTGGTTGGCTGGTCCTGGGTTGCATAATAACCCATGTATTCCTGAAATTCCCCGTGAGTGGTAAATCCTTTGTCTGGTCCGCCAAGTTCAGAAGCCCTTGGAAATCAGCATCCTCTACATGAAGGACTTTTCCAGATGCATCAACTGCGATTTCTGCAGGGGAATCAAACAGTGCAAGGGTAAACCCTTCAGGGTCTACGGGTGTATTTCTGAGAACTGCTAGTCGAAGAGCAGATTGGTCCGGGATAAAAGGTTGCGAATAAGGCTCTGCACGGGAGTGCCAGCCGCTGAGTGAGGTAAACATGATGTTGGTGACTGTACAAAGAGTGTGCACTCTATCAAATCTATCAAAGTGGCACGTGGACAACTGAACGAGTATTTGATTCTTCGCATAGAACTTGTATTGAAAAGAATACACAGAGGTGCTGAGTCAATGTCAGTGGTTAAAGAGGATTTAAGTATGAATCGATGATATTAGGTGAATTTGTAGTCTATAGTGTTGGAAGGAAAACAGTAGCGCGCACTCTCTAATGATGACTAATCTACCTTTATACATGTGTGCAGTTATTTCAATAGTCCCTATTTCTTCATGGTTGTAGTAAGACTAACACATGTCATATATTTATAAACTATAAACTGCTATTTTTCTTATATGTCAGGTGTGGTTCACACTGGGAGATGAAAGTCCATGGGGTTGACTGGAGATGCATGAAGTGTGTAAACTCTGTGCTTGGTAATGTGAACTTGTGGAATGACCTTGACTTCAGCTTATGTGCTGCACTGTCTGTCTGCTGTGTGGTAACAACTTCAGATGAATGAATGAAGTCTAAGATGGAAGTGAGTGCTGATTGGTGTGTTACTATTGAATATCAGAGATTGAGTTCAATAAGAGTTTATCTATCAGACTAGTAAATTACAGTATAACTACTAGTCTTATATACAAGTAAGAAATATAGGAGATGTTCAGGGTTTCAGTGGTAAGACACTGACAAGAGTAAGATGAGAGGACTTTGCCATGGAAGACTGAGTCAGATAAGAGTATTGTTACAATCTCAAGACCTTAGAGTAAATCAACAAAAGAAATCTTGTATAGGGTTTACACAAGAGAACTCAATAGAGAACTTGGCACAGGATTATCTACCTTATATACTAAAAGCCTATGGTTTGTGCCCTACTAGTTTAGCCTACCCTAAATGATTATGTGTTTTTCTTAAAGTCAACATGTGTTAAACATGTTGTATAATATCATCCTTTCAGAACCTTTTATGCTCTTCCATTGTGACATATGATCATGTGACTGTGACTAATGCATAACAGCATGACTATAATATCACATCTAACTCTAACTTTAAGTTCCAAAATAAAAAATAGTAGAAAAAGGAAATAGAAATGAGAGAGGAAATGAAAATAAGTAAAGTCCATTGCTTTTAGCTCTAACAAGTATTTCCATCATGGAAGACTGAATATCCAGTGTATCACAAAATAAACTACTCACTTATTTGTGATATTTAAATTTTGGGTGCAATTTCAGAGATTTAGGAGTGATTTAGAAGTTTAATAATGATGACAATAATGATTAAGATCAATATAGATGATAAAGAATAAAAATTGATGATAATTGATGTTGTTAAGTCTAAGATCTAATCTTTAAATACAGAGATATATATACAAAATAGTGA
>Ga0157368_1001184_pt1 | contig 11258 bp, 9 predicted proteins | sample AttbisABBM3_FD_113146 | JGI IMG/M metagenome (GOLD analysis project Ga0157368, IMG submission 113146) | Fungus gardens microbial communities from leaf cutter ant in Botucatu, State of São Paulo, Brazil - Atta bisphaerica ABBM3 | ecosystem: Host-associated > Fungi > Mycelium > Unclassified ...
ACTCAGACCAAGCACAGGATCCAGAATCATGTAAATATATGACTGGTTACTTTACTCTAATAGCTTATAAAGTAATATTCTAGATGAGCTAACTATTTACTAATACATTTGATAAAAACTAGGATTGTACTACTTATTATTGAATTTAAACACATAGCCCAATAGCAGTGGAGTATTTATTGGGTTGGTTGCTATATTGAAGTGTGCTGGAATTTCATTCAAGTACTCAAATTAGTCTATAAAGATTTTTCAATTCTTGTAATTATAATTTATACACATCTTGTTACAAAATTTATTTAGCTTGTATTTTCACAACTAGTAAACTGATTTTCACAAACTAGGTTGCACTAAAAAGCCCTAAATGAGAGCTATTTACATATATGTAGAATGTACAAAAGCAACAATAAACAACTGAGATATCAAGCTATTAGTAACTATAAATTTTTTGTTGGCTATTACATCATAAATAGCTAAATGGGTTTATACAATTGAACTTGTATTAAAAGATACCTATCAAACTATTTCTGATAATATATAGTATATCTTATAGTAATAAGGATTTATAAAGATACAAGTATATCAATGTAGTGACATAATTAGTTACCTTCTAAATTTAGCCTGATATTTTCTACAACAGGTAACAGTTCTTATTAGATATAAGTTTTGATCACGTAATGAAAACAGCTTATATATAGATTATTACCAACTTGTATATATACCTTTGTATTTGAGGACTAGACCTCAGACTTAACAACATCAATTATTATTGTTGATACTACTTATTACCTATTATCATTATCTCCTTATACTGAACCTCTAAAATACTATTAAGTTCAAGTATCACAACCAGTAAGTAGCTCATTTGTGATAGGAATGCTGTTTATATAAGCAGTAATTAAGTAATCAGGAATAGTTTAGAATAGAGAGACTGAATTGGAAGAGAGCTAGAGAGCACTTCCAGAATATAAGAAAGTGGATGAGCAGATGGGTGAATAAGTGCAGATGACAATAGTAGACTATAGAAGACCACACAATATTATAGAAGAAGAATAAAACATAGAAAATAAAAGTTAGATGACATATCCAGATAATTAGGAATATTTGTATATAGCTTGAAGAGATCTGGTACATAGAAAATAGGATTAGTAGATAGATGCAGATTATTATGATCTTAAGCTTGGCTCAGGTTGCAACTTATGCAAGACTTGGGTAGATAGAAGAGGAAATAATCAATTAGTAAAGCATAAGGATACAGAATAGTATCTACAACTATAAATATCTAGAGACCATGAGAAATACATATGATAGAATATGATAAAATAGTTAGGAAAATATAAGACGACCTCTACTACTATATGAGGTACTAACTAATCATATATAAAGAAAACACATAGTGCAGCTGATTGTAGAGTTATAAAAAAGGAACTCCAATACTTGTTTGTCTATAAATGAACCACATGTTAGACATGAGATATCAATTGTAACATAGATACTGAAAAGAGTTATGAAACATAGATCAACTGGAAAATACAGAAGAAAAAAGCTTTAGAAGAGCAAGTTTCCTTACAGATCACAAGGAAACTGAACAAAGAGTTCTCAATATATTGTTATCCTATTTATACCAATACTAGATAGTCTATGCTAATAATATATATTCTGAGTAGCTGAAAACTGCTAATTTTGCTCTTAATAATATATATGATAATAAAGTCATTGCTATTCATAGTGAAATGAAAGTAATAACCAAACATGAGGTTTGAGGTGAGAAGAAAGTTAAGATAGAGGAATTTTTTTAAAAATGAAAAGAAAGTTTAAGTAACTCTAAGAAATATATCAAGAAATATATAGACCAGAGAAAGTAGGATACAAATTAGAGAACAGAGTACTACTGACTACAAAATATTAATCTAATTAAAAAAACAAATTACAAGAAAACTGGTAAAAAAATTTGTGGATTTTTAAGATTAAAAAAAGTGGTATTCAAGAATATAATAGATTTGGAATTAGCACTATTAATTAAAATCTATCCCATGGTAAATGTTAGCATAATAGAAAGGTATAAGGAGTATATTTCTAGAGATATCAACTATCTATATACTTAACTACCATTCTAATCTATCAGATTATTGCCTATATGAGTACAAAATAATGATACTATTAGGATCAGAAATAGTTGGAATAAAAAAATAAACTAAAAAATATATAATGCATATAGAAGATCAGATTCACTTATAGAGTAGGTAAAGAAAGAAACCAAATACCACTTTCAGTAGAGATTAAAGAAGTAAAAGAGTATAAGGTTAAATAAAAATATTTTTTCTTAAAATTTTCTATACTAGATATTTCAGTTTTTCCTATTGCTTCTTTTTCTCTTATCTCTATCTTGTATGGTAGTGCCTATAAGAGAAGTTGCAAATATATAATTTTCACACTCTTTAGCAAATAATCTATAACTATCAATGACTCATTTACTTTCTGATATGGATATGAATAATATTAGAGGAAGATTTTCTCTCTCTTCCAAGACAAACTCAAGAAATTTATTGATTTCTTCAGGTACTTCTTCAAAGCCATACTATAAGCATATGGAACTTAATAACAATTTACCTGACATTGACATTTGAGAACCCATCAACAGTTCTCAACTTTCCTATAAGGACAATATAGTAGATAAGAAACCAGTCAGTAAGATAGCTAACTCTAATAGTATAGAGAATTTACAACATGGTACATATAACAGTCCTGCCCTAAAGACAATACCTAAATCTCAAGGTAGGAGTACTCTTATTAATAACTCAAATAGTATTTCACAAGATACTTTCAATATCCAATTGTTATACAATATTAATTAGGCTATGGATCAAGATGCTTAGGATGGTGATTTCTACCCCATCTCTATTTATGGTTTGATGGAGCACCTTGTATCTGACATTAAGAATATTATGACTTCTCTTTGTTGAATGATAAATTATATATATTTTCAACCAAAAAGATTGAGAAAGGTAAAGTAAATAATTTAGATGACCTCAAAGGTATAGGAAAAGAGGCATGGAATTCTATTTCAGCCTTTTATAATGTGGGTTGGGATACACTAATTGCTGACAGTAATGGTGGTTCCTTCAGAAACAAAGTTGCAGCTAAGTTTATGCCAAAAATAAATACTTCAAATACTTCAAAAGATAATAATAGCAAAAGTGCTGACAGGCCAGTCAGCATTAACAGGTTACCTCCTCTGATTCCTGCAAAGTCATCTAAAGAGGTCAATAAAATTTCCAAATATTTCAAAAAAAACAATCAATCAAAAGAAAAGACAAAGTTCCAGCAACTACTTCTTTAATCAACAACATTAGAACAGTTCTTAAAATCAAGAAAACTTCCTCTAATTTATAAGTAAACAAAATTAAAAAAAATCCAACAAATTATCAAAGACAATAGCAAACTAGAACATAAACTTAACATGATGACAAAAGGGTTGTTAAGGAAATAAATCATTGTTCCTATGAACAATAATAATGGGATTAAGTCTGTAGTTGAATTGAGTACTCACATTAGCAACATTAACAGAGCACTCAAAAACTTAAAGACAGATATCAAAGCTGATTTTGTATGAGCAGAATAAGCAGATATCATAATTGTTACCAACAAGATTGTCTCTTCTCTGGACCTTCAAACTGTAGAGAACTATATCAAGAATGCCAATCAGATTGAAGTAAATAATGTCAAATCCCCACATTTACTGTAATCAAAATCCTATCTCAAGATCATAGAAATTTCATACCTTATGGAAAACATGAATACTTCTTTATCTTTGGATGCAGTTGAAATTATTATTAAGAGTAATCATATTATCAACAATATTGTTATTATATCAAGACCTCAAGTCATTAAAGTATTGCCAAGATTGGATATGAGCATTATTTGGCTAAATAATTGGGATATACAAAGCAGTAGCAAAGCAAAAGGCCTTATTAACAGATATTTCAATGTCAGAAGTTATATTGCAATCATTTGAGGGGCAAATATGAACCTAGAGTCCCCCAGTGCAAGAATTGCTGGAAATGAGATCACACCACTTTCTTATGTAGAATCCAGGAATCTAGATGCATGAAGTGTAATAGTCCATTCTAGAGGTATTATTTCAACAAAGAATAGCACTTTAAGAAATATCAAGAACTTCATGATAACAGAAAACAATCAATTTGTTTAGTTGTGAATGGCATTCAAGCATGATTTTGAAGAACATCAAAATTTCTTTGCAAAACATTTGCAAGAATGATTTCATTGTCAACACAATTCTCAAAACACAAATTTCATTCAATATTGTTTTTATTCAAGAACCTTCATGGTCTTTCATTCATTCATTACCTAGCTTGAAGAATTGTGAAGGGGAAGAGCTGGTAGGAGTATCTAATCACCTAAATTAGATAATGTTTTCTATAAATCTATCAAATATTGATGATTTACCTAGAGTCATCACATACATCAACATCAGGCTATCTTAGCTTCATTTCTCATTATGAAAAGATATTTTTAATCATAGAGATATTTCTTGTGTTTTCTTTTTCAATTATGGTTGGGTATATTTTTTAATTAATGTTTTGTATAAACTACTAACTAGCATATATAAGATAGACACTCTATACTAGAAACTATCAAGTTCTCTTATATTCTAATTTATTGCAATCAGCTTTGAAGTATTTTAAGGATACTGAAGTCAGTATCAATAATATTCTCTTTATAATAAGCAATTTCAATATTAGAGATTGTAGTTGGGATCCTAACTTTAGTTTTTATTCTCTCTATACAAAGATACTCTTATCAACATTGCAGATGCTTTTAATTTGGAACTTTGTATGATTTTGGGGAATTATTGACATACCAAAAGATTGGAAGATTGGAAAGTATTCAAGAGTACAGTTAGGAAGACAAAAGACAATTTTTTCAACTTAAAATCCAAGAAATTGCCAATAAAAATTGCAGATCATGAGAACTCATAGACTGGGTCAAGAAACAAAAACTTCCAGTGATTAAAGCTATTCAATATAATGAATGTCTATATATCAAACTTAATGATTTGTCACAAGCTTGTCATATGTTCTTCAACTCAGCTCAAAGTCATCAAATTAGCTTGGAAGTACTTTAAGAAATTGTGAATAAACTAGTTATGAAGTGGAGCTTCTTTTTAGAAGAGGGGTTCACTAGTGCAATTGCTAAATACAACAACTCATCTACTTTAGAACTAGACAAACTGTTATGAAGGCATCTCAAAAAATATATCAAAAAAGTTGCATGTCTCAAGAAATTTATTAACATTGCTAACACATGCATTGAGTTAGGGTACTGGCCTTCATATTTCAAAGTTTCTACAACTATCACCATTTCCAAGCCTAATAAGAAATCTTATGATACTCCAAAGGCTTTTTGTCCTATTATTCTACTTAATACAATTAGAAAACTTTTCTTGAAATTCATCAGAGAAAGGTTACAATTCCAAGTGATCTCCAACAACTTCATCCATTAGTGTCAATTAGGTGGTTTAAAGCAATAATTCACCATTAATGCAGGTGTTATATTAACTCACTCCATTCATTCAGGTTGGGCTACAAATTTGATCACTAGCATGTTGGCTTTTGACATTGCCAAGTTTTTCTCTTTGTTGAATTATAAAATTCTTCCTTTGATTCTTCTTAAAGCTAGTTTTGATCCTAAAGTTTCAGTTTTCTTTTAGGATTATTTAATAAAAAGAAAACCCAGTTATTTCTTGAATAACTTTTCTTCTCCAACTTTTTGTATCAACAAGGGTGTAGGTCAAGAATCTACTCTATTGCCTATTCTCTCTGCTTTATATCTCACTCTGCTTCTTCATATTTTGGAAAATTGGTTAAAAAATCTAAAAATTCTTATTTCTACTCTTTCATTTGTAAACAATTTCATTTCTCAAAACTGGTCTTTGACAATTTCAAATTCAAATATTTTCTGTAGTTATCATATTATGACTTTTTTTCTTTCTTGAGAAATTTGGTCTTATCATAAAATATGGAAAGACTAAAGTTTTTCATTTTTCCAAATTATATAGTTCTTTCAATCCCTCTCTGCTAGACCTTACAATATTAGGAGGTCCCATTTTTTGTCCCAAGACCACTTGGTGGTATTTGGGATTCATCTTCAACAGAAAATTGACATTCTGACAACATGTTGATTTTTATGCTAACAACCAACAAAGTGATATCAACTATCAAGTATATGAAAAACTCTTTGAGAGGTCTCATTCCTACTCAAAAAGAGATTACATATAGATGTTGCATCTTACCTATTGCACTTTACAGCTTTCAATTATGGTACTTGTTATAGTATGCTTGAACACTAATATTTTTCTTTTTCTTTTATCTATTTTTCTTGATTTGATATTTCTTTTCTTTTTTCTTAACAATAAAGAGACATGTGACTGCAGTCACATGACATGTCACATGATGTGAAGTTATAAGCATAGACTTTGGGAAAAGAAACTAGAAGGGTAATATCAGAGTATATGTATATAGCATAGTGTCTTTATGGAAAACATAAGGTAAATGTATGGACTATACATAGACATTAGGGTAGGGTTATTTATTGCTAGCATGGACCATGAAGACTTTGTATAAATAGTATAGAAATAGAGCAGAAACTCCTTGTTGAGTTCTCTTATGATCTCTACATAGATATTCTACTAAGAGGTTTATTGATTGTGTTACTATTGGTCTTTGTGACTAGTGGTTGCCACAACAGTACTACAACAAAGCACCACTTTTGTACTCTTCTTGACTACTCTGGAACATGCAAAGAAAAGCTGCATTATAAATAGTGGAAACATTTCATATATTACCAACTGCTAGTATTAAAGCTATTGCTGGTCTCATTCCAATTTATCTCCATATTCAAAAGCTTAATAGCAGATTTTACCTTAGAGCACACTCTTTGCCAGCAAACTACATCATAAACTCTATAATAGAGGCAAAACACATGAATCATATAAATTCTTACTATTTTTTGTTGAAATAACTTATATCTAAACAAAATTCAAATATAAAAGGTCCAATTATAGACATTGATAATAGTTCTAATGAAAATTTTCCTTCATTTTTCTCTTTTAATTGTGAATTTTCACCAGGAAATAGACTTATTGATATCTTTTCCAAATGTTTTTCATTTCATTCTTTAAACAGGAATTGCAAAAGCAGCATCAAAAGTTACTTGTACAAACTTGAAGATATTACTCTCCAAGCTTTATCTGACCTACTCACAGTTGTTGTTGTATCAGATGCTAGTATCAAAAATCATGTCACCACTTCAATAGCTTATGTCCATATCTATGGTAGCCCAGTCATCAAGACTATTTATCATACAGTAAATGTTATGTCAACTAAAACCAAATTATTTATAATAAGATATGGCATTAATCAAGCTTCTTATCTTCCAAATACCAAAGAATTGTTATCATATCTGACTCTATTCATATAGCTGAATTTTTTTTTGATTCTTCAGTTCATCCATATCAAATTTACTCAGCAGCTATTTCTTACAAGCTCAGAAAATTCTTCAAGAGAAGTATTGATAATTCCATTGAATTTTGAGATTGTTCTAGCCATTGTAACTGGGGTTTACATTTGATTGTTGATAAAGAAACAAAGAAATTTGATCTCATTCTTATTCTTTTATGCAAATATTTTTGGGATTTTAGCAGAAAAAATAAATGTGACAACATTCTTAATATTTGGAAAATGCACTTTCAAGCTTCAGATGACAAAGGACAACATTTCCTTAAACTTTGTGATAACAACATACAACCTATTACACCATCAATAGCCAAGAGTAGACTGTGGCTTAAATACTTTGGTCATTCAAACTTGCTTTGTATTAGAGCTTCAAGAGCTATATTTAGTCATGCACTAATAGGTAGATATCAACTTAGATTTTTCTCTAGGGAAAAATTTGATTGCCCATATGGTTCTTATTCTATTGAATCAAGACAACATATACTTTATGAGTGTAAAAGATACAACAATTATTGGAATTCAAGATGAGATTCAATAGTATATTTTATGCTCTTTCTTAAGTTTAACAGTAGTTTTTTCTCTTTTGGAGATAGTATTATGTAGTCAAATTGCACTTAGCTCTTCCTAAGTTGTTTTATCTCTTTTCTTTCTTTTCTTTATTTATTTCTTTTGTTTTTGTTTTTTCTTCTTCTTCTTCCTATGTAGTATACATCTTAATATAAGTAGTTACATTGTAGCTACTACAGTTTGCCTATATGCACTGTGTAATAAATTGTTAATTTAAAAAAATACTTTAGTTTTTTCCAAATATAGAGTAGAAAAAAATAAAAGTATGAAAATCAGATCAAAGACAAGGAGTATGGAAAGAATTATTACCAAGGAGATATATAGTAGGGCTATTATATAGATGGCATCATAAAAGGTTTGAGAACAACTATCTAAAAAAGTTAGAAAGAAATTAGAAGTAACAGAAGAGTAATGAAAATTCTCTAGAAATTAATACTTATTTTATCTATTGAGTATACTATCATTTCAATTGAACAATTGACACTATCAAAATCTAACTGTATGTCTATATCATCTTAGGATGGTATATTTCTGTACTCAATTCTGGGAATTGGAAAATGATCTTTGATTTTATTTATAGTAGTCTCTAAGACTTTGTCATTGTCCTCAGCAGTGATTAGTACATTGCTTTGGATTGCTCTTGTATAAGCCTTGGATTGAACTCATAGAATTTCATGGAATAACATGACTCTTCCAGCTTTCTATTCTAGTTAAAGTCAATTAAAAATAGTTTACTATCAAAATGATGTTTATATCTTGTAAGTCTCCATAAACAAAGTTTTTAACATGGAAAAGACTTGATGAGATCTTATAAACTTTGCTATCCATTTGTGTTCATAGGTTTCAAGACATGTTATATAAAAAAGAGAAGCAGCTAATGAGTAGTATTCCATTGCTACATAATACCAACCATTAGAAAGTTAGTCAAAACTGAGAATTTAAGATGATTGCTGGTATACTGTATAAAATTCATGTAGAGTGATCAAATAATGGGGTATAAACTTGATAAGAGTTTTCTTCCCTTTACTAGTCACAGTAGTATACAGCCAATAATAAGACTTGTTAGCTAGGTAAAAATATTTGATCTCAAAATCAACAAGTTCCTAGGATTTATAGTCCTTGAATTGAGATAATATGGCAATCTGATAATTAGGGAATATTTGTGGTGCCCAGGTGGAGTCTCAGGTGAGAGACACAATTGCATATCTCTAGAATACAACCTGGAAGGACTGCTGCCACCACAAATACCATAGAAAACTAGAATGAATGCCAGACATCAACTTTAAATATTCCAGGTATTAAGCCATCAAACTTCCAGAAGATGTTAATATGACTATAGAATGGCTAGATATCCCATGTCAACTTTATGTCTCAACATCCATACTTAATTCACTGTCTAAAATTGCTATAAAATCAGGATACTCTTTAAGAAATATTTAATCAGGTCCTTTTTCTGCTCAAATATTACAATATACTTCAGCACTCTTTGTTCCATTGTCTCTATCACTGCTCATTTTATCCAGACTCTTCTTCTCTTTACTTGTACTGATTTCAAAATAATTCTCACTCCTGTCATATATATGTTTTTGAAACAATCTCCCTATCTTTAATAAAAGTATTATGCATTTGTACTCATTGCTGCTTTTATTTCATACTTAACAAATGGCACTATTATAGTTTCATGGATATAGCACTATCTCCTGTATTGCATTATTTCCAATCAATATAATTCTGTTGTTGAAGATTACATAAATTATCCATAACAACCCATTCTGGCAGGCCTCATATCACAAATATATGCTCAGATTCTCTATCAGACATTGGCCATCACATGCCTGTATTTCTCAAGTATCTTTAGCCTACTAATGCTTATAACAAGCATATTAATAGCAATGACTACTATTATTTACAATGATTTTAATTTTTTTTTAGAATACTGGAGTACAAAGAATATGTGCAATCTCTGCAGTTCTGAAGTAAGTGCAGTAACAATAATGGGTATGCTTCCAACTATTTGGATTCATCATTCCAACTGAATTCTCTAGTAGGATCTTCTTAGAATCTAGATATTATTGTCCTTATAGCATTAAAGATTAGTAGTCTTATAATTCTATTTATAGTCTATGTTCAGGATTTTCCTGATGTAAAAGATAACATCATATGAAACAGAAAGACAGTTTCTATTATGATGTCTGTCATATCTTACATAGTGATAAGTATAATGATCACATTTTAGTCTATCTACATAGTATCCATTTAAAACATTAGTATATAGTGTTATAGAGTACTACTCTTAATAGAACTCATAATAGTAGGAAGATTGTATTTTCTTTGTACTATATTGAAAGACAGAGGATCATATGTTATATATAATATGAGTATTTTCTCAATGAATTCTGTACTCAAGGAACTAATTCCTTGTGTAGGCATGGCTAGTGATGCTTTATCTTCTTCCTACAAATGCTCATTGGGAAACTTTTAGCTTATAATCAAACCAATATTTGAACAATTTAAATAGCTTAACTTTTTATGTCTTGTCATCCTCTTATTATATCATTATGCTTTGTATTCCTTATACTACTGTTCATACTTACCTCATAAACTAATATATATAGTAGTGGTATAGAGTTAAATCTTGTATAGGAATGGTTAGTTATCCAACAGACCAGAGAACATTACCAGTGGTAGAGAAAAGTATAGACATCATCTGTAATGGAAGTAGAGTTTGTTACTATATAAGTAATTTCATTAATATACCAATTATATATGACTTATCTATATAGACTTGAACTTAGAGATTCAATAATTAAGAGGTCAATTCTTAAGTTTTTCAACAAATAAGAGCTGAAAGGTATGTTGTTGCAGTTCAAGCTAGTTATCAAAGTTGTATTACAAAGTATTAACTTGATTCAATGCCTATAGTAAAGAAATATGTATATTAAAGGAATATAATATTTACTAATATATTAGAAGTTCTGAATAAAGCACTTGTCTTATTTATATTCATGCTAGTCATATAGCATATTAGTTTTCTAACCAAGACTTATAGCATTTATATCACAAAATAAACTACTCACTTATTTGTGATATCTGAACTTTGGGTACACTCTCAGAGGTTTAGAAGTGATTCAGAAGTTCAATAATGATGACAATGATGAT
>Ga0157368_1001185_pt1 | contig 11257 bp, 15 predicted proteins | sample AttbisABBM3_FD_113146 | JGI IMG/M metagenome (GOLD analysis project Ga0157368, IMG submission 113146) | Fungus gardens microbial communities from leaf cutter ant in Botucatu, State of São Paulo, Brazil - Atta bisphaerica ABBM3 | ecosystem: Host-associated > Fungi > Mycelium > Unclassified ...
AATCTGTTTCAAGATTTTCCACAAAATTTTGTCAGATCCAGGAACAGAGGAGTTATTGTACTTGCTAATGGCATTCTTGAATTCTTTTTTCAAAAACAGTTTCCATTCTAACACCACCTTCAATGGAATCTTATCCAATATATTGAAGTTAACCTGGTAATTATGTGCAAAGTTAAAAGAACAGTGTAAAGCTTGCCATAAATTGTCAAGTTCAATATATAGTCTACCATTGGATTGAATTGCTTTAATAGTAGGCAATTTGCATTTTAGAACCCAATTTATAAGATCCTAGGGATTTTGATTACTTATTATGATTTCTTGGATTTTTTCATTGAAAAACATTTGTTTGGTACATTTGACCATATTCTTGAAAATTTTCCAGTCACTAAGATGTTTAGAAGATCTATAATTTGCCAGACTTGAATGGCACTCTTTGTTCCACCAGTCCTTAGACCATCTTACAATATTGACTTTTTTTGAGTACTTGTGCTATAAATGATCTTGCTTTTTGGCAAGGACTTGAACTGTGTTCTCTAACAACACCTTACTCATTAAATGTATGATGTCAATTTCTTTAAAACAATTGATGATGTCTGAAGTGAAATTAATTTCTTCTTCACTGTTCTTGATAATCATAAATTGAATGTCAGAAATGAGTTCTTCAATGATTCAAATATTAATAATAAGAGAATTATGATCTGATAGAAAGCATTGTTCAGGAAAAATAGAATGGTTGTCAAGCTCTAAGGAATTGGATCACAAGAACATGAGATCAATAACCAAGTTTGAGTTCTCTCCATTATCTGCATATCTAGTGGGAACTGGATGAACAGGATGAGAGAAAGACAGATTGAAAGAGTTAGCAATGTCAAAGAGTAAATTACTATAAGTAGAATGGAAAGGATAATCTAAATCCCAGTCCCTATCTCTAATATTAAAGTCACCAGTCATAATTAAAGCATTTTATATACCAACTTCAATATCCTTAAGATACTTTAAAGCCAATTGATTGGAGTCAGAATAGATATTGAGAAGAAAGAATATATCACCATTGTTAAAGAAAGAAAAGCAACAAATGTCTCTGTGGTTAAAGATATCTTTTCAAAGAGAAAAATGCAAACTGGACAACCAAACATTGATATATGAGATAATACATGGATAGTCATTTACATTTGAGAGAAACCTGGTAAAAATGACCCAATTGGGGTAATTGGAGACACCTACAATGATTTTGCCCTCTTCACTCAATGAGCTAGGGATAGCTCATAAAATCAACAAAGGAGGTTCTTGAATAAAAATAATGTTAAAATCTTTATTAAATTCCAAAAGAGTGTTAGTTAAAGTTTTGTTTTTTTGAATGTTTTGAGAAAAAATTCCGAGATTCTTAATAATCATGATTGTGTATCACTCATGGCTGAGCAAATTGACTTGGTCCTATTATCCTGGATTTTCTGATATTTATTCACATATCATTCTCTGTTGAAACAATGCTTCCAGAAAGGGCAAAGATTGGAGTTAGCTTGATGATCTCTCTTACAGTCAATGCATTTAAAAGAGTGAGGGCACAGTTCCCCTTATTTCATTTCAAGTCTAGACAGGTTGATTTTGAAATTTGTCTTGCAACATCATATGAAATAATAGTAGTGTTTGTTCTTATAAGGACTTTTACACTTGATACACTTCAATCCTTAAGCTTGGCAAGAAAAGTGTCAGAATTGAGAACAATGGACTTGGATTTTATTTTATTTCATTTTTCTTTTATTTTCTTTTATCTTATTTTCTTTTATCTTATAGAGAAAAAGAATGAAGAAGACAAAAGTGTGACACTGTGACAAGTCATATGACACAGTCACAGATCAGGTAATAGAGAGAAGAGTGTAGAAGGTTCCAGAACAAGATGATGTCATCCAACATAATAACTGCATGTTAGCCTTATGATTACCACATGGTTTTTAGGGTAAGTTAGGAATAGCTTAGCATGGACCATGATAGAAAAGTATATAAGGTAGACCAACTTGTAGAAGGAACTCTATTGAGTTCTCTTGTGTACTCCAATACAAGAGTTGTCTTTTATTTTTACTCTATAAGACTTAAGTCATAACAAAAAGGTGGTATGTCCCCATTTCTAGCAGTTTTTGCATTGAGGAATGCCTAGATTTATATTTGCACCATTGATGGTTGTAATATAGCTTCTAATGTTAAAACACCTGTTAATGAGATTCTTAGCCTTAGACTCACTTTGGGTATTCTAGATGTCAACCCAAACAACTGCCATGTCAGATTTGTGCAAAGCTTTGATAACTCAAGGTTTAGAAGTGAGCAATAAGTTGTTAAAAATATATTTTATGATTGACTCAACAAAATCTAAGGTGATAGAAACATTAGTATTTTCCAGGAAGTAAGAAATACCTATTATTTTCAAATAGGATTTTGATTGAGGAAGTCTAGGAGCCTCAATATCCTCTAAGTTGACATTATCAACATTCTTGACAAAGTTTTCAATGACTTTAAGATCCAAAGGCAATACTACTTTGTTAGTAACAATAGTCACACCTTCTAGTTAGGTATAGTCTATCATGATATCTAACTTGATGTTCTTTAGGGCTCTGTTGATGTTAGTGATATAGCTGTTAGATAAAGCCATAAATTTGTTGATATTATTCTTGCCCATAGGGACAATAATTTGCTTTCAAAAAGAGCCCTTAATAGTCATTTTTAATACAAGGCTTGGGCTTATCTGAGTCATTGATAATTTTTTCAATATTTTCAATATTTTTTGCCAAAAGGTTGGGATAATTTTCTTTCAACTTGAGAATATCAGAAAAACTGGGGCTTACTGCCTGAGCATATGATTGTTTTTAATTCAATTTGACCATTGTCATTAGTTTCTTCTCTTTACCAAAGAATTTTGATTTTTCCAAAACCTCCTTAGATAGTCATACAGAGATGGATAGGAGGAGCCTGACAATTTCTGCCACTTTGTCTTTAGATTTGTTATAGTTTGAAGAGAAGTTGTTCTTTGGAACTCTGAGAGTAAATTTGTTCACTAAGCTATTCCTAAAAGAGTTGTTATCTTTGTCAATATTAACTGTATTCCACCCAGATTTATAGATGGACAAAACAAAATTCTAAGCAGCTTCTTCAAAACCTTTAAGTTCCAGTATATCATTTATTGAACCTTTTCTGACCTTTCTGGACCTGATATAATCTGCCATATGAAGTAATGAAGTAAACATGTTCTTAGAGTCAATTTCCAAGAATTCCATAGTTTTGAAAATAGAGATGGGGTGGGCTTCACCATCCCAAGCATTAGGTTCAGTTGGACAATTGATATCATAAGCCAATGGAACTGTATAAAAGTTCTGCTGTGAATACAGCTCTTGAGTACCAGCTGCCTCATACTCACCTCGTGAAGGAGGCATGTTGTTTAGGGCCGGAGTCTTATTGACTTCACGTTGTTTATCTGCCTTAGTATTGTTACCAGTTGCCTAAGTGTCTGATTTGTAGTTCTCCTTTGAAATTGCATTCAGAGATTGAGCAACCTCTTCAGCTTCGACCTGCTTGCTCCAGAGAGGGTTGTTGCTTTGAATTTCCATCCTTTCGTAATAAGGAACTGTAGACGCCTTTGAGAGAATGGAAGATCCTCTAGAACTGTTGTTAGAAGGGGATGATGGTCTCCCTCTCGGAACATCCACGTCAATGTCTATATCCATGTTAAGAGACATTTGATCCAATGTGTTAGAAGATAGAGCCTTGGTAGTAGTAGAAAATGTTATGTTTGCTAATTCTCTTATGGGCGCTACCATACAAGATGGTATTATGAGAGAAAGAAGCGATGCTGTCTTAGTTATCCCCTCCTCTACCATTATTCCAGGCACATTATTTAATATTTAAGAACATATTATAGAATAATGGAGAACAGATAGATGATGCTATAGAGCAAAATTTACTTTCAACAATGTATGTGATTTGAGAAAAGAAAAGGCCTTCTTGCCACTACTTTTTATCTTTTAGGTTCCTTATGTCCTCATTGTAGTGTCACAATTAATTACTTATATGACACAGTTCAGTAAACTGCAGTGCCTTAACCCATGAATAGATTATGTACAGTAGTTACAATCTCCTTAGTCTTAGTCTAGTCACTAATAGACCTTATTGTTACAACTACTGGACCTTGAGGTATCGTAACACAATGTCATCGTAACACAACGTCGTTGGATGATGTGCCGTGCCAATGGCCCACAATGCTGTCAGCAGCCGCCCCTTTTATCGCCAATTCGATCGTAGATTCTTACGTTCTATTAGACCCCACCCTCGGCCGTCTTGCACATCTGAAAGGAGGCACACCAACTTCACTAGTTAGGCACTTATTGATCCGAGATGGTCTTCTTTATTACATTGTGATCGTTATTGGCCTCGTTTCCTCCTTGCCCCTGGGCTTTTACCGCTCGTCCGACCTCTTATCGCAACACCTACGATTATGGTTGGGAGGCTACTCTTCAACCTGCAATAAGCTGACAGCTTCTTGTCTGTCAACGGCTCCGTGGTTAGCGAAGGATCAAGTCATCGACATCGAGTTCGTGGAACGTTTAGCACCGGCGATATAACTCTAGACCTATGTATCCTTTACAATCCATCCAGGTGTCATATTCCATCAATACATCCAAGCACGCTGATGAGGTTGAACATCCTACTGAACCAGGATTTGAAGAGAGAGCCAATGGAAAATTATCCATAATTATGACGGTTAACGAATATTTCCGAGTCTTGACACCAACTCAAAATTGTTTCCGCGCCTCGTGTGGCTGAAACGAGAGCACCTTCAACCCACGCCCACTTCTCCGAGAAACCTTCACCGACAAGTACAATTCTGTCTCCGGACGCACCATCCGGACCACGTGAAATCAACGGACCATTTACAGCCCAGTCTTCAACCATTTTGCGTGAGAAGCTCGAATGTCCATCGACTGGCTGTTGTACATGTCTGTTCAAGATTATGCATAAGTCAAATGATCAGAGTTTGTTTGTAACTTACACTGCGCCGTCGTCCCAGTGGTGCCACTCCAGCCTAATGGGATCAGGAATATCCTGTGGCTGTACGACGAATGCCTTTGCCAGCTCTTCCCGAATGTATTGATACATAACCTCATCAAGTGCGCGAGGACGACTTGGATGAATTTCGTAATCGAAGCCGGAGCGAGCTACTGCGCTCTTGATGCATTCGCTCCAGAAACCGTCACCACGCCTAGCATCAAAATCATTGCAATACGACAAATGAAGGGCAGCTTCTCCGTTCGGTCCCCTTCCAGCATATGAAAAAACCATGCTCAAAGGAGACGAACTGGTGAGCAGGGTGCCTCTCTCCCCAAGCGGCTGTAACCCATGCATGCTATCGTCCCACCAAGGATAGCTGTACAGCGCAGCTGCACGGAATGCAGGAACGCCAAAACAACTCCTAAAGAGGGGATTGTCAGTTATTTCCCGCAGAATGTTACTAGATTGAGATGAAGACAAATTCTGATGTGCAATACGAGCTATCGCGCTAGGTGGGACGGCAAGCACGACAGAACGTGCTCTGATCACGTTTGTCGTTGCATCTTTATCAAAGTCTTGCGCAGACAGAGTGTCTGAGCCAGGGAGCACGCGCCCTCTCGTAGTCATGTATGTGATGTCGTATACTGTAGATCCATCCTCGCTTGACCGTGATATGCCTTTCACAAGTGCGCAGTATCGAAACAGGGCGCCGCCCTTCAAACACTCGGATTCCAAGACACTGATGATCTGAGACATGCCGCCAACTGGTCTTGTTGTTTCTGATCCAGCATTCGCAGAAGCTAGAGTACCCTTTCAAGATAGATGGTCAGGGGTTCGAATACATTTCTCAGGTGCTGCAAAGTGTCCATACCATGATGTCAATGTCGTACTCCGCTAGGGCTTTATACCCATGACTAATGGCTGATAAGAATTGTTCGCCATCCTCACCGAGAGACTTCCTCATCAAGTCTCCAAGACGCGTTGGGAATTCAGAATTGGCACTCTCTACAATAGACTTAGCCAATGTGCGCTGCAGGAAGTCAGGAACCATAGAAGTCTTGAGGTTTGCCAGCTCTGACTCGGGTGGTATGTCATGGTAGATGCGCGTTCTCAACTCTTCCACAGAGTTAACGCAGGCTAAAGACAACTGACATTGAGCCTCTTTCTTACAACGAAAAAGACAGTTAGGCCAACCTCCTCTCGCCTCGAAGCGCTTGATTTCAGGTTTCCAAGGTTCCATAGGAATTGCATGGCGCTGAAGAAGGTCCAAAACGAGCTTGGATTCAGGGTCGATTCTCCATGCTCCTATCCCAGCCACCTCAATGCCATCAGCGAACTGCACATCTCGTATCCTTCCACCTGCAGCTGAGCACCTCTCCAGAATAGCGATAGAAAGTGAAGGTCGTTGTTGTAAGAGGCTTGCAGTAGCCTGAAGTCCAGCTAGAGTCGTGTTCAGATCGTGGTTCAACTTGGAGACAAAGAGACTTACCTGCACCAGCACCAACGACTACCACATCAAAAACCTTTGGAGTGATTACATCCATTGCGACTGAGAGATAATAATCTGGAACTCGCTGGAATATGTAAGAGATACTTATGCGTTGCTTATGCACACTTGGTTCATCAATACAGGCTGTACAGCTCTATAATGTGACTGACTAGGTCTGTTGTCGGATAGCGGAGCCTAACGGACTTTGAATATCCGTTGCTAGCGTACACTAGTATCTACGGCAACGTCGATGGTATCCTCCTTTCAAACTGCACTCGACGTCACAACGCCCAGCGATTTCTATATTACATTTATTCCCCATCTCATTGGCCTCCAAAAGCCTGATGATGAGCGGCAGTTTCTGTCATCCTATGCTATTGCAGTCGTCATGTATGTAATTCGCCCTGTGATCTATGGTCATGTGGGTATACCTCCTAATTATAGCATAGCAGTGGCAATATAAACCCACGTTGGCTGGGTGCAAGACCATTTTTACAACCATCTCCGTACCTTAATGATCGGTGCAGCCTGGGGCTTATTCGTCCTTACCACGTTCCTTCCCATCGCCCTGGGGGCTTTAACGCCTTCATCTATAGTCAGTCTTGTTCAAAGTGGTTATCAAGGAGGTATCCTTGTACCTGGCATTCCCGGATTTACCAATGCCACTCTCGCTTGGAGTTTAAACTTCAACGAGCATCCTGTACTAGCATTACAGCCTACCTGCGTCAATGATGTGTCGCTTGCGGTAAGTACTTGCTTATATGTTATGACGCCCTGTTTGATCAAATGATTACCGACAGGTGAAATGGCTTCATAAATTCTCCATCGACTTTGCTGTTCGTTCTGGAGGCGTTGCAGATTCACAATCACATGGTGTAATTTTAGATATGTCTAACTTAAACAAGTGTGTTTTTTCGATTTCTCTAATCTTGAATCATAATTGATGTCCGAAAACTTTTTAGGATACAATACAATACCTGTCAGGATGTCGTTAATATCGGCACCGGCAATGTTTGGGGTGATGTCTACACATCTCTGGCTAACCAGTCGGTTACCGTGCTAGGAGGCCGCGTACCCATTGTCGGGACTGGTGGTTACAGTCTTGGTGGTGGATTGAGCTACCTCAATAACCGGCATGGTTTGTTGATTGATAGCATAGTTGATGCTCAAGTCGTGCTAGCAGATGGGTCCGTTAAGTGGGCCAGTACGGATGCAGACCTGTTGTTTGGAATCAAGGGTGCCGGTTTTTCTATGGGAGGTGCGTAAGTCTTATTTGACCCATGAATCATTCGAATTCGAATTCGAGATAGCTGTCACGGAATTGGTCGTAAAAGCATTCCCGAAGCCCACCTCCATCTTCAGTGGGTTCCTTATCTTCCCAATGTCGCAATTTAGTACTATATCGTCAAACTTCATTGCCACGACGAACAACAATACGAACCCTGATGTTTCCCTTCTCCTCGCTACCTTGCAACTCAGTGGTCAGCCGGTTATTTTGGTATTTCCGATCGTATTCGGGGATGAGGCGACAGCGAAGGCCCAACTTCCTTGGATATGGCAGCTCGAGGGAGCAATCATGGATACAACGGCATCAGTCAATTGGGAAGAGCTTCAGAGTCTCCAATGTATATCATGTTTTATTTCATGCGATGGCTATTACTCATATGTATTGTAGTGGCATTCATCTCACACCCCGATCCTACAACAGTCTATCAGCTACACAGCGTTGTCGTCGACAAGATGACTCCTGAAATCGTCCAAGCCGCAGCGGATTGGCAGACTTCAGTCGAAAAAGACTCGCGCTATAGTGTGCTTGTATTCATCGAACCCTTCATCCCTGGTGCCTTCTCCTCGCACGCAACAGCCAGTGCATGGCCTCATTCATCCGAGACGATGCACATCATTCAGCTGAACATTCAACAAGCTAATGCTACGACCAAAGACGCCACAACTAACGCCGCGATGCTTCGCGCGGGGGCAAAACTTGTCGAGACCGCTGCTGGGTCTAGCTCTGTTCTTCCCCGATACCCCAATTACTCCCTCCAAGGAACTGCTGCTTCTGAGTTTTATGGATCGAATCTTGCGAAGTTGAAGAGGATCAAAAAGAAATTCGATCCTTCCAATATATTTAACACTAAGATTAATATCTTACAGTAAATCAGATATATCTATATCGCTCTAACATTCGTTTTATTTGTTGGTGTTCGAACATTTGCTTGTAGTTGTTGGTTGTTTAGTATTCTTTGACTTGTGCGATGTTTTCGAGAAGTGTACTTATCCTTTTGTTAATTGTGTGCGAAGGGCTTATCAGAGAAGTTCATATCCGTGGAGGTCGTCTACTCTTTATTTTCGAGACGAGTACACCCTGTAGTTTGTTTTCCCAGGCTTTTGTTAATTACATAAAAGTGCTTACCCGTTCCACCAGAATGTCCTCTGATCAGAAGTATCCCGGCCACAGAGAAATCAGAAGTCAACAAGTCACCTGCTACCTGTTTGAAGTGCGTGTGCTCCATCAGATATGTGATTGCGCTCTCCACACATGTTTTATCATGGCGTAGATCACTATTCAGCGGTGCTGTATTCGGCGCCGAAGAAGTTGGCACGAACGCTCATATGTTAATGCATTTCAGTCTAAACTTCCCAACGAACTTTTTGATCGTCAGCTTACTTTCTACGCTGATATTGATATGCTGATGTCAATATAAGTCTTCCAGTTGATAACTTTGAAGCAGATTACTGTTCCACGTGGAATCTATCATGATTTTACACACGCTTCTAATCAGACGAAGAAAAAAAAGAGGCAGCCGAAAACCAATGAATGGGATAGTGCCTAGAAGTGGGGCGCAATGACAAGACAGATCAACTGAGTTGAAAAGTGATTGACCTACTCTGATGATATGATACGATACGATCAGATTGCCTCTACTAAAAAGGCTGTACATATAAAATCTTGAGCATAAATTACCCTCCCCCTCAAGACTTGCGCAGGAGAACCCACACCATGCACCCGATAACCCAGCACTCGGACGTTGCATTCTGGCGTTCATTGGTCCTAGGGCAGCTTAGAGTCCTCCTGGAAAATTCACCTTCATACACTCCTGAACGAACTCAAGCATGCCTGGACTTGATGAACAAACACGTGATAGGTGCACTAGGTCCCCAACCAACATCTCCCCTTGCTCCATGGAAATCTTATCTTACCGACGACCATTCCCCAGTCGAATACTCGCTGAGCATCAAGAAGGGTGCTTGCGTCGTTCGACTGGCCATTGAGCCTCTTACTCGTGAAAGTGGCACCGTCTCTGATCCTGTTAACAGTCTCGCGCCCTCTCGATGGCTATCCGAGTTCAAAAATCCAGAAGACAGAGCCATGGAGTGGTTTACCAAATTATCTGAACATTTAACTATTTCCCCTCACTCTTCTGTGCCCATTCAGACAGCAGCATCTGGGCTTACGCAATACGTATTCGCACTGGACTTGAACGAGGATCCAATGCTCAAAGCGTATGTATTCCACGACGCACTCGCGCGGCAGGTATCTCCTTCGCCTTCGGAGTGGGGAAAGCAAAAGCACATGGCGCTTACAGAAGCGCTGTCTTCTATTGGTCTATCGACCCCCTGGAATAAAGTCTTAACATATCTCGACACGCTTTCGCGGACCCAACCCGAATGTGTTGGTCAAGCAGAGTTTATATCCTGGGACGTCGTGGAACCAGAGAAAGCCAGAGTGAAAATATACGTTCGGTTTGCAAAGGCGGATTTGCCTCAGCTCTTGTCCCATCTTGATCTCGGTGGAACCCTTGACAAGACGAAGAAACACACGCAGGAAATTCAAGCAGCCGCTACGGAGCTGTGGAATATCTTTGCGAGGGAAGATGGAGACTCGAATCTTGTTACAGATAATATAGACGATCAGTCTGCTCGTACTCGGGGTGTTATTTTGTATTACGAGCTCAAGCTGGGCTCTGACGAACCTGTAGCCAAATGTAAGTGCTCATGTTTTCTCACCACAGCAAAAAACTGACAATTTCCAAGTCTATATCCCCATCAGGCACTACTTCACCTCGGATCTACGAATCGCAGAGCGATTCGATGCATTCCTCGCAAGCAAGCAAATAGCCGCACCGGGGTGGTACACATCGTTGCTGGGGTCGTACTGTAACCACCGGGGTTTGGATACGCGGTCAGGGCTTCAGACGATGTTGGGTTGTGCAGTAAGAGGAGGCGAATGGGAACTTAGCATGTATATCAGCGCGGAGGCATACGCGCCGGAGAGATGGCAGGAATCGCATTGGCTTGGAATGGCTGTCCCTTCATATAGTCCTTCATATAGTCGGTTGTAACTTTTTCTATGGTCTGTTATTTATTTTTTTTGTGTAAAAGTTGTAAATCTTTATTGGGGTTCAATTCGATAGCTTTTAGGAATGACTGTCAACAGTGAGCCTGTAGAAATGACAATTTATAAGTAACAGAAAAATAAACCCAAAGAGCAGTGCATAAATGGCACTACCGACGTCCCTGGACATATCTGATTGGGATTCTTGATGAAGACAAGCATTGTCATAGCTCATCATATCTTTTTTTGTGTACCTAAGATATATTGTCTAAGAATGGAGTGTTTCCTCCTCTCAATGAGTTACCAGACACTATCCTCGTCACAATATCTGCTAAATTAATTTCTAACCCAGGTCCCATTTCGAGAGGAATAACAATCGTTGCTCCTGTTGGCCCTCG
>Ga0157368_1001186_pt1 | contig 11247 bp, 7 predicted proteins | sample AttbisABBM3_FD_113146 | JGI IMG/M metagenome (GOLD analysis project Ga0157368, IMG submission 113146) | Fungus gardens microbial communities from leaf cutter ant in Botucatu, State of São Paulo, Brazil - Atta bisphaerica ABBM3 | ecosystem: Host-associated > Fungi > Mycelium > Unclassified ...
CTCCTAGTGTGAGCCACACCTGACATCACTTGACATTACTAGGGCAGTCTCAAAATACAATGATATTGGAAGGTTGTTTGTTGAAAAACAACTTGAGTGTCAAAGTCAAAAGTGGTAGACTTAATTTATTTTTATTTTTATTTTATTTTATATTTATTTTCCATTTTTCTATTTTTAGAACTTAGGATTAGGATTAGAGTTATGAAAATCATGCTGTCATACATCAGTCACATCAAATGACATGATCACAGTAACAATCACAAGTCATAAGACATATGGAAGAATATAGAAGATTCTGGAAGAATGATGTTATATAACATATACAACATATGTTGACCTTAAGGCAAACACATGGCTATTTAGGGTAGGCTAGAAGTAATTAGTATAGACTATGAAGTTTTAGTATATAAGGTAGACAAATCCTGTACAGAGTTTTCTATTGAGTTCTCTTGTGTTAACCCAATACAAGGTTCATTCACTTGTCTAACTTTAAGGACTTGAGTTTGTAATACTGAGATCCTTCAAAATAGCAATAGATTGCTATTGATAGAAATGAATGAAAGAATTGAAAATATAATTTGCTGAGCGTCTGGAGTTAGTAATGACAATAATATATGATATATCTTTGATTTGAGCTACTTGATTAATCCCACATTTAATGATAAACAATTCTGCTTTGGTTATAGTGATGTTAATTGCATGGTGGATTGTTTTCTTGACAGGTTTGGAGTAAGAATGGATATGAGTAATGGAGATTGCTACATTATTTCTGATACTAGCATCAGAAACAACAATAACTAAATTGGTATTTATTAACACTTCAATGACTATGTCATTGAGTTTTCAAAGATGAGCTAATTTGCTTTCTTTATATTTACAGTTAGCTTGATAGAATTAAAAGCAACTGGAGAACATATTAATAATTCTAGAGCCAGAAAAAAGTTCTTTATTTAGAGAATCAAATGATAAAAAAATCCCATTAAGATGATTGTTAGCATTTACAATGGAACTCTTGATCTTGAGTCATTGTATAGATGTTATGTTTTCTAAAGAAAGATGATGAGGTCTAGCATCATTAGCATGTTTATCTTTGAGGAGAGATTTGATGGCATGATTAGACAGAAGAGTAGATATTCTTAGTTGATGTCTTCTGCTAAGTTTTTGGAAATGTAAGTGAATCAGGATTAAGCTTGTGATGGCTTTGATTCCTTGAGTTAGAGAGGTGCAAAAAGCATCAAGAATCCATAGAGTGGCTCTGCATTGTATTTTTTTGAGCTTTCTAAAAGAAAAATAAAGTGGTACCTTATTAAAGTGCTATAGAGGAAAATCATAAAGCTTGATTGATAATATACAGGTTCTATAGAGCAGTTGTTTTTGCTGAGAGAGAAAACCTTGAGTGGAATTTCCAAGCATTTTCATTCACTTGATAGTTGACAATGCTTTGTTGGAATAGAATTTAACATGTTGCCAAAATAATAATTTTCTATCAAAGATGAAACCTAGATATTTTCAGATGTCTTTGGGCTTGAGGATGGGATCTTCAAAGTAGCTGAGGTCCAGCAGAGGCAGATTGAAAACCCCATACAATCTGGAAAAATGAAATACTTTATATTTTCTATGTTCTATGACTAGTCCAAAGTGTTCAAGTAATGATAAAATAATGTTGTAGCTACAAAAAAGATATGAGTTTGTTTTTTCCAAAGATTTTTTTCTTGGAAGATGAAAAATCCATTGTTTACAAAAGATAAGAATAAAACTGGAATTTTAAGTTTTTTGCTCTTTTTTCAAAAATATGAAAAATAGGAGAGAGATAGAAAGCAAATAAAATCAAAGAAAGCATAGAGCCTTGTTTTACACTTACATTTACACAGAAGAAAGGAGAATTAAAACTGTTCTATAGATATTGTGTTTTCCTACCAATTAAATAATCAGAAAAGAAAGATGAAACTTCTGAGTTAAAACTTGCTTTATCCAGAATAATCAGTAAAAGCTGGTGATTAAGAGAAGAAAAAAATTGAGTAATATTAAATAGTAATATGCTTGTTTGAAAATTCTTAGCTTATCCTAAATTAATAAAATAGGTAAGGAAAACACCAGCATCTGTAGTAGAGTATTGTTTGAGTTCTTCTAGTTGGTTAGAATGAATGAAATTGTTGGAGATTGCATGAAATTATAGACATCCACCAATAACTTTCTCAATGAGTTTTTCTAAAGTGTTTAGAAGAACAATAGGTTAAAACATTTTAGGGGAATCATATGATACTTTATTTAGCTTTGGGATAATGATAGAAGTTGACATTTTGAAATGAGATGGCCAATGATTGAGATTGATACATGCATTGGCAATATTGACAATGTTGTTAAAATATTTCTCATTCTTGATGACTACTTTGAGGTGTTTTCATGATATTCAATCTGGTCTAGGCATAAACAAATCATTGCACTTGATAATCATTCTTTTGAATTCCTCATTAGAAAATAATATCCAAATTTATATTAGTTTTGATGGAATTTCTTCTAAGATTTTGGAGTTTATTCATTGATTCTAAGCTAAATTGAATGTTTGGTATAAAGCTCACCATAGATGATTGATTTTGATGCAAGGGCTTTAGTTGCTAGCAATTTGTGTTTCTTGACCCAGTTCATGAGGTCCCAAGATTATCAATTTCTTAAAGTGATTTCTTATATTTTGTCATCAAAAAATAATCTTTTAGTCTTTTTTATAACTTTCTTGAAGGATTTCCAACTGTTGATCAATTTCAAGGATCTGTAGTTTCTAAGCTTAACTTGGCATTCTTCATTCCACTAATTCTTGGATTGTTTAGTTATGTTGATGCACCTTGAATGTTTATGCCAAACAGTTTCTGATATATTCACATATTTTTAAACAATGTCTTCTAATGTCTCTTTGTCCAAAATCATTATTGTATTAATATATCCTATGGCTTTGATAAGGTCAGAAATGGAATTTTCTTCTTCTTTACTATTCTTGATAATAGTTTATCTCTTATCTTAAATAAATTCTTTAGAAATAAAAATATCAACTGTTAACAGAGTATAACTAGATGAGTACCAAAGCTTGGGAAAGATGATGTGATTGTCAATTTCAATGAAGTTTAGTTGTAAAAAGAATAGGTTGATGACCAAATTTACATTGTTTCTGTTGTTGGAATAGTAAGTAGGTACCTGTTGAATAAGAGAAGATAATTTAAGATTGAGAGAGTTAGCAACTTTAAGTAAAGAGTCACTATGAATTGAATAAAAAGGATAAGAAAGATCCCAATTACTGTTTCTAATATTGAAATCTCCAGCCATAATTAAAACATTATAAAGATTTACTTCAGTATCCTTGAGATACTTCAAAGCAGATTGATAATCATTTGAATAAATACTGATCATAAAGAAAATGTCACCATTATTGAAAAAATAAAAGTAACAAATGTCTTTGTAACTAATAATGTCTTTTCTTAAAGAGAATCACATATAAGAGAGATGTACATTGATATATGAAATGACTCAAGGGTCTGGAAAAGGTGATCCAATTAGGATGATTTGGAGCATCTACTATTCTATCCCTGTCTTTGTTGGAAGAACTCAGTATAATATAAACAAATGACCAAGGGGGTTCTTGAATGAAAAGAATGTCAAAGTCTTTGTTAGTTTTCAAAATACAGATTATGAGAGGCTTGTTCTTTTGAACATTCTGTGAGAAAATTTTAAGACTTTTTAAAATCATGCCTTCTTACTGCCCATAGCTGAGTGAATTGATTTGTTCCTGGAGTCCTGGAGTTCTTGATACTTCTTAGAATGCTATTCTTTATTGAAGCAGTGCCTTCAAAATGGACAAGTGTTAGAATCTGCTTGGTGATCATCTTTGCAGTTTAAGTATTTGAAGGTATGAAAGCATTGTTTGCCTTACTTGTTGGGGGATTGGTTTTGAAATTTGCTTTACAGCACCAAGCAAAATGTTGGTGGTATTCTACTTTGTGTAGTCTGTTATATTTGACACATCTTCACTCTTGTACATAGTATGTGAAAGTAGTATGGCCACATTTCCAGCAATTTATGCACTGGGGAATGCCTAGTGTTGTGGCAACCACTAGTGACAAACATACAAGAAGTAAATCTCTTAATAGGATATTATTATGGGAATTACAAGAGAACTCAATAAGGGGTTCCTGATGTATTGCTATCTTATTTATACTATAGATATATGGTCCATGCTAACAATAAACAACCCTACCCTAATGTCCATGTGTTGTCCATGCTTCTACCATGTATTAACCTCATGTCTTTCATAAGAATACCATGTTTTATACATGTGCTCTGACATTATCCTTCTAGTTCTTTCTCTTAGAGTTTAGGTCTATGACCTTACATTATGTGACATGTCATGTGACCATAGTTATGTGCCTCTTCATCATCAAATAAAATAAAAGAAAAAGAAAATTCAAAAGAAAAGAAGTATTAAATCAAGAAAAGAAAAAAAATATGTTAGTGTTCTAGTGCACCATGACACCTGGGTTCAAGTTCACTCCTCTAACTGTAGCAATAGAGTAGCTGACATTAAAGTACCTGTTAATCAAACATTTAGCTTTAGTTTCACTTTATACATTCTCAATATCAATCCAGATAACTGTCATATCAGATTTTAGTGACATCTTGATGATATGAGGTTTTGATGATGCTAAGTGCATGTTGTTGAAGATATGAGTTGATTATATAATTTTCTTAACATCAATAGAATTGATGGGAGAGTTAGTACCTTCCTTAATATAAGAGATACCTATAATTTTGAGATAGAATTTGGATTGAGGGAGGTGGGGAGCCATTATGTCTTTGGTTTTGATAACATCAATGTTTTTGATATAGTTTTTGATAGTGCTGAGGTCCAACTGATATGTGATCTTGTTCATGATGATGATGAGATCTTTATGATTGTTATGTATGAAGTCTGCCAGAATGTCTAATTTGATGTTTCTTAGAGTCTTATTAATATTAGTAATGTAGTCTCCTAATGAAGACATGAATTTGGAAATATTGTCAGTTTCTATAGGAACAATAATTTGTTGTCTTGATGGCCTCTTGGTAGTCATGTTACTTCTTGGTTTAATCTCACCAGAATTATTGATCATCTTGTGAATGTTCTTAATTTTCTTTAAAGACATGTTAGGAAAGTTTTCCTTAATCTTTAGAATCTCACTGACACTAAAAGATGTAGCTTGTACATATGAACAATTGTTTTTGTTAATATTTTTTCCAGTCATATTCTTACCCTTGTTTCAGTAGAATTTCTATTTCTTAAGAATATCTTTGCTTAGTTTGGGAGAAACAAGAGACAGAACTCTAGTAATTTCTGTCTTTTTTCCTGTGTTTGATTTTTCATTCTTTTTGTTAGACTTACTGTTCATGTTTCTTTGAGAAAATTTTGATGTGATACTCTGTTGAAATGTCCTGTTATTCTCATTAGACTTTAAAAAATCCTATCTAGCTTTGTAGATGGATAACAAGAAAGACCAAGTAGCTTTTCTAAATTCAGAAAGAAATGAAAAATAATTTTCTATCTTACTCTCCAATTTTCTGCTATGTATGAGGTCAGCCATATGAAAAAGAGAAGTATACATATTTTTAGAATCAATTTCTTAAAATTCCATGGTACCAAAAATAGAAATAAGAAGAATGTTCTTATCCTATAAGTTGGGGTTTGCAGTGAGGTTTTCTCTATATAGAATGGAAGAGAACTCTAGTTCTTGTAGAGTACTCATATTTGGATCTTGAGGATCACATGTGTTCATATTACAGTTAGTCATGCCTATATCTTATGGATTGGGCATATTGTACATCATATTTGTCTTGTCTTGAATATTGTTCTTCCTCTCCTTAGAGATCATGTATGAAGACAAAAAGTTTTAGGATGCATATAGTTTGTTGACTTGATCTGCCTAAAAGAGATTCTTGCTTTGAGCCTCCATTCTTTTGATATAAGAAGTAGAGAACATATTAGAAAGCACCAACAATTCTCTTGAACTGTTAGTACTGAGTGATACAAGCCTATTTCTTAGAGTGTTGATTTCCATATTCATATTGACTTTGTTATGAATATTCGGAGTAATTATAGTGTTGAGATTTAAAGAAAACAATATATTCACTTGTTACAAACTTGAGACTTCAAAGCTGGTCAAAAGAAGAAATCTTATATAAGGTTTACATAAGAGAACTCAATGGAGCTCCTAAGCACAGTATGTTTATCTTATATATGTTTTACTTATAGTTCATGCCACACTATTCTAGTCTATTCTAAAGAGACATATGTATACTATGAGGTCAATATATATTGCACATGCTGTATGACATCATTATTCTAGAACCTTCTATAGCATGTAATTGGGTAATTATGACTGTGACCATATGATATTATGCTAAACCCTCATCCTCAGTTTTAGCATAATAAAAAGTAAAAGAAAAAGAGAAAGAAAAATAATTAGAGTTTATTGTCTTCAATTCTGACATTACTAGTCTGCTACTAGGTGCTATCATACAAGATGGTGGTATGAGTGAAAGAAGTATGGTTACACATATAACATCATACTAACACCTAATTCTAAGTCCAATAATAAGAAAATAAGTGGAAAAGAAAATAAAAATGAGAAAATAAATGAAAATAAATAGAGTCTACCATCTTTAACTCTGATATACTTGTGCTCTTATTCTATATTTGATTGAAGAGCATTTTGACTGTTAGACACCAAGAGTTAGACTGGTTCTAATTTGTGATTGCTGTGAGAGCCACATAACTGTGAATCTTGTTGATTATGCATTTTATGTTTACAAAGTAGCTCTGATCAACTTGTTATGACTTAGGTTCAAGTAATAGAACAAAAGACAACTATTGTATTGTATAACACAAGAGAACTTGATAGAGTTTCTAGTACAAGATAGTCTACTTTATATACTACAAACTGTAGTCTGTATACATACTACAACTAACCTATCCTAATATCCATATGCTTTCTATAAGGCTAATATGTTATTGCTATGCTATATAGTATTACTTATTCTAAACTTTTCTATGATTTTCTCTGTATCATGCTTCCATCACATTTTGTGACCATTATGTGTGATTACACCTTTCACTTTGTTTTATCAGCATTATATCTTTCTTCTATTTTTCATATTTTTGAAAAAAGATTAAAAAACCTAAGAATTCCAATGGAAAATTTATTACACAGAGCTCAATGGTAGACTGTGGTAACTACTTCATAACTATATTACATAAGACTAACCCTACAGAGAAATAGAAAAGAAATAGAAAATAAAATAAAATAAATAGAAAAAAGAAAAAGAAGAGAAAAGTAATACTGAGTATAGAAAAACAAAAGTACTGCAACTGCAATACTATATAATGCTTTCTCCAAAAGAAAAGGCATTTGGGTTAAATTCTAGAAAGCAACAAAGTAGCTAATGGAGTCTCTTCTCAGATTCCAGTAATTATTGAACCTTCTATACTCATAAAGAATGTAACATCTAGTTTCAATTGGGTAGATATTGTATAGACAACTAAATTTCTTTCAAGAGAATAATTGAAGATGATATTCCCATATTGGGGCATGGTTGGTAATAGCTCTTGTGGCTTTCATATACAAAGAGTTAGAATGCCTGAAATATTTGATCCACAGTCTTTCTTTGATGTAAGAAGGTTCAATAGGATTGAGATTGTTATCTAAGAGATCAAGAAAGTGTGTACCTTTGAGGTTGGATGCTTAGAAGTTTATACACCAATTTCTGACAATGCTATCACATTCATTTTTTTAATCAAAATCTCATGACATCTTGCTAGGACCTAATAGTACAAGATTGAATTTCTTTGTTTCTTTATCCACTGAATAATGAAGATGCTATCTGCTGTCACATTCTCAGAATTCAACAGAGTTTAAAGAATGTTTATTGAAAAATAATCATAGGTCTTTGAATATGGCAATAAATTGTCTTTGATAAGGGTAGATAGATGAATTGAATATTTTTTGAGCCACATAAATTGAATCAGTGATAATGATGATACAAGAGATGTTAGGGAATTGGATGGCTTGGTTAATGCTGCATCTAATGACAAATAGTTTAGCCTCCATAAAAGTGATATTGATAGTATGGTGAGAAGTCTTCTTGATTAGGTTTGAATGTAAATGAATATACACAATGGAAGTGGTAATGTTGTTTTTAATACTTGTATCTGACATAACAATGATTGTCTTAGAATTAGAGAGTTTAATGAAGGCAATTTTGTCAAGTTTTTGAATATGAGTAGATTTGGTTTCTTTACTTCTGCAATCTGCTTGATGAAAGGAAAAACAACTGGGAAAGATGTTAATTAATCTATATTCAGGAGAGGATTCACTATTCATGGAACTAAAAGAGGAGAAAATTCCATTAAGATGATTGTTCACATCTATAATAGAACTTTTGATATTTAATCTCTGCTTGGAGATAACATTGTCCAATGAGAGATAATAATGAACTGTATAGTTAGTATGTTCATTTGAAAAGAGACTTGATTGCATAGTTGGATGGGAGAGAGGAAGCTCTAAATTGATGATGTCTGCTGAGTTTTTGTAAGTGTAAATGAATAGGAATTAATTCAGCCAAATTTTTGATTTCCAGAGTAGGAGAAGTATGGAAGGTACCTAGAATCTATAAAGCAGCTTGTCTTTGTAACTTTTTGGGCTCTTTGAAAGAGTATGTGAGTGGTGTTTTATTGAAGTGCCAGAAAGAGAAAAACTATACAAGATAATAGAAAGTATACATGTTCTATAGAGAAGGCATTTCTGATAGGGAAGTAATCTACATATGGAGTTACTGAGCATTTGACAGTTCAAAGGGCTTTGTTTGAGTAAAATTTGATGTGTTGTTGAAATGAAAGCTTCCTGTCAAAGGTGAATCTGAGATAGTGTCAAGTATCTTTGGGATAAAGAATAGGGTCTCTGAGTATACTGAGATCAAGAGGAGGAGAATCAAAGATATTATGCAATCTAGAGAAGTGAAAAACTTTAGTTTTTTTATGCTTGATAAAAAGTCCAGACTGATCAAGTAAAGAGACCATTATCCACAAATAACAGAAAAAAATAAGAATTTTTAAGTTTTTTGTTCTTTTTTCAAAAATATGAAAAACAGGTGAAAGATAGAGAGCTGATAAAATAAGAGATAAAGTGGAGTCTTGTCCTATACCAATGTTAACATTAAAAAATGGAGAAGAAAATTTTTTTCAAAAATATTGAGTTTTCTTACTAACTAAGTAATCAGAAAAGAACAAAGAAATTCTTGAGTCAAACAAGCCTTGTCCAGTATGAGAGAAAGAAGTCAATAATTCAGCAATGGAAAGAATTGGGCAATATCAAATGCCAAAGTACTTGTTTAGAGGCTTTTTACTCATTCTGATTGAATAAAATGAGTTAGAAAATTGCCTGCATTTGTGGTTGAGTGTTGTTTAAGTCCACCAAGTTGGTTGGGATAAACAAAGTTATTTGAAATAGCTTGGAGCTGAAGTCTATCTTCAATGACTTTTTCAATGAGTTTTCTCAATATGTTTAACAGAACAATGGGACAAAATATCTTAGGGGAGTTATAAGAAGCTTTATTTAGCTTGGGAATAATGATTGATGATGATGATGATTTAATGCATACATTAGCAATATTGATTACATTGTTTAAACAGATGTTGTCTTTTGACAACTACTTTAATATGTTTCCACAATATCCTATTTGATCTAGGTATAGACAAGTTGTTGCATTTGATGATGGCACTTCTGAACTCTTCTTTTGAAAAGGGTGACTATTCTGATGTAGGTTTTGATGGGATTTCATCCAAAACATACAGATTGACTCAATGATTTTGTGCTGAATTAAAAGACTGGTGAACAGCTTGCTAAAGTTCTTTGAGCTCTATACAAGGTCAACCATTATATCACAATGCTTTGATAGCAGGGAGTTATTGCTTCTTTATCCAATTTATGAGATCCCAAGGTCTTTGATTGTTTGATGTGATCTCTTGAATTTTTTCACTGAAGAATAATTATTTCATCTTCTTGATGATTTATGAAGGCTTTCTACTCAATTTGTTTGGACACTCTATAAGTTACTAATCTGGTTTGGCATTCTTCATTCCACTAGGCTTTGGATTGTTTTGTGATATTGATATATTTGGAATGTTTGTTTCATATAAGATCTGTACATCTTGCAAATTCCTGAACTACAACTTCAAGAGAATTTTTGTCACCTAATTGTGAAGTGTTGATCTTCTTGATGGTGTCTATGAGCTCAGAGGTGAATTTCTCTTTCTCCTTGCTGTTTTTAATGATAGTGTGACATTTATCATGAATGAATTCTTCCAAAATAGAGATATTGACCATTATAGGTGCATGATCAGAAAGATGTCAAAGATCTGGATGAATGGTGTAATTGTCAAGCTCTAAGGAGTTGGGTCTAAGAAATATGAGATCAATAACTGAATTTGAATTTTTAGTGTTATCTGAATATCTAGTAGAGACTTAGTTGGTAGAATGTGAAAGAATTAAATTAAAAGAGTTTGTAATGTCAACAAGTAACTCTATGAATTGAATGGAAAGAAAATGAAGGATTCCAATCACTATTTATAATATTAAAGTTACTAGTCATAACAAAAATGTTGCTTATGTTTGCTTCAGTATCCTTAAGATACTTTAAAGCTGATTGACAAGCATCAGAGTAGATATTAATCATAAAGTAAATATTACCATTGTTGAAAAATGAAAAGCAATAAATATCTCTGTGATTAAAAATGTCTTTTTGAAGAGAGAAACATAAATAAAAAAGACAAATGTTTATATGTAAAATAACTCATGGATAGTCATTTTCATTGGATGTTGATCTGGAAAAAGTAATCCAGTTCAGATAATATGGAGCATTTATGATCTCATCTTCTTCTTTACTAAGAGAACTCAGAATATCATGAATGTATGACCACAAAGGTTCTTGAATAAATATAATATCAAAGTCAATATTTGTTTCCAACAGGGTATTGGCAAGTGTTTTGTTCTTTTGAATATTTTGCAATAAGAGCTTGATGTTATGGTTCAAGACTCAAAGGGTTAAGTCAAGAAACAACTTTTGTATTGAGTAACACAAGAGAACTCGATAGAGTTCCTAATACAAAGTAGTCTACCTTATATACTATTACCCATGGTCCATGCTAACTACTGTGCACCCTACCCTAAACAA
>Ga0157368_1001187_pt1 | contig 11245 bp, 2 predicted proteins | sample AttbisABBM3_FD_113146 | JGI IMG/M metagenome (GOLD analysis project Ga0157368, IMG submission 113146) | Fungus gardens microbial communities from leaf cutter ant in Botucatu, State of São Paulo, Brazil - Atta bisphaerica ABBM3 | ecosystem: Host-associated > Fungi > Mycelium > Unclassified ...
ATATATGGTAGATTAGGTTTAGTGTTATACAAACTATTAATCTAGCATATATTAGATACTTTGTACTTGGAACTCTATCAAGTTCTCTTGTGTTTATAAGGTTCTTTTCTTGATGTTATTAGAATTGTAAACATTAAACTTTATTATATTTTTCTTTTATTTTTGCTTTTATTTTAGGGTCAGGATTTAAGTATGATGTCATAGTCACACTGACTGTCATATGACATTGTCACAGTAATGGTCATATAATTACAATAGGACATAGTGGAATATTTTGAGATTATAGCAATTATTGCCAATATGTCTTGTTGTTTTGCCTTAGAGCCGGAGCTTAATGCATATTGACCTTATAGTTTACATATAGTCTTTAAGGTAGATAAGGTACAGTAGTAGTACAGACCATCCTGTAGAGTATATAAGGTAGACAACTTCATACTAGGAACTTCATTGAGTTTTCTTATTCAACTCTAAAGATCTTTGAGTTGTAATATGAGTCTTGAATTATAATAGTAATGTTTTTCACATCTTCTTAATGCTTTGTAATGTTATATTTTAACTTCTTAACTATGTCCAAATATAAAAAATAGAAACTTAAAATAAAGAAAAAATAAAAAATAAAACTAAGTTTATTGTTTACTATTTTAACATTACTAATAGTCTTACATCAATTTTCTATATTTTTTATTTATCAAAGCTTAATCCCATCCCATAAATAACCTGTTTTTTATAGTAGTATTATTTCTCTTTAAACTCTGTAAGTACTTGGTCTTCTATAGTAGAGTTTACTTTTATTTTAAAACCTTGTAATCAGTTAGTATTTCTCTATACATAGTTCTGATCAAACATCCATCCAGCTCAGAGCTAGTCTTAGATACTGACCTTACTTGATATAAATAATTTCTAAACTATATAGTAATAGTACTACTGAAGTTTTCTTTAAACACTTATTTCTGTATTTAAGAACTGGTAGATACTTTGTAATTTTCAGCCTGATAATTAACAACACTTAATATCAATTCACAGTGTTAATAAGCAATACACTCTAACTTTAGATCATGATTCCAAAAGTAATCTCTTTCTTTTCTATAAGTATTATACTCATCTTTGAAATGTTAATTATATTTCTATACTGAACTCTAGTATTAATAGTATTAAGCTATCTTTACTACTAGTATTGGCTACCAAGCTCTAGTATCTTGCTTACTACATTTAGTATTGAACTCTAATACTAATAATAACCTGTTATTCTTGTTTCTTAGTACTAGAACTCTTAATATCTTAACTTTGTATTATTTTTGAAATTATAACTAAGTAACTATTAGTAGTATAGTATGTAAGCCAAAACCAAGATTATTTTCAAAGCTCACAACTCTGCATTTTTGATAAGTTTCCATACTTTTTGAACTCTGTCTAAATTTTATAGACTTTTATTATCTAACTATAAACTATAATTAATATTATTATGTTATACTACTATACACTGTTTCTTCCAACAGTAAGACTAAGTTCTTATATGTAATAAAGAGAGATAGGAGTAATTTTGGAGTTGTAAATATATATTAGGAGTAAGTTTGATATTATAAAGATAAGCTACTTACTTATTTGTGATATTTGAATCTTAGGTAAACTTTTAGAGGTTTAGAAGTGATTTGTAAGCTCAATTTTAGAGAATGGTAATAGTAATAATAATAACAGATGATATAGAATAACAAAAATTTCAAAAATAAAGATAATAAAGATGTCAAAGATATTATTAGGTTTGAGATTTAACTCTTAGATATATAGATTTATAAAATAGTAATGGTCTGATATCTCAGTGATTTGTTGTTATTTTAAACATTATATATATATATATATATCTCATTTAGGGCTTTCTAGTATAACTTAGTTTGTAAGAATCAGTTTAGTAGTTGTAGAGATACAAGTTAAGAAGTTAAATAAAGTTTGTACTAAAAATCAATTGATAAGAAGTTAAGCAAGGTTAAAGAGTTGAGGTTTTTTCAACAAAAATACCAAACAAGTAAGAAATATGTTCAAATTTTTAAAAAAATAACAAGAAATAGTAGGTATAAGAGAAAATATTATAATTTACTTCAAATTTAAGAATTTAATTCTACTTTCTTTGATTTTATATCTCTAAGCTCTTATATTTATTTTCAACTTTTTTTATTTTTTATTTTTATTTTATTTTGTTTAATAAAAAAACATGTGATCATAGCATATAATGTATTATCTAATATTATATTACAAGATATGTAACTACAATCACATAATACAAAAGAATATAAAGAAAACTGAAATAATGATATTAGAGAGTATGACTACAGTATATTATTCTTGTAGTAATATATATAGTTTAAAATAGAGTAACTTAAGACTAGTATGAACTATGATAAACTTATATAAATAGTAAATAAGTATAGTAAAAACTTCTTGTTAAGTTTTGTATTTCTTATAGAAGATACTTAAGTTATTACTTGAAGTCTTAACATTGAGTTATTATAACTTGAGATTAGTAGAAGATAATAACATAATAGTAAATCTCCCTATCATGTTGGTTATATCTCATTCTTTTCTACTATTAGGTTTGTAGATTTGAATTCTATATTATTTAGTAGATACAGACTGCTACTATGGCTTATGTAATAAATTATTAATTCAAAAATTTAAAAATAACTTAGAATTGCTATAATAAAAATAAAAATACTTAGTATGTATAAACAATATATTTAATATAGAAATATAATAAGAAGTTCTGGTTAGATTTCTCTTATAAACTTTACTCTAACCAAATATAGCTATAACTATAATAGAAGATGTTATAGTCTAATTTATAACTTAGTAGATAAACTGAAGAAACAAAGAGATAGATTATGGAATATTGTTTATAGTAGCAGTAATAGTAAAATGATAAAACTAGAACTCAAAAAAATACTAAAGATAAATATTACTTACCTCTAAGAAAACTAAAGAGAACAGAATAAGATTTTATGAAGGCAACAACTATCCTAGATACTCTAAAATATTCAAAAATAATGAATACTTATCTAATAGTAAGCAGAGATATAAAATAATAGTCACTAAGATACTGGCAATAGTTAGAGTTAGGATACAAATATATAAAAGTCAGTATTATAATCTCCATAGATTCAGTAACAGATAATAAATAGTAGAGGTATCAAACTCTATAAGATTGATAATAGATATTAAAGTTTTCTTATAAAAGAAAAAAAAGTCTATATTATCACATTCTATCCTGACTATATCTATCCCAACTCATAGATAATCTTTCCAATCTCATTTATACTTCTCATCCTCTTTTAGTACAGATCATACCTTTTCATTCTACCTCAGATGTTCTCAATAGTCTTAATTAACTCTATGGACCTCTATTCTCTAATATCTAAGAATTACTAGTATCCAGATTAGTAGTTTACATTTTAGATAGCTACTCTAGATATATTAACTAGTATATATATAATTCAGTAGTTTATACTATACTAGTTTATTCTAAAAATCAACTAAAACTAGTACTCACTTTGAGTATTGGCAATAACATACCTCACTCCTCTCTAGTGGTTTTCTATTTGCTAAGTTCTCAAGTTCCCATTCTGAGATATACAATCAGTGTAGCTAGTGGAGGTGTAGTATATAAGTTAAAGCCAAAAGTTATTCTGACCTAACTTTTATATTCTTAGATAATATATTGACTACTTATCTGAACTTCCAAGATACATTATTAGATCTTAAATAATGAGATATGAACTGCATCTAATATATGGGAACTTTGTAAATAAAAATAAATAAGATAAGAAACTTATCTGTAGTATCTAGAATATATATACTAAAGAATTTTGGCTTTAGCATACCTCTATATTGTATTAGTTACAATTTTAGAAAATTTTATTTTTACTTTTTTCTTATAAATTAATTAATTATTTACTTAGATATTTGTAGAAGAAGTCATATAATATATTACATAATTTGATATTACTAGGACACATAATAAAGTATATAGCTATGATTATATAATATTATAGACTTTAGAATAAGAGTAGAAGTACTATATATAGACTAAGTACCAAATGTATAATTAGTAGCTAAGTCTTACAGAACTTTACCAAGTTCTTTTGTTAACTTACTACTACTACTATCACAATTAAAGTATCATTATAACAGTAAAACTAAATATTCAACTTTTTTAGTAACCTCTTATCTTAAGGTCTTATTATAGACCTCTAAACTCTTATTATTCTCAACTGGTAATTATTGCAACTGATATTCATTATATAAGAATTATATCTCAGTAATATATTAATACTTATCTGTGATACACAGAATATAGATATTGAACAAACTTTGGCTTCAACTTATATACTATATCTTGACATATTATATTAGTTACATATGTCCAAGGAAGACTTCTTACTACTGCCCTCTTCTTACTTTTATTCTTGTTGCCAATTCTGCCATCTACTGTTATAATACCACAATTATTCCATTTTGTTAATTAATAATTTGTTGTAGTTTTTGCTATGTTATTATGTTGACAAAAAAAAGATTCTAATAAAAAAAATAAAAAGAGTGTTTATTCCCCTCAGTACTAGTCTAAATCAAATATCTTTTCTAGTTCTAGTATGTATACTACTAACTACCAGTTTACTTTCTACTATTCTAAGAAAATTACTAGCTATTCTCTCTAATAAGAGACTCATACTCTAGATACCATTCTAATAACTTGTATTACTACCTTATATAAACACTTGACAAAGAAAATGTAGTATAAGCCTTTTATTCTAAATTTTACAATTACTCTATTTTAACACTATCTAATTAAACAATGAGTAACATCTTGTCAGAGTTAAAGATAGTAAACTATTTTAATTTCATTTCTCACTTTATTTCTTTTTTATTTTAATTTTTAGACTTAGGGTTAGAGATTAGTATGATATCACATATAACTATTACAAATTATCATATATGTTATGATCTTAAGTCCTTAGAGTAAGATAAAAGAACAACTCTTATATTGAGTAACATAAGAGAACTCAATAGAGATCTCTTTATACTACTACCAATGGTCTGTGCTCACTACTGTGCACCCTACCCTAAATAACCATGTGTAGAACATGAGGTTAACATATGGTATCCATGTTGTATAACATCATTTGTTCTAGAACCTTCTACTTTATTCTTCTAAGTCTTGTGACCAATGTTATAACCACACCATCAGATTGTGACTGATGTAACAGTGTGACCAATCACATCTGACCCTAACCCTAACTGTTCTAAAAATAGAAAAATGAAAAGTAAATCCAAAGAAAAATAAAAATAAGAAAGAAAAATAAAATAAACGAAGTCCACTTCTTGCAATCTTGACAATATATCATATAGAAGAACATGCAAGATTCCAGAACAATGATGTTATCTCATATATCAATGACATGTAATATGCATAGCCTTTAGAGTAGGCTAAGGTTAGTATAGTATAGACTAGTAGTCTAGTATATATAAAATAAACATTTTTGTACTTGAAACTTCATTGAGTTTTCTTATATTAACTCTAATTCTTTTCTTGATTTCACTCTATAAGTTTTGAATCATAACACATCTAGTTGTTAGCCTAGGTCTAGTCAACAATATCTATAACTGTTTATGCTAAGCAGCTAGCTTTTGTATATTGGGGGTCTAGCTTTCAGACTGAGAGTGACTAGCTATTATGATGACTACCAATCAAGAATAATAAGAGAGTAAAAAAACTGAGAGACTATATATTGTAGTGTTCTAAGTAGAAGAGTTGAGTCTTTACTACTATGACAACTACAAGTTAAGAAGGTTTAAGACCAAGACTTAAGTAGTAACTATAAGATAGCTCTAGTAGGAATTATAAAAGAAACTCAATAAGAAGTTCTTGTTTTATTACTATACTCTTTATACAAGCATACTATAGTCTATACTAGCTATAATCTACTCTACCATAAACTCTATGTGTTCACAATAAGTTTTATATATAAGAATAACATACTATAATCTTGTTTATTAATATCATTATTCTAGATCTTTTAACTCTTTGCTATATTATGAAATTATAATCATATGTTTGGTAATATCATATTATACAACATATTATATGACTATAGTTATATATCTCTTCATTATCTATAAAGGAATAAGAAAAATAAATATAAAATCAGAAATAATTTAAGAAAAGAAAATTAAATTAAAATCAAAACCAAATAATAGAGCTAAGAGTATATCATAAAACATAGTAGATGTTAAGCATGGTTCACACTGGGGTGGAAGTTTGCAAAATAGACTTGTAGAATGACCTTGGCTTCAGCTTATGTGCTACACTGTCTATCTGCTGCATGGTTGCAACTTCAGATGATAGGAAGAAGTCTGAGATGGGAGTGAGTGCTAGTTTGGTATGTTACCAGAGATTAAGTTCAATAAGAATTATCTTTGTTGATTATCAGACTAGCAAATTACAGTATAACTACTAGTCTTATATACAAACAGATATTATAAGAGATGCTCAGGGTTTCAGTGGTAAAGCCTCTATTACCCCAAGCAAAGGTTTCAGTATTGAGATACCAACAGGAGTAGCTCCATCATGGAAAACTGAGTTGAAATAGGAGTATCTCCACTATAGAAGGCAGGCTTGTATAATTTGGAGATGATATCATTATGGGGATGTAATTTCCAGACAGGTGGACTTGCATATAATAGTAGAACAGAATATAGAGAGCACTGAAAATTTCTCTTATTACTAGTTCAGATCAATGAATATCAAAGTAACTGGATATTATAGTAACTTATTATATATTAACCAACTATATCTAACATTTATCCTGAATAATGCTGAACTCATCTACAACTTTTTGAATACAAAATAAGCTACTTACTAGTTGTAATACTTGAACTTAATAGTTTTTTAGAGGTTCAGTATAAAAAGATAATGATAATAGATAATAAGTAGTATCAACAGAAATAATTAATATTGTTAAGTCTGAGATCTAATTTTTAAATACAGAGATGTATATACAAAAGAGTGATAGTCTGTATACAAGCTGTTTTCATCATATAATCAAAACTTGTACCTGATAGGAGCTGTCATCTATCATAACAGCTGTCAGGATAATTTTAGAAGGTAACTAATTATGTCACTACTTGATATGCTTGTATCTCTATAAATACTTATTGCTATAAGATATTAGCAAATAAAGCTTTTATAATTACTGATGACCTGATATCTTGGTTGGTTGTTGTCACTTTTATACATCCCACATATGTGCAGATAGCCCTCATTTGGGGCTTTCCAGCACAACTTAGTTTGTGAAAATCAGTCTACTGGTTGTAGAAATATAAGCTAAATGAAGTTTATAACACTTTTATTCTCTTCTATTACAAATTGCACTTTATCCCAATCACCTATCAATCTAAGGATAAAAGCTTCTTCATTTCACATCAAATCCCATAAAGTTCCAAGCAACAATCTCTATAGTATTCAACAATCCAGAGTATATATACAGTAGCTTATTATTAGAAAAATACTTTCTATATTTAAGAATATTGTTCCTTAGTCTAATAAACAACTTGAATTAAGCACCATACTTGTTCTCAACCATGTAATGAAGTTAAGCTAATGTTAAAGTTAAAGATAGTAAACTTTGTTTTATTTTTAGTTCTTTCTCATTTGCTTTCTATTTATTCTCAGAATATTAGCTTTTGTTGAATATAACTATAATATAACTTGGTTTTTTGTTTCTGAATTACTAAGTAAAAATAGTACACAGAGACTAAAATTAGATAGAAAAGAAAAACAGATAAAAATACTAAGAGAAACCTTATGAAAAGTATGTAAATGTCAGAATCAAAGACAGTAAACTTGTTCTTTCCCAGTTTGTCAGAGTTGCAAATCTTGGACACTAGCTTTTTTATTTAGCATTTCTTTTTTACTTTTCTTTTTATTTATTCTTCTATTTTTAAACTTAGGATTAGAATTAATGTGATATCACTATCACAAACAATTACACTATGTGACTATGTATTACACATCAGTCACTATCACATGATCATATATCATATAGAAAAGTATAGAAGGTTTTAGAAGAATGATGTCATATAGTATATTAAACATATGTTGATCTTAAGACAAACACATGGCTGTTTAGGGTAGGCTAGAAGTAGCTAGTACAGACTTTGGAGTTTTAGTATACAAGATAAACAATTCTGTATAGAGTTCTTTATTGAGTTCTTTTGTATTCAACCCTAATACAAGATTCTTTTTCTTGATCCACTCTAAGATCTTGTAACTATAACACAGTTTTAATTTCTTACTTAGAAGTCTTTTCCATTTTTGACTTGGATCTTTCTATTTTTTTTTCTTTTTTTCCTTATTTTTTATTTTTAAACTTAGAAGGAATAAGGTGACATGACAAATATGTGACAACAGTTATACAAATCAAAAAGGTCACATCCATAATCACAATATCATATAATACTATAAAAGAGTGATGTTATATATTATGAAAGATATGACAGCTTTATATATATCTAGTGTATAGTCTGTATACACCTATGTCTAACCTATCTTAAATATCATAAGTTTATGTAAATAAAGTAGACACATTTGTACTAAGAACCTTACTAAGTTCTTTTATACTAAATAATATAAGTTTCTTCTTTTGACCAAACTCTTGGGCTTAAGATATAACAGTTAAGGCCAGAATTAAAATTGCAGTAGCATAATCAAGATAATAGAAGAAGACATAGAAGGAAGAAGACTATGTTAAATTTAAAGACAATTAACTTTGTTTTTCTTTTTATTCTTTCTTATTTTCTTTTTCTTTTTATTTCTTATTTTTAGACTTAAAGTTAGGGTTATAGTATGATATCACATGTAACTATCACATCAGTTACAGTAATAGACACAGTTATATTATTATATGTTATACTAAAGGTTCTAAAACAATAATATTATTTAATATGTTCACTATATGTTGACTTTATATTAGATATGGAACATGCCTATAAAACAAGCTGCTTCTTTCTCTCTTACCACCATCCCAATTGGTAGTGCCCATAGAGAATTAGCAAATATAACTCACATTTCCACTGCTATGGCTATTGTTTCTGACAATTCAACTCCTAATTCTGATATAAACATGGTTTTTGATCCAGACAATAATATTTATGATATTGGTGAAGGCTTCAAGGAAGGTAGAGGCCATTCTCTATCATCCAGCATACACAAGCCAAGGTTTCCTTCTATCTCTTCAAGCGAGTGCTCAGAAGACTATCACATATGTATTCAAAGAAGGAGTGACAAGATGGATGAAGACAAACCTGCCAACTCCATTGGCAGTATCAATGTAGAGTACACATCTCAGGGGGAACAGAAAGATCAGGTCAGTAAGGTGAATGACCACATTAACAATACATCACAACAACATGTTTCAAATGAAGTCCCAATCTCAAGCACTACATCAAGTAATAATATGTTTGACATTCAATTGAGCTATGATGTTAATCAAGCCCTAGATCCCAAAGAATGGGATGGTGATTTCCACACTACATTGCTGCACAGAGCTATGGAACACTTGGCATCCAATGTCAAGAACATCAAGGATTCCCTACAAAGAATGGGAATATATCTGAGGTAAATCCATTGATAATAATCCTAACAATATCAAGGACCTTGAGGGTGTAGGAAAGGCAGCATGGGAGTTCCTCTCTTCATTCTATGATTCACATTGGAATGGTCTATATGTAGACAATAACAACACTATGTTTAGAAATAAGGTAAAGTCTAAATTTACTCCTCAAGTTTCCAAATTGGTAAACAACAACAAAGATAAGGAAGTAGTAAAGCCTACTTTCATTTCTTCAATTCCTCCTCCAATTCCTGCTAAATTGTAGAAAGAAGTTATCAAATTATCCAAATACTTCAAAAAAACACTAACTTCCAACTGAAGAAGTCATATGCAAATACGACTTCTCCATCCAAACAAACAAACCCAGCCACCCTAAAGAACATTGCCAGAGAAATGTTGAAGATCAAGGAAACATTTTCTAACCTTTCCAACAAGAAAATTGAAGAAATGCAGAAGGTCATAAATGGTTTGAATGAAAAAGTCAAGCCGAAAATCAACATAACCACCAAGAGTCCATCCAGGAAGCAAGTCATCATCTTTATGAACAACAATATTGCAAAAGAATTTATCAAGAGCTCAAGTGAGCACATAGTCAACATTAACTGTGCACTCAAGACGATTAAATCTAACACAATTGCCGACTTTCTTCATGTGGATAGCAAAGATGTAATAATTACCACCAACAACATATCTTCAGGATTAGATCTTTAGAAGATTGAAAAATATGTTAAAAACTCACTGTCTTCTGATGCAAACAAGGTTTCCTCACCTAGACTTCTGCAATCGAAGTCATACCTCAAGATTGTTGATATTCCATTCATTGGTGAAAAGACAAGCAACTGTGTTTCACTGGACAAAATCAAAAATGTCCTGAAAAATAATCACTTATTCAATGACACTGTTCTCATATCAAAACCTTGCATCATCAAGGTATCTTCCAAGTCCGACATGGCTATCATTTGGATAAACATTTGGGATACTCAAAATAGATTGAATGCTCAGAAAGTCATTAACCAAAGATTCAACATTGGTAGCTATATTGCAACAGTTTAGGGCGTAAATATGAATCCAGGCATACTACAATATAAGAACTGTTGGAAGTGGGGGCATACGGCAGGAGTATGTTATATTCAAGGAGCTAAATATGTGAAATGTAATGGTCTCCATCTCACTAACCACCATCGTCACTAAGCTAACAAAGAAACTAACCCATCTAGATTAGAGACAAAGAAGGGCAAGCCTTGCCCTCTTTCGTTCAAGTGCCTCAACTGTAAAGGCAAACACCAAGCTGATTCATATGAATGTCCTTTTTGGAAACACCACTTCAATAAGGAATGGCACTCAAAAGAATACGCAAAAATTTGGAACAACTGAAAGAACTTGTTCAGCTGTAAATAGTTCATCAATATGATTTTGAAAGACTTAAAGATATTCTCTCAAAACATACAAAAGAATAACTTTCTCATCAACATTATTCTTGAGATCAACCAAAACTTTGACATCATATTCATCCAAGAACCATTGTGGATGACAATCAGAACTATTCCCAGTCCAGAGAATTGCAAAGATGTTTCATTAGTAGGCATTCC
>Ga0157368_1001188_pt1 | contig 11231 bp, 7 predicted proteins | sample AttbisABBM3_FD_113146 | JGI IMG/M metagenome (GOLD analysis project Ga0157368, IMG submission 113146) | Fungus gardens microbial communities from leaf cutter ant in Botucatu, State of São Paulo, Brazil - Atta bisphaerica ABBM3 | ecosystem: Host-associated > Fungi > Mycelium > Unclassified ...
CACCAGCACATCGGCCCAGACGTAGAGGGCGCGTATCGCCGCCTCGGGCAGGTCGAGATTGAACAGCTCGACCGCCGGCGCCGCCGGATGCCGTTCGCGCCAGGCCGACAGCTCGGCGACAATATCGTGATGGGGATTGGGAAAGGTCTTGATGACCAGCACCACGTCGTCCGCCGCCGTGAAGGCGCGGGCATAGGCGTCGAGCAGGACGTCAACGCCCTTGCGCGGAAAGCAGGACGAGATATGCAGCAATTTCAGGGTGGTGGCACTGCCCGGCAGCGTGCGGCCGAGCAGCGCCGGATCGGCCGGGGTGCGCAGGATATGATCGGCGCCCAGGCCAACGGTCACCACGGGCACGTCGACGCCATTGTCCTCCAGCACCCGGGTCACATAGGACGACATGCTGGTGACCAGCTGCAGATAGCGATTGAAGCCGGCCACGGCCTCCACCGGCAGCAGGGACTCCTCCCAGCCATAGCAGGACAGCACCCGCACCTCGCCCGCCATGTCGCTTACCCGTGGTGGATAGAGCAGGCGCAGCACGGCGGCTGCCGGCTCCTCGGCGCGGGCGTAAGCGGCCGCGCTGGCCGGGTCGGCAGCAAGAAACTCGGCGGACACGGGAATGGGACCGGGCCCCTCGGTCGCCCGCAACGCCACGCTGGCGCCGATGGCGGCGAAGCCCCGGGCCAGTTCGCGGTTGACCACCGCCAGGCTGTAGCTGCTGTCGAACGGCCCTTCCAGGCGTACCTCGACCCGCGCCTGCCGGGGTTGCGGCAGCCGGATCCCGTCCGCCAGCAACTCATCCGCGAGCCAAGCGTAGAAGCCTTCCGCCGTCCAGCGACGCGCCTGAGCTTCGGCCCGGCGCTGTACCCCGTAGCGCAGCGCCGGATTGTCCATCAGACGTTGCAGGACAGCGGCCGTGTGCGCGGGCGCGGTGGCCGCCAGCGGCCAATAGCCATCACCGAGAATTTCGCGCCCTGCCCCGTTCTGGGCATTGCCCACCAGCGGAATGCCCAGTGCCAGCAGGCGCAGCAGCCAGGCCGGATCGGGCACGGGCTCCAGGCTGAACGCCAGGTCCACCGCGGGCAGCGGTTCCTCGGCGCGCAGCACGGTCAGCTCCACCCGCTCCATGGCGGCCATGCCAGCCAAAAAGTCGGCGCGCGGCGCCGGCTGCTCATCGCCATAGACGCACAGCCGCCAGGGGGCACCCGGCAACTGCGCCAGCTGCAGCAGTGCGTTGACTGCTTCCGCATGCTGCAACTCCAGCGCGTGCATGAGCACGGTGAAGGGACGCGGCCTATCCAGATCCAGGGGCGCCGGCACCGGCGGCAGCTGCCACTGCAGTTGCTCGACCCGGCGGACCGGCACGGTGACATCATGGGCATAGAGGGCTTCCAGCACGCCCGGCTCGCCACTCAGGACGCCCCGAATGGCGGGCTGACGGGCGATCACCTCGGCGAGGCCGGCAGCCTCCACCCGGGTACCCGGCAAGACCAGGATCCGCCCCTGGCAGCGCGCCAGGCGACGCGCCTGGGCGGACTGCAGCTGGCCGTGCACCAGCAGCACTTCGTCCGCGCCGGCGCCGGCATAGTCAGCGAGCGGACGCACGTCGGCAGGCCCTTCCGCCGGCGGCTCGTCGGCATAGATATCCGCCGCCAGACCGGCCCGGCGAGCGACGTCACGCAGGCCGAGCAGATAGGTCCAGCCATAGGGTCCGGTCAGGGGCCCCAGGACCCACTGGTGAAAGGTGGCGAGGGTCTGGGTCATGCCGTTTCGGCTCTGAAGGCCGACACCGCATAGTGTTGCCAGGTCAGGGGCTCCGCCTGCTGGCCCTCCAGCAGCAATTCGGCTTCCAACGGCCGTTGAATGACCACCTGGGCGAAGCCCTTGTGCTGGCAGAGAAACTCCAGCAGCGGCGCCGGCAGCGGGCGCTGCCGCGCGGGATCGAGCCAGAAGGCGCAGGCGCTGGACGCCTGGGCGGGATCGAGCGCCTGCAACAGCAGCAGGCCGCCCGGGACCAGGACCCGAAGCGCCTCGTCGAGCAGGGTGGAAAGCTGCGCCATGTCCAGTCGATCCGCCAGCTCGAAGGCGCACAGCGCCCCGACGCTGGCCACCGGCTGTTCGCTCAGCCAGCGCAGGGCCTCGCCCTGAACGACCGGCAGACCCTGGGCTGCGGCTTGGGCAGCCACCTCGGCATCGGCCTCCACACCGAGGCCGTTGATACCCTGCGGCAGGCTAGACAGCCACTGACCGGCGCCACAGTCGAGCTGGACCAGGGGCAGGCCCTGGCGCAGGGGCAGGCACTCCTCGACCAGCGGCAGATAGAAGCCGAGCAGACCGCGCAGGGCCTGCTCGTCCAGGGCGAAATGCTCACGCAGCGTGCGCTCCAGGGCCAGCGGCACGCCCAGCGCGGTGCTCTGCGGCGCCAACGGCAAGGCCGGTGCGGCTTCGAGCAGATTCAGGCGCATGCGCAGCTCCTGCTCACCGCGATCCAGCTGGGCTTGGGCCTGGGCCAGTTGCGCCTCGACCCGGGCCAATTCGCGTTCCAGCTCGCCCAGGCGCGGCTCGGGCGCCTGATCCTGCAGCACCTGCCAGCGCTGCTGATGCCACTCCAGCAGATTGCTCTGCTGCTGCAGCAGGATCGCCTGCAACGCCAGCTGGTTCTGCCAGCGGTAGTAGCGCGCATTGTCACGCTGCTGCCGCCCGGGCAGGCCGGCGACCTCCAGCAGGAGGCCCAGCAGCCGCCCGATGACCGGCACCCGGCGCAGCTTGCGCTTGAGCAGCGCACGGCGCAGCCCCGGGGCGGCGGCGCCATGGCGCTGACCTTCCGGGCTGAGATGAATGGCCGCCAAGAGATCGAAACGATCTTCGCCGCCGCGCAGCCGGGTCAGGTAGTAGGACAGCCGCTCCGGCTCGATGGGATGCCCGGTCAGGTAGTGATAGGCCGCGCGCACCAGGGCCTCGTCGTCCAGCTCCTGCAGGGCCTCCCAGGTGGGCTCGGCCGGCGCCGCGGCCGGCTGCAGCGCCTGGGTGCGCTGGCGAATATCGACGATCAGGTGGGCGAGGTGATCGTCGAGACGGGAAAGATCCAGGTCGGGGCCAGGGGTAGACATCGCGGGGCGCTCGGTCGGACAGGAGGGAGACGATGGCCAGGCCATCGCGAGAAGACGGCAAGGATACCCGCTCGGACGCCCTGGATGAACGTCTCCGCCCTTTCCCACGCCTGACACCTCGTCGGCGCCCGGGCGATCAGGGGTCAAGAAAACCGGGGCCTGGCCGAATCAGCAGGGAGAGACGAATCGATTGAGCCCTGGCACAGGATTTGAAACTGGGCCGGTAAGCGTCAAGAAGTCGCTAAATCTTGGCTGAGGACAGTCGCCAGAATTTTGTAGTTGGCAGGCCGGGCAGGAGCTCGGCGGCAGCACCTATCGCCGGTACCCTCATGACCCTTCGCAAAACCCTGGCCGCCCTGGGCGGCATCCTGACCCTGAGCGCCCTGCTGGGCGCTGCCGCCCCCGCACGCGCCGTGGAGCTGGTCGGCCTCAATCTTTCCGGCGCCGGCTTCGCCAGCCAGGTGCTGCCGGGCCTGAACGAGCGCAACTACATCTTTCCGGTGGAAGCCTACTTCCAGCAATGGAGTGCGCGCGGCGTCAAGCTGGTCCGCTTCCCGATCATCTGGGAACGCCTGCAGCCCAGCCTGGGCGGCGCCTTCGATCCGACCTATGCCGGGCTGATCGACCGCACCTTTATCTATGCGCAGAACCACGGCATCAAGATCATCCTGGATCTGCACAACTACATGAGATACCGCGGTACCGTGATCGGTACCGGCAGCGTCGGCTACAACCACTACCAGGATGTGCTGACCCGCATCGCCCAGCGCTGGAGCAGCCAGGCGTCGCTGTATGGCTACGACATCATGAACGAGCCTCACGACGCCACCGCCCAGTGGCCCGTGGCCGCCCAGTACGGCATCAACGGCGTGCGCAGCGTGGACAACGTGCGGCCCATCTTCATTGAGGGCAACGGCTGGGCCGAGGCCACCCGCTGGCCGCAGTGGAACGACTCGCTGCTCGCCCTGCGCGATCCGGCCAACAACCTGATCTTCGAAGCCCACACCTATTTCGACGGTGATGGCGGTGGCGGCAACTATGCCAATACCAGCGCCGCGGCTTACCCGGACGACTACGGCGTGCAGCGGGTCCGGCCCTTCGTGGAATGGCTGAAAAAGAACGGCAAGCGCGGCTTCATCGGCGAATTCGGCGTGCCCGACAGCGATCCGCGCTGGAACGTGATCATGGACAATATGCTCGCCTACCTGAAGCAGAACTGCATCCCGGCCACCTACTGGGCAGCCGGCCCGGGCTGGGCCAACTACAACATGTCGGTGGAGCCGGTGAACGGCCAGACCCGCCCGCAGTGGCCGACCCTGGCCAAGTACCTGGACGGCAGCAGTTGCAGCAGCTTCGGCCCCGGCGCCCAGGCGCCCAAGAGCGCGACCCAGGCCGACCTCAACGGCATCCAGCAGCTGTACCTGGCCTACATGGGCCGCGCCTCGGATCTCGCTGGCCTGCAGTACTGGGCCAACCGCGTTGCCTCTGGCGAGATGAACGTGGGCCAGATCGCCGCCAGCTTTACCGAAAGCCCCGAGTATCGCGGCCAGTACCAGGGCCTGAGCAATGCGGCGCTGGTCAGCAAGGTCTACACCAACGTCATCGGCCGCAGCGCCGAAACGGCAGGCCTCAACTACTGGGTCGGCGAGCTGAACAACGGCAACGTCAAGCCGCAGACCCTGGTGCTGGCCATGGTGCGCGGCCTCGGCGACAGCGACAAAAGCAACTTCGATGCCCGTACCTCGGCAGCCTTCAGCAATATGAAGTGATGGGGCAAGGCGAGTCGGATACGGCTCGCCTTGTTCGGCCCCTCTGAGCGCGACATGGATGCCGCGCGAGGAACGGGCGCAGACGCGAGCGGAAGCAAAGGACCGTCTCAGGCGGCTGAACCTTTGCCCAAGGTAGGCCTCTACCCTCCTCCCCGGCACGTGCCGATTCAAGGAGGATCCCGCATGCAAGACGCCATCGACCGCCTCGTCACCGCCCTCGAACCCCATAGCTGCCAGGTCACCCAGCGCCCCGCCGACCGCAGCCTGCTGCTCACCGTCAAGGACAGCCAGGGCGGCAGCTCCATGACCAAGGTCATCCCCCTGACCGAGCTGAATTGCACGGACCGCCTGGCCACAGTTATCAAGGACGTGCGCCGCGACCTGGCCAATTGCGGCGGCACCCTGGACGCCGCCTGCACCTCCGACCTGCAACGCCGCGGCGCGCGGATTCGGCGGTACGGGGACTAATCCCTTCGATCCAGGTTCTTCCTGCCAACGCGCATTGGAAGAATCTGCTGATCGGCCCGACTGATCCTTGAGCGAGCCCGAAATTTAGCCTCAAGGATTCCTGGCTAACCAAGACGCTTCAATCTTTCCTCAAGAAACAGGCAGCCAGGCCGATTCGAAAGCATCCCACCACAAGGATGTTTTCATGACCACGCATATTATTGTCGAAGACGCAGTAACCCCCCAGCTGCTGACCTCTGCCATCGAAGCCTATGAGTTCGATAAGGAGCGCTCCGCGCGCAAAAAAGATGGTTTAGGGAAAATCGAAACCTTTGGGCTGCTCTGGGGTTATTGCATCCCAGCCTTTGATCAACGTCCGGCGCGGATCGTATGCACCACCGCTACGGTAGAAGTTTCAGCGGATCGCCGTCAGGACTCGGTTGCGCCTAATCTCGATTCAGTGGCTGCCAAGCGGGATATTTTCCGTCGCTATTGGCCGCAGCTCGATCTGGTCGGGACATTCCATTCACACCCTTACGAAAGCCTAGAAGAAGTTCGCTTTAATAAAGGGTGGCGCGGTAGTGAAGGAGACAAAGAGTTCTGGCCCTACTTTCACGAGACCCTGATGCCAGAACTACCCTTGATGGCGCATCTAGTGGTTGCAATCTGTGCCCGCCAACGCTCGGCGGCATGGGAGGCACCACAACGCTTGGAGGGAACTGAGTTTTCCTCAGGTTACGCTCTCGCTTCAGCTCGTAGACAGTTCTGGCTAAAGGGCTATGTTTCCTTCCCTAGCACTGAGGGACCGGTATGCACGAGCAATGAAGTCGAACTGGATGTAGCGTCTTTTGGCTCAGGCTTCAAATCTTTCGTGTAATTACCGACAGGAATAATCATGCTGCTGAACATCGATCGCCATACCAAGGATGCCGTGCGCGCACCCGCGCGCACGCTCAAGACATTCGATTTAAGCGAAGAGGACCTTCAAAACATCCTGTTCAAGACATTGGATCGCCTGATTGCCGATGACGAGCTCATCCTGCTCATGGAGTCTCGCAAATGGCAGGAAGAGCCAGATTTGATGGCCGTAGACAAGGATGGAAATCTTTTCATCTTCGAACTCAAGGCCTGGGAATCGCAGAGCTCTAATTTGCTTCAGGTACTGCGTTACGGTCAGATCTTCGGCAGCTCGACCTATGCCGATCTCAACGCGCTGTACCAGAGACAAAACCCCTCCCAAACGCTAGCACAAGCTCATGCGGCGACGTTTGGAATCGCCTTGCCGGAAGAAAAATATAATCAGCGCCAAATTTTCGTGGTAGTAACCAACGGTGTTGACCATCGAACGCGCGAAGCCATTCGCTATTGGCGCTCTTGCAGCTTGGATGTACGACCCTGGATTTATCGTGTCTATGAATCGGCACAACCTGGTCAAGTTCAATTGGAAATGGCAGCCTTTCGAACAGGCGATAACCCCTACGAAGATTTGGCAGGTGGTTATTGGCTATTGAACACCAATTATAATAATAGCCCTTTAGACCACGAAGACATGCTAAAAGAAGGAAAGGCTGCTGCCTACTTCGAGCCGTGGAAGCTCAAGATCGAGCGCATTCAACCTGGCGATACAGTCTTTCTCTATCGTTCAGGAAAGGGCATCGTGGGCTGGGGAAAAGCGGATAAGCAACTGCAAAAACGCAATTATCAAGATAGAATCGAAGAGGAGTATCGCCAAGAGGAATACTTTCGGCGATTACTGAACTTCCAACGCCTCAGCCAGCCGATGACTGCCGCTCGCATCAAAGCCATTACCGGCATAAATTATCGCTTTATGACAACCTTGTTCGGCTTAGATGCTGAAAGTGGCGAAAAAATTCGCCAGGCGCTTTCCAGCTGATGGTGATCCAGTAGAGAAGTGCCTTCTGCATGTTTGGAGAGCAGAAGGCTATTTCCTTCAAAGCTGATATTCGATCCCCTGGGCGATCTGGCCGGAGACCAAGACACGGTTCTCGGCCGACTCCGACAGGCTGGCCAGCAGACCCGCCGCGTCCAGCGCGCCGCTCTGCAGCTGGGACGTCCAATAATCCAGCCCGGCCTGCTCCGCGGTGCGGCCCAGCACATGGCCATAGAGGCTGGCGACCAGCGCCTGGGGCGCGGGCGAGGTGCCGTTGAGCGCCTGGAATTCGCTACTGGCAACGAAGCCTGAGGCCACCTCATACAGGCTGGCACCCGCATCCATCTTGTCGATCCAATAGCCCAGACCGGGCTTGTCGGGCGTGCGATCAAAAGCCGCCTGGTAGAGGCGATAGGCCTGGCCAGCTACACCGTCGGTATCCAGGGCCAGGCTGCGGTCGGTGAAATGCACGCGCTCGATACTCTGCAAGACGACCGCGCCGTAGTTGCCACCGTCCTTGTTGTACAGCACAGAGGTTTGCCCAGGATTGACGGATGCGCTCTTGTAAGAAGCATTTATCGTCAGCTCGTCATGCCCAGTAAGCCCATTGATCACTGGGGCATAAGACCCCGTATATCCGTGCCAGTCAAAGCTGATGGCGTCGTTAAAGTAGCTGCCATAAGTGAAGCCTTGATCAACAGTAATCGGATTGGACGCCACAGCGTTACCTGGCGCTCCATAGAGGTACTGCAAAGCCAGGAGGTCGAAGGCACCGAGATGTCGAGCACCGCCGGTGTTGTAGGCCATGGCCGTATTGGCTGCCGTAGCCAGTTCGATAGGCAGATAGGGGCCTTTGTCGTATTGGCTATATTGCCCAGGATGCTTGAGGCCAAGCGCATGCCCCGTTTCGTGTACCAGCAACTGCAAACCTGGTAGACGGCTGAGGTCAGCGACCTGGGGCGTCGTCCAGTTGAACCACACCACACTGCCGCCATCCCGCGTATAGGATTCGGCTTGGTGGTCAGGTGATTTGGGCACACCTGCACGTCCGGAATAGAGCCCGTATTGCAGCAAGCCGCCCTGCTCGACCTCTTGAAAGGTCACGCCAATCTGACTGGAAATTTCCGTCAGCATGGAGCGCACCGCGGCCTGCTGGCCAGCATCGAGCATGCGGAAATCATCTACCGCATAGTCACTTGGACCCTTACGCAGGAAGCTGTAGCTGATAACCGCACCCGTGCCGGGCTGGTAGTTGTAGGCCAGGCTGATGCGCCCCGGCTCCAGCAGTGCATCGATTCGAATATCTCCGGTAGCCATCGTGTTTCCTCCTTGAAGCAGCCGCCCCCATGGCAGCTACCGCTAGCCTGCCTGTATAGCAAGCCGGGCGAGAAAACGATACGGAGTTCACATTTTGACAGGCAAAAGAAAAGGCCGCGCCGCGTCCGGGTTGGCCTCGAGGAGATGCAAGGAAGGTCGAGGGCTCATGGGCACCTCGTTATCGGCGATAGGAAACCGAAAACTGACCAGGCGTTCAATCCGGAAACGGCACGCGCGCAAAGGTTTGCTATCGATTTAACGAATTTATTAAGAATTGAGGGCTGAGAGATTAAATTGCAATGACAGCCGACGAAAAGCGGTGCGGTGTCAATCGGCATGATGCCGCAGCCGGACAACTACTAGACTGCACCTCTTGCGCATTAGCAGCGATAAGACACGGTAATTTGCGACGACGAGAAAACATTTTTTGAGGCAAAAAAAACGGAGAGCCGAGGCTCTCCGTTTTTCAAAACCAGTCAGCGTTAGCCGATGGTCAGGTTGGTGCCTTGGGTCAGGCCGCCGGTGAAACCGGTCAGCTCGATCAGGCCGTCGCCAGCGTTCAGGGTACCACCAGCGGCAGCGTCGATCGCTACGTAGGTGTTGCCACCGTAGACGAAAGAGGTTGCGGTAGTAGTACCAACATTGCCGTGAGCAGCCACGATAGCGGCGCTAGCAGCTTCAGCCAGAGTAGCGGAAGCAGTCACGTTGGCAGCCTGGGTGTTGTTCAGCGCAGTGAAGACGCTGTTGGCAGCCAGGTGCAGCACGTCGCCCGAACCGCTGAAGTCGGAGACCTTGACAGCGTTGGCAGCCAGGCTGGTGTTGGCGGCAGTGATGCCGGCAGCAGTGCTCAGGCTTACGGTGCCAACGTTGGTCAGGGCAGCGATGTTCAGGGTGTCGCTGCCGGCGCCCAGAGCGATCTGCAGGCCATGAGCAGCGGTAGCGGCGCTGAAGGCAGCGTTGACGTTGACAGTGTCGTTGCCATCGCCAGCATTGACGGTCAGCAGAGCGGCGCTGGTGGAGGTGACGTTAGCGGTCAGGGTGTCGTTGCCGGCACCACCGTTCACGGTCAGAGCAGCAGTACCGACGGTAGCGGTAACGTTGTCGTTGCCAGCACCCGAGTTGACGGTCAGAGCTACAGCGTTCGCAGCAGTAGTACCAACGGTCAGAACGTCAGCGCCCGAGCCAGTGGTCACGTTAGCGATCGACGACAGGGTGGTGGTGTTGATGGTCAGGCCGGAAGTGGAGTTGGCACCGTCAACGGTAGTCAGAGCAGTCAGACCGGTTACATCGAAGCCAGTCGCGGTGTTGGCCACGGCGGAGTCGGTGATGTTCAGGTGCAGAGTGTTGACGATTTTGGTGGTAGCGCCTTCGGTCAGTACGAAGTTGGTAGCATTACCAGTACCGCCAGTAGCAGCACCGCTGGTGCCACTCAGGGTCAGATCGGTGGCCTTGTTGGTAGCTGCCAGAGCCACGTTGATGGCGTTGGCGCTGGAGGCATTGTTCAGAGTGATGGTACCAGCGGTAGCATCCTTGAAGTTAACGCCACCGGAGATAGCTACGCCGTTACCGTCGCCTACCAGGGCACCAGTAATAGAAGTCTTGCTCTGATTGGCAACTTGAACAGCAGCTTGCTGATAGAAGTTAGCAGCAGTGTTGGTAGAGCTGGCAGCCAGGTAAGCCGACAAGGTCTGAGTGGTAGCGGCGCCAGCGGTAACGCCAGTGATGATAGTGGCGTTGGTCAGGGCAGCTTTGGCGTCCGAAGCGCTAGCAGTGGAGGTCAGGTTGCTGGTAACGGAAGCAGCATACTGAGTCTTGCCGTCCAGCAGCAGACGATCAGTACCGGTTGCGCCATTGGTCAGGGCCAGGGCCAGACGATCAACAGTGATGTCGGCGCTGTTCTGCCAGTAGGACAGTTCGTTGCTGGCAGCGGAACGGCCGAACAGGTTCTGATACAGCTGGTTGATGGTCTGCGAGCGGGTCAGGCCGGCGTATACGGAGGTGTACTCGGGCTGCTGAGCAAATGCGGCGCTGATCTGGTCAACGGTAGCATTGGCCTGGGAGGTCCAGTAGGTCAGACCAGCCGGCTCGGCGGGACGACCGAAGTAGGCCAGGTACAGAGATTGTACTTGAGTAGAAGTAACAGCCATTTCCTTGCATCTCCTAAGATTTTGTCGAATTCGACTTCAGGCCTTCCGTCAATGGATGGGTGCCCGTCGGCCCCGGCCTGTCGCCTCACCCCAACTGCTGGGGCGAAGCCCCCATGATGGGTTTCGTTTCGATATCGGCTTTGTAAAGAGGTTCACATCCAGGATGTGCGTTCGTCGTACAAAGCAGCGGTATCGGCGGCAATCCTACACAGACCTTTGTGACAGGAACAAGCATTTCTTCAGAGCCTTTCACGCTTTGCTCAGACGGATTCATCCTACCGAGACCTGCTGGGTCGACAGCACGCAAACAGCGCTGATATAGAGGCTAAAGTTCCTGACCTGCTGACATAGCCACGGGAATCGTCGTTTAACGGACACAAACCGCTGTAAAAAGCCATAAATCTGACGCTGGCCGTTTTTCTGCTGGCTTTTGCGCCTGGACCATTCGCTCCACTTTTACGACCGCCTGCGATCCACGCCTCGCTCCTTCCCCAACCAATGGTCGCGATTACGGGCGGACGAACGGTCATACCTGGGAATGCGATAA
>Ga0157368_1001189_pt1 | contig 11220 bp, 5 predicted proteins | sample AttbisABBM3_FD_113146 | JGI IMG/M metagenome (GOLD analysis project Ga0157368, IMG submission 113146) | Fungus gardens microbial communities from leaf cutter ant in Botucatu, State of São Paulo, Brazil - Atta bisphaerica ABBM3 | ecosystem: Host-associated > Fungi > Mycelium > Unclassified ...
CAAGAGAACTTGACAAGGAGTCTCTGCTAAATTAGAGTCCTATATATACTAAATACACCTGGTCCGTGCTACAACCTCATGTCTGCCTCATTTCTTACTCAAGGCCACCATGTTGTATACATGTGCCCTGACATCATCTTCTAGGTCTTTCTACTATGTTCTAGGCTTATGATGTCACATCATGTGACATGTCATGTGACTGCAATGTCATGTGCCTCTTCATTGTCACTAAAAGGAAAAAGAAAAAGAAATTTAAAAGAAAAGAAATATAAAATCAAGAAAAATTGATAGAAGAAAAAGAAAAATGTTAGTGTCCAAAGTGTTCCATAACAGTTTGATGAACACTGCAATTCTAAGTAAGGAATAAATGATGTTTTTGGCATTACCATCCAGATATTTAAAATTGCCAATAATTCTACACCTTGAAATATACATATGTTAGTGGTATCTACAACATAAGGAATATATATGTTTTCAACAGATAGGGTCTTATTTGAAGAAGAGTTCTTAATCTCCTTAACTGTTATATAGGAAAGATAGGAAGTTTGAACAGTTTGCTTTTAACTTTTTCAGCCTATGTCTAGTTGTTGGCTAAAACTTGTACTCAATCTGCATAGTCCATGGATGATATATTAGAATGAGTAGAAGGTTTTCTAAAAGTATTAGAACTAGATGAAATTAAACAGTCTCTAGGTTTTTCCATATCAATATTTATTTGGTTGGTTGAACAGAAGATTATTTGAGAACTTTGAGTGTTAGAGGATGAAAAAGAAAAATTATTTGCTAATTCTCTATTAAACACTATTATACAAGATGGTAGTATAAGAGAAAGAAGTGTTTTGAATGTTGTTAACTCTGAGTCTTGAATTATAATACAAATATATAAATAGATAACACTTAAGTAACTCATTATAAGTGCTGTATTGTAGCTACTACTCTTAAGTTGTAATAACTAGATAATAAGGATAATAAGAGAACTTAAAAATAAGTTCTGTTAAATTGGTCTACTTATTTATTTGGTGCTTAGTCTATGTCCTACATACTATACTTCTATATCTATTCCAATGTTAGAAACAATTCATACTTGCTGAAGATATCTGTGAAAATAACATAGAAGGTAGAAATAGAAGTTGGAAATAGGAGTTGGACTTGGTAACTAAGAATTGAAAAGTGACCAGGAGTGATGCTATATAGATAATTAGTCTTGGCTTTGACAAATGATGTTGTACTTAGCTTATATATTATATAACCATATTTCTAGAGGTTGGGAATTTTCAGAGGAGAATTGAGATGAGTATGGTATAAATTCCAAGTTAATAATTAGACTGAGAAACAGTACATGGCAGCTAATATTCTTAAGTACAGAAGTGTAGATCTAATGATACTCTACTGCTGTGTATACTTTGGGTTGTTAAGCATCATAGAAGTTGTTGTTTGGAACTCTATAGAATTGATAAGAACTACAGAGTTTAGTTCTCAGGTTGATTTGCACCAGAAGAGAATAGAAAGAGTATAGATATTAGATGGTATGTAACATCCAAAGTCTATAATATAATAATCTACTAGAATATTCTGTCATCTTCTATATTATGTAACTATAATTATATATATATATATATTTAAATCAAAAATTTATTATATGGAGTGCAGTGGCAGTCTATGCCTGCTAGATATAGGATGCAAATTCATGACCTTAGTAGCAGGAGAGTAAGGTATAACCAACATAGCAAGGGAGATTTACCACTATGCTATCCTATCTCCATAACTATGGCCATATATTTTGTTATATATCCTAGTAATATTATATTTAATATAAAAAATAAAATAGAAAGTATTTCATATTAGTATCTCTCTCTCTTAAGATTTATTCTCTAGAAAAATAAACTTTTCCTTTTAATGTCTTTATTTTTTCTCCAACTTCTTCAGATATTTCTTCTTAAATTTTCCATCATCTCAACTGTCCAACAGCTTTGTTATATATCTCTCTAGTAATTCTTTTCTTTCAAAGTTTCTAAGCCCCTATTATTTTATATTCTTAGATTTAGATCTCCATACTCTTTGCATCTTCTCATACTCTTTCTTGAATTTCTCTATCAACTTTTTAGAGTTTTCAAGATTCTCTATATCTTCCCAAATATTTACTTCTAGTATATATCTTTTTTATTACACCAAATACTTTGGCTTTTCTCTGATATATTTTTATTTTTTATTTTGGACTTAGAGTTAGTATAATACCACATATCACACAAAAGAACATAGAAGGTTCCAGAATAATGATGTTACACTAGATATCAATAATATGTAATACACATGGTCTTTAGGGTAGGCTAAGGTTAGTGTAGCACAGACTAGTAGTCTAGCATATATAAGGTAGACACTTTTGTACTTGAAACTCCATTAAGTTTTCTTGTGTTAACTCTAGTATAAGGTTCTTTCTCTTGACTTGCTTTTAAGTTTTGAGTTTGTAACACTCTACTATTATTAGATATAGTTTATACTTCATTATCTGAGATTTGATGAGGGTCTCTCAAAAGTCTAAATGAGTTATTTAAACATTATCTAGAAACATAGAAGTCAGAAGTCAAAACAACTTTTAACTTCAGCTTGTATGCTATATCTTTATAAGTTGTACTGGTTGTATATTTCAAATGAGATACTTAGGAATTTGAGAGTAATGAGGCTTACCAGAAGGTAGGAGATATATCATTATTAATACTATCAAAGTTGCAAACTATAGACTCTATTTTTATTTTCTTATTTTCTTTTAAATTTCTTTTAAATTTCTTTTCAACTTAGGGATAGAGTTTAATGTGACATTGCTGTCACAATCACAAACTGTCACTATCATATGATCACATATCATAATGGGAAGAGAAAGAAAATTTGAGAAGGGATGATATCATTACAATATGTTTGATATATATTGATCTTAAGAATAATGTATGGCCTTTTAGGGTAAGCTAATGGTATCATAGCACAGACTAGTAGACTAGCATATTAACCAACTCTAAGGTCTTATAAATACTAGAAGTAAATAATAGTTTTAGTCAATTTTCAAGATAAAGCTTTATAGTATAAACTACTGGTATTATTACAAACTTAAGACCTTAGAGTTGGTCAAAAGAATGAACCTTGTATTGGGTTAACACAAGAGAACTCAATAGAGAACTCTGTACAGGATTGTCTACCTTATATACCAATATCTAATGGTCTGTGCGAGCTATTTCTAGCCTACCCTAAACAACCATGTATATGCCTTAAGGTCAATATATATATTACATGTTGTATAATGTCATCCTTCCAGAACCTTCTATGTTCTTCTATGTATCATGTGACCTGTGACTGTGTCATCTGATGTGACCTGCTGTGTGACAGCGTGATCTTGTCACTCTAACTCTAACCCTAGTTCTAAAAATAAAATAAAGGAAAATAAATTGAAAAGAAAATCAAAAATGTTAAGTCCACTTCCTTCATTCTTGACAGGTATATATACTAAATATTCTATCTAGGGTAGTTATTTAGAATAGAGACTGCTAAGTGTTACTCTGATTATTAGTAATTCTCAGATATTAGGGATAAAAATCTATAGAATTGGCAAGAGTCTAGTAAGGATGTTCAAGATGGAATGAAAACAATTAATTCATGCTGGAAGAGGCTGGGGAGTATAGATAAAGGAGAGACATTATCTGTAGGTTAGGACAAATATGGCTGAAATGGAATGTAACAGCTATCTATTTTTACTGAGAGTAGAGACTTCACTTTTTGCTGTTCTACTTACTCTTTGTATATTGCAATTTTGCTCACATTAATAACTGGGTAGATTTTCACCATAGTGAGTAATTCTAATTCCACTATATTAGTTAACATTAGTACCTTAATTTTGTAAGGCCTTATAAATTACTCTGTCAAATTTTTCATTCTTTGCTATTCTATTTGGAATCTTAAATTTATGTTTAACAACATCCAATCTCTAATCTTATTCTTTATAGATTTCACTCTCTTATTATTTGCATACAACTTCTTTTTCTTCTGTGCTTTCCTTAGGATGATATTAGGGCAACTGAGTGAAGTTCATAAGGTTATATAAAGTTTACAACCTCAAGAAGAATTCTGAGTGTATTATCTAAACAAAGTATAAGTGATGCTTATCTCCAGGATAATTCTAAGAGAACAGAATAAGAACTCTTGTATAAGAAGACCTCCCAATTTGTTAAAAACAAAAACTTGCACATTGCTAAAACTTACTGCTAACTTTACTGAACCTTCACTTATTATTATGATAGCTGTAATTTTCTCTCTCCTACTACTACCTAACCAGCTTCTACTAATCTGCAATGTTTCAGGTCTTTCTATTAGAGTTTCTGACCATCTAGCATCATTATTCTGTATTTATGTTAGCAGATGTTCTATCTAATGTTGTTACATACCTATTTAAATATGTATAATCTATTTGACTCCATCTGTCAAGATCACAAGAAGTAGACTTCGTTTATTTTATTTTTCTTTGGATTTACTTTTCATTTTTCTATTTTTAGAACATTAGGGTTAGGGTCAAAAGTGATTGGTCACACTGTCACATCAGTCACAATCTGATGATGTAGTCACAACATTGATCACGAGACTTAGAAGAATAAAGTAGAAGGTTCTAGAACAAATGACATTATATAACATGGATACCACATGTTGACCTTATGTTCTACACATGGTCATTTAGGGTAGGGTGCACAGTAGTGAGCATGGACCATCGGTAGTAGTATAAAAGATGGACTAGTTTGTAAAGGTATCTCTATTAAGTTCTCTTGTGTTTACTCTAATATAAGAGTTTGTTCTTTTATCCAACTCTAAGGATTTAAGTTCATAACACCATCATAGATAATGCTTACCTAACATATGCAGAAGAGGATATCTTTCTTTTAGTATAGATCTACCTAGTTTTATTTCATGACCAATCACTCTATAACTAATCATATAACTTTCTTATAATCTCCATAAAACTTTAGACTTTATTCTGAGAACTTTAGTGTACCAAGAGTAGTTATCTATCTCCTTTAATCCTCAGATATAGTTTTAGTTACTAAATACTAGTATTTAAGATATATAGATACTCTGTAGTTTCTCAATTTGAAAATTAACCAGAGTTATATACCAATCTAGATGCTTATGCTTAGATTCTTAACTTTTCTCATGTTCTACTACTTCTTAATACTTCCTTCCTAAATATGACCATGACAATGTGTAGAGATACAGTGTGTTTACTAAAGCCAAGATTATTTCTGATTTATATCTGTATATTTCAGATAAAGCTCTCACACTGCATCTAATATCTTCTGATTCTCTACTAAATGCTATGAGTTTTTTCTAGTCACTCTAACATCCTAGAGACAATAGTTATCCTAAATATTATTTGAGTATATTCCAATCTGGTAGAACAATGCTGATATAACCAAAGAATAATTGTATCCAAATGGTCAGAAACTCTGATAAAAGCATCTAGAAGATTAACTAAGAAAGAAAAGAGATTTACAGTAATGATATATAAGATAGAACAGTGTTAGTATACTAGGTAATATTTAATAGAGTTTTATGGTAGAGAATGGCAGTATTAGCTTAATAAACTCTGCAGGAGTATTTAGAAATCACTGACTATAGGAAACAAAAACTGTTATAACTTAAGTCCAAAAGTTAGGATAGAAAAAAGAACCTTGTATTAGGGCTAATACAAGAGAACTTGATAGAGTTCCTAGTATAGATATGCCTACTTTATATACCTTTAGAGTATAATCTGTATATGCTTACATCTAGCCTATCCTAAATACTATACATCATATGTAAAGTTATTATACTGTAGTCATAGTATATAACATTATTCTTCTAGAACCTTTTATATCCTTTTCTATAGTAGCAGATATTAATAATGTGTTTACAGCAGTTACAGTTTAGATTGACATAAACTAACTAGTTACATTTATAGTTCTTTTAGATGAAACTAGTTGTTTAGAGGGTAGTAATAGTACATAAATGGTTATTAACCCTATTTTTACTAGCTTAAAGCCACTAGTGTTATGACTTAAAGCTTAAGGTGTCAAGCAATAAGACAACTTTTGTATTGAGTAACACAAGAGAACTCGATAGAGTTCCTAGTACAAAGTAGTCTACCTTATATACTACTACTCATGGTCCATGCTTATTACTGTGCACCCTGCCCTAAATGACCATGAGTATTACATGAGGCCAGCATGTGTTGTCCATGCTGTATGACGTCACTTTATTCTAGAACCTTCTACTCTATTCTCTCAAGTCCCATGATCAGTCTTGTGACTATGCTATCAACTCATGACTGATAAACCCTAACCCAAGTTGTTCTAAAAATAGAAAAGAAAATAAAGTGGAAAGAGAAAATAAAAATGAAGTCCACTGTCAACAATCTTGACAACTAGACTTGGAGCTGAGATATTGCTTCTGTGGAGAACATATTTCTATATAACAAGACAACAGTAGAATCTTATAAACAAAATAGTGAATTCAAGATAATAGTTTTGAAGTTAGTCAAGTGTTTGTAATTCCAGCCTTTAGTACATTTGCATAAGCCTATTTGTTTTGCATAAGTATGATAAAGGCAGAGAAGTCATTTGTATCTGAGTATGTTATGTTTCTAAGTTCTTGTTCTGTATTCATATCAATGTTAAGTCCAATAGGATTTTTAGTGTTAAAAATGTAGTCTTTTGGTCTAGATGTCAGGATCAAGAGAAGTGGACTTAGTTTTTTCCTATTTCCTTTCTCATTTTATTTTTATTTTTGATTTATCTTCCTATTTTCTATTTTTAGAACAAAGAGTTAAAGTTAAACCCGTGAACACAAGAAAAAAGGTATGGAAGAATAATGTCATATAACGTGTGCAACACATATTGGCCTTGAGGTGTATACATGGTCATTTAGGGTAGGCTAGAAGTACTCAGCACAGACCAGGTGCCTCTAGTATATAAAGTAGACAATCCTGTACAGAGTTCTTTATTGAGCTCTCTTGTGTCACCTAATACAAGGTTACCTCACAATCCAACTCTAAGAGTTTTAAGTTATAACACTAGACATTATGAATTCTCCACTTAAAAATGAGGTGAGAAAATCCTATAAAGCATTATTAGGAAAAAAAACCAATACAACACTAGTTGTAAGTGGCTGTAGCATAATAGTAGGTATAAATGTGGCTTATTTGTTATTAGTAGAAAGAACCATAATAATAGCAGAAATAACATAATTCTTAATAGAACTATTGAGATATTCAAAAGTCTCTCTTACTTTAGTAGTAAAAATCAGTCTGCTATAAGCTATTCAGTTCATACTGTCAAACTTATTATTATGTCACATACTAACCAACTATATCTGACATCTATTTTGGATAATACTAAGCTTATTTACACTCACTTATTCTCTTCTGGTACAAATTGTGCTCTATTCAAATTACCTATTAAACCATGAACAAGAGCTTCTCCATTCCACAACAATCTCATGGAGTCCCAATTGACAACTTTTACAGTATCTGACAAAACCCAGAGTATGTATAGTATATCTCTTCCTATATTAAAGAATTACAGTTATCATGTATATTTTTCTTAGTCTGATAATCAACTTAGATTAAGTACCATACTTGTCCTCAGTCCACATCCAAATATTTCTTTCTAAATTACAACTATATAACAGAGTTAAGCTAAGTATAACTTTTTCTAATATAACATACTATTTCCAACTTGTATCCATACTTTCTTTTGCTAAGTTTTACTATTTGATCTGTTTTCCATGCTATATCTATAAATCTCTAGCAAGTATGAATTACTCCTAACATATTATTAGCAGAATTTGATAGTACACTTAAATAAAGTTATAATTAATTGGAATGTAAAATTTCTGAGTTGATTATATTATCAGAGTTGAGAATAGTAGACTCTATTTATTTTTATTTCTCTTCTTATTTCTATTTTATTTTCTATTTATTTTCTTATTTTTAAACTTAGAGTTGGAATTTAGTATGATGTCACAAACTATCACAAACTTCATTCAGCTTGTATCTCCACAATCAGTAGACTAATTCTCACAAAATAATTTGCACTGGAAAGCTCCAAATAAGGGCTATCTGTATATATGTAGGATATACAAAAGTGATAACAAACAACTGAGATATCAGGCCATCAGTAACTGTAAAAGCTTTGTTTGCTAATATTTCATGAACTGCTAGACAGATTTACACTATTAAACTTGTGTTGGAAAGTGCTCATCAAACTATTTCTAATGATATATGGTATATTTTATAGTAATAAGTATTTATAGAGATACAAGTTCATCAATATAGTAATATAATTAGTTATCTTCTAAAATTAGCCTGACAGCTGCTATGATAGATGACAGCTCCCATCAGGTATAAGTTTTGATCATGTGATAGAAACAGCTTGTATACTACTCATTATTTATCATTATTATCTTCTTATACTGAACTTCTAAACCACTATTAAGCTTAAGTATCACAACCAGTGAGTAGCTTATTTTATAATAGTAATATTATATTACATATTTATTATATGTTATGGTCATGGTCACATGATCATGCATCATACAAAAAATATAGAAGATTTTAAAATAATGATGTTATATAACATATTTACTATATGCTCTTTAGGGTAAGCTAAGTTTAGTATAGTACAGACCATTAGCCTAGTATATATAAGATAGATACTTTATATTTGGAACTCTATCAAGTTCTTTTATATCAACCCAATATAAGATTCTTCTTTTACTCTTATACTTAAGCTTGATGTCAAGAACGAAAGAAGTGGACTTAATATTTTTCTATTTTCTTCTCTCATTTTTATTTTCTTTTGATTTATTTCCCTTTATTCTATTTTTAGAAACTAGGGTCAGGGTTAGAGTAACAAGATCACATTGTCACACAGCAGGTCACATCAGATGACATGGTCACAAGTCACATGACACATAGAAGGGTATAGAAGGTTCTGGAAGGATGACATCATACAACATGTGAAACACATGTTGACCTTGAAGCATACACATGGTTGTTTAGGGTAGGCTAGAAATAGCTCGCACAGACTATTAGGTATTTGTATATAAGGTAGACGATCCTGTACAGAGTTCTCTATTGAGTTCTCTTGTGTTAACCCAATACAAGGTTTATTCTCTTAACCAGCTCTAAGGTTTTGAGTTTGTAACACTTGAGTTATAATATATATAAAGTAAGTCTTGATGAAGTTTTTACAGCTTAGGATATTAGAGCAACTAGGCAAAAATTATGGTAATTTAGTAAAGATTACAACTTCAAGAAAATCTAAGTCTATTGACAAATAATATCTAATATATAACTTATCTCCAAGAAAATCTAAGAGAACAGAATGAGATTTTCTGAAAGTGACAGTTACTTTAAGTACTCTATCAGTTTATAGTAATTAAGTAGAATAATATTAACATAAGGCTAGAATAATTATACCAGATAGTTAGAAATACTAATGAAAACATCTAGAACAATGTCTAGAATTAGAAAGAACTCATTTAATAGTGACTAGAGATATAGAAAGGCAAAGGTATAGATATGGATAAGAACTAGAGTTAGTAGGCAGAAATAGCAGAGATTGTGTAACAAACTCAATATTTTTATTACTGAAGATTAGAGTTGTATTATATCCTTTTCTAGCTATTCATTTTTAAAACTATAAGTAATACTTTTTCTCTCATTCATACTCTCTGACTTCTTCTAGTATGAATTATCTCTCTTTATTTCCTCTTAAATATTCTCACTGTTTTCTTGCCAACTTAATAGACACCATTTCTAATATTAGAGAATTACCAGTATTTAGAATATATAAGGGAACTAGCTCTTCTAAGACTTTTCTCTTCTGCATTTTTTGGCTGATCCATATTCTGTAACCCTTTCCCACATCTATATCTACTTATCTATTACAAACTCAAGATCTTAGAGTTAGTCAAGTGAATGAACCTTATATTTGTTAACATAAGAGAACTCAATAGAGAGCTCTGTACCAGATTGTCTACCTTATATACTAAACTACCATGGTCTATACTACTACTTCTTTAGCCTACCCTAAACAATCATGTGTTTGTTTTAAAGTCAACATGTATTGCATATATTGTATAATGTTATCCTTCCAGAACCTTCTACATCTTTTTCTGTGACCTTGTGACTTGTGACTATGTCATCTGACATGACTGATGTGTGACAGTATGATCATAACATTACTCTAATCCTAACCCTAGATCCAAATAAAGAAAAGAAAAGAAAAAAAGAAAAAGAAAAGGGAATTAAATAAAGAAGCTAGCATCCAAGCTTCACATATCTAATATTATCCACTTTCTCATACTCCAGAAGTACTTGCTAAACACTCTGGCTCTCTTCCATTTTAGTTTCTCTATTATAAACTGTTTCTAATTACCTAAGTATCATCATTCCTTGCTTATGTAATCAGAATTCTGACACATTAGAATGGACCTGTTATTATATAGAGTAGTTGTTACCTTTAGGAATTCCCATTTTGTTCTCTTAGGATTTTCTAGAGGTGAGTGTATAGTTCAGTAATTTCTCAGACAATAGACTTAGGATTTCCTGGAGATTTGAAGTGCTTTGCTCTTCTGCCCAGTTGCCCTAACAGGGTAACTCACTTAACAGTTCCATTCTAGATAACTATTCTAGATATACTAAATATATCTAGTATATGAACTGGTAGTTTACACTATAATAGCTTTATTCTGAAAATTGACCAAAACTAGCACTATCTTCTGGTGTTAGCAACAACACACCTTGCTATGGATGTGGTACATTATAAGAGCATTATCAATGCTTCAGCCTCACCTGGTTGGTACAAGTGATCTCCAACTCCCTGTGGAACACTGATCAGAACTTAAAGATCTCATTACAGTATACACCAGGATATTACCTGTATGTCAGGATAAACAAGGCCTCACTGTTGTGCTGGCACATGGTCATTCATTTGTTTCATTGAATATCCTACTATCCACTGATCTAAGCCTTATAGAAATTGGCCATGTAGTTGCCTATCACACCACAGAAAGGCTATCTTTACAAACAGTAAAACTTACCCTGCTCATGGTTTCGCAATTTCTCTTTGGTCTGGACTTCCTCACTGGAAATATGCTAGCTAGATACCTCCTCGAACTTCCAAATTCCCATACACAAGAAATCAA
>Ga0157368_1001190_pt1 | contig 11196 bp, 7 predicted proteins | sample AttbisABBM3_FD_113146 | JGI IMG/M metagenome (GOLD analysis project Ga0157368, IMG submission 113146) | Fungus gardens microbial communities from leaf cutter ant in Botucatu, State of São Paulo, Brazil - Atta bisphaerica ABBM3 | ecosystem: Host-associated > Fungi > Mycelium > Unclassified ...
ATTAGGTATTTGTATATAAGGTAGACAATCCTGTACAGAGTTCTCTATCGAGTTCTCTTGTGTTAACCCAATACAAGGTTCATTCTCTTAACCAACCCTAAGGTTTTGAGTTTGTAACACACTGCACCATGCTGCTGTACATTCTGTTCCTTCCAACAATGAGATGCAATCCCAAGACCAAGTCCACAGTAACTATGATTAGACTGATAATATCACTTCTAACAGTGCAAAATTTGTGAAGAAAGATATAGCTCAGATATGAGCTGAGTGTTATCTGTATTGGAGTTTGGACTGTGACACTTGGAAAGTAACCACATGTTCATATTGGTGAAGTACCTCTCAAAACCAGTGATCATATCATATATGATTGCACCAGATACAACAGTCAGCTAGCTAGTGATATACTGACAGACATTACCAGTTTTCTACCAGATAACCCAGGCACTTTCTGCTTTTAAGATAACATTTCTTAGGTAGTTATATTTGTGACATTTTCTTTTCTTTCTTCCCTTTTCTTTTTAATTCAAGTAGTTGTATACTACCACTACACCATCAAGTCCTGTGTAATAAATTTTTGAAATAAATGAAAAAAAGTTGCAACAACATTACTCAGACTGAATGAGATCATCTGACACAGGAAGAGAAGACAGAAAAATTCTCAGTCATAGGAAGCAGGATAGAGTAAGATGATGAGATTAGTATGGCTCTTTGTGCAATAGATATTGGGGGAAATTCTTGGCAAGACTGTGTATTTGCACCAGAATGGAAAGTGATAAAATGTGGAGTGGACTTGGAAAGTTCTGGCCAGGCATGCACGTACTGAAACACAGCCTCTTCTGAGAAAAATACGGCATCATACCAAGATGTATTCATTAGATGACTTGAAAAAAAGCATGAGACATTAAACATGGGGGCGATAAGCCTGTTTCATTCGCTCAGCACGAATAGTCGATGAAGACTGTGATCGGATTATCTCCTCTCCCAATGCATTGAAAGACACGAATGCAGACAGTCTGTCGCAAGACTAAAAGGTTAGTATAAACCAAATCAAATAAAGGTACTCGACTGGGACTCAAATGTCTCTCCTTTGGTGTCTATAAAAAGCGAGCAACCTTGGCACGTAGACTCCCTAACTGTTGGACACAGACTCAACCTCATATTTCGAGTTCGTCGTCGATATGATGGTTTCTCTCAGGTTATGCGTTCCTGTCGCTCTGAGCCTCGCTCTTGCTGCTGCTGCTCCTTTTTCGCACATCACAAGGGTAAGAAGTCGTGCTGCACACGACAACACAGTTAAAGTATTCAGCAAAGATCATTACTGGTGCGCATATACCTTGCTTTCCTTCCGTGGTATAACAGACGAATCAGTGTACTCCAGCTTGATTCTGCCTCGGTAAGAGCCTGCTCGAGTACGTTTCAACGTCCCAAAAAATCCGACGCCATATAACAGAGACCCTCACACGAACGTCGGCGATAGCGAGTACTCAGGGGGAATGCGGTCTTATTGTTCCGCTTCGGGCAGGGACAACGACTCTCAAGGGCTCCTTCCTGACGATTTCTGGAGTGAGTCGGAATACAGATCTGTACGTGGGGAAAAAGGCGGGAAATATGCCCAGCGTGAGTTTCATATAACAATTGCACGCAATTGACAGTACGCAATCGACATCCGTTGGATGAATTCAGTAACAGGATGTATTCGGCCGGAGGCCATCGATAGGTTGAATTACGGTGACAGCGGAGGCCAATATGATTCTAGCGGTGGTGCGGATGGCATGGGTAATCCAAGAGGTAGTGTCTGTTCTGGGTACTTGTGTCCTTTTCGTTCATCCTGATTTTGGCTGATTTAAGGTCGATAGATACAATCACTATGTTGAGCTTGTTGAACCATTCCAGAAGCGCGCTTGCATCAGATGCTGCCAAGACTTTGACGACTGTCGCCTCGATAAAGGTGAGATTTATTCCTGTTGAGCATCTGAAGATAATCATGTGTAGTATAGATACCGCAGGTTGCCCAAATGTCATCAAAGGAAACTATTTCAGCTGCACTTAGTGATATATTCCACATCCTACCGTCTTTCAAGCTAGCGTCTATGAGTTTATGAAATATCCATTCTATACAACGCATGCCAGTATGAGTCTCAGAGATCAACACGTTGACAAGAAGCACAATATAGGAGATATAATTTTACAGCCAGTGTCGGATCCTTGAGCACATGTGTCATTTGACTAATGGCTTTAGACGGAAGAGGAAATCAAGGTAGCGAGCGAATTCAACGACGTCGACGAGCAGCAGAGTGGAGTCCCCAGGGAGCCAATAAAATTCGTGTTTGCTGAGCTAAATTATTTATCTGCCTATTGTTTCGTACCTAGAGGGAAGAGCGAATAGATAGACAGAGCTAAGGGCCATGCAGGCTGTTAGTGATAGAAAGTCTCGAGTTACGTGTAGCGATAAGGTCTTAGATTAGCAAACTCATGGTTGACGTCACGTCACTGCGGTTACTCGGACTCCCCTTTATTAGTTCTTGTGACGGACATTATTCGGTACCACCTTGCTATATAGCTCACTATGTAGCACGATGTACACCTCAGTTCTCGCGCTGCTGGTTATTCTTACATAAGGGTCAGTATGGAATTGATCAAGGTTCTTTTGATTATCAAGTCACCCCGAGGATACCTGGAGCCCGCCTGTGGTTCAGCGTTATCTTGACACAGTAGAGGGTGAAATGACCCAGGATAATCACGCGACGAAGGGGGAAAAATGGACTAAGCACAAGGCGAGTGGCTCGTGAATTAGCCCCTACCATGCCCTGGTGTACGGGCCCGGCGGTCAATCATCGAGTGCAATTTCGACTTGTGGCTTGACCTTTGAAGCTTCTCCCGTTGAAAACTTCTGCACGTTGACTTGGAGCCTTGTGACGACGCTGAAATGCTGACATGTATCGGAACTCTAGTGCCTTCGGGTTGTGGTACGTATGACGAAGTAAGCGTAGTCAAGACTTCTAATGAGGTCTTCTAATGAGTCAGGTGGGGGAGCTTCTGCAAGTAAATAACATGCTATTTTGAGTGGGCTCGAGTTCTAGGAGGCTGCTGTGGATTCTACACTAGGTCACACTTGATGGCTATAGGTGCTTATGATTCGTTAATTGGAAACTCAAGTGCGATGGTTGGGAATCATTCATCTAGATTTTCTATTTAGATTGAAGGGAAAGTCACAAGTATGACTCGCGGTGTACGGAGAACTGTTGTGAGGGTAAGTAGTGTATTGATGTTTTTCAGTTGAGCGGGCGCATCGAGTACTAATACTGGCTTGGCAATGATCGCTCTTACGACTGGGATCCTTAAAAATATAAATGCGGCGCCGATCCACTGCCACTATCTTCCTTTTTCGCATACGCCACGCGTTTCATCACCATGCGGGATACTTTCCGTTCAAAGCTTGGATTTGCTGTTCAGGGGCTCTTGCCTGAGGATTCAGATGGATGTGCCTCCAGCTGCATGAATTATCTGGGTTTCTACGTAACTCGAAATTATGGAAAGGAAAAAAGTGAGGAGTACCATTGTTCTGATCTCTCTGTCAGATGCCACCAGCGTTCGTGCGGTTCGAGATGATCAGACCGTTGGACCGGAAAACACGATATTGGGAAGCATACCTGTGTCACCTTACTTGCTACCGTCAGAAAACTGCTGCTGGGTATTCGTTCAAAGAAACTTTCTTGGTCAGTTCACGTGGCGCTCGGAGTTTTGGTCCTCTCATAAACTGTCAAGCTAGCGAGAGATGTGGGCATCACTACACAATGATGATAATTCAAATACGAGATGGAAGGACTAGGGTTCAGTGAGAAACATGTGCGTGACCTTTTAACTTTGTGTAGATATCGATATCATTATAATGAAGGTCTACCAAATAGGAACAAAGTGAAACTCAAAGTGAAGCGAAGCTCCTTTGCACTTCTTCATTTCACCTCCTCTTCATCCCGTTTCCTTATAATTAAGGGCCCTCTATCCCTCAACTTTCGTTCGGGTTGTCACTCTTTTTTCGCGCCTTTCCTTGTTCACAATGAGATCCTTCATTTGTATTGTCCTCACCTTAATAGCCTCTGCGCAGGCGTATTGGTTGATGGGTATACGTAAGTGTAATGACTCTTGCATTGTCTCGTACTAATGTTTATTGGATAACAGAGGACTTCATTACCACTGAACGATTGGATCCTGTTGTAAGTCCTGGCAAGGTGTCTAGTCACGTGCACTCAGGTAGTCTTCGCCGCCCGATCGTTTCTGGATTGCGCTCAATCTCTTTCCTAGTACTCGGGGGTAGCAACTTCAGGTTCAACACTAGCACAGAAGCGCTCCGTCAAAGCGAATGTACATCGATACCGATCCCGGAGGACAAGTCAAACTATTGGTTCCCCGTAAGTTTTTCATCACTATCTCTCACAGAGGAACTGATGGACTGCTCTCTAGCAATTATACTTTCAGTATGTTTTTAAGCATATTATGCCAATTGTCAATATTTTTTACATTCTTCATTAGATGGGCCAACAGCAGTTTCACCAGTCTGAATGGCGGCGCCGTCATGTAAGCCCGGATACTCATGTTTTCCTGGTTGACTAGCTCACTTGTTCCTTTGCTTAGTTGTATGTTGGGAACGTCTTCATAAAAATGGAAGCTGAGCTCTGTTTAAGATTATCTGTTCAACGACAAACCTGGAACCACCACTGCATTTCCTGATGATGTGAGATTTCTGAGCCTACTCCTGTTTCTTATTGCTCATGGTCATATAGTTTCGCATGCTGAGTGGTATGAAGGTCCATCCCTGTTGCCTTGGAGTACATCTCATAAATTTCTAGGCGATCCAACCCTCCGGACATATGATCCGAATAGCTATGCACAACAGGCTGTTACCTTCTTGTGCCTCGACTTTGACGGCGTCTCCACCCGCCACAACGAGCTTCCCGCGGCAAGTTGTCCTTCTGGTATCCGTGCACAAATTGTAGGTGTTTGCACAGTAGTCCCCTAGTTTCGTAGACTCAGTGAACATGTTCAAGAACTTCCCAAGCTGCTGGGATGGAAAGGTGGATCAGGCGATTTGGATTCTCTTCGCGATTTCTGATTTTCATATAGAACCTGGATTCGCCTGATCACAAATCTCATGTGTCTTTCCTTTCCGGTGGACCAGACTCTGGAACCTGCAGTGACCCAAAGTATCCTGTGACCCTCCCTCGCATCTTCATTGAAGTAAGCCTCATCTTATCTTTCCATTCTTTGATTCTCATGGGATTCGTTTCAGGTTTATTGGGCAAGCAATGATTTTGAACAGATGAAACACGAAGCAAAGGATCCGTCGCAGCCTCTTGTGTAGGTTACCCATGTGCCCACATTTCCTCGCTCTGATCACGGGTTATTGCAGATTTGCTCATGGCGATCCAACTGGCTATGGATACCATGCAGGTGGGGACAATTAGTGTCAGTCTATGGCCGACTGACTAAAGGCTCTGTAGACTTCATCAATGGTTGGGATAAAGGCGTTCTTCAAAACGCTGTTGATAATTGCCACTGCAACGAATATGGCGACGTAAGCCACTCTTCTTCTATGTGTTCACGTAGCTTTTTTTGATGCACTTTCACCAAGCCAACCTGTTGCGTGGAACAAGGAATGTTCCACATGAATCAGGGTCAGAACTGTCGAATCACGAAATCGATCAACGAACAGAGTACGTCTTTCGAAATTTTTGAGTTACCTTTCTCGTAAATGCGGCTGATGATATGCATCAATAGCAACTGGGACACTTCCAAAGCTCCCAGGCAATAACACAGTGCAACTGGCCGGCCAACGTGCGATAGTATTCCCGGATAACACCAATCCTCAGTTAATTGCCCCTGTGTACGCTTACACCGGTAATACTCCCACTCAAGTTGGATCTGTTATTTCAGGAAGTGGAGATCTGCCCACACCTGCTACATCAATGACTTCTTCGTCTGGCTCGGGTGCTCCTCTGCCCGCTCCGTCGTCCAGTGTTTCAAAACCCACTCCTTTTACGTCAGCTCCTTCAGCTCCTTCAGCTCCCGAATCGTCTGTACTGGCATCGGCCCCTCAGCCGCCAATTTCTTCTTATTTCCCTTCCTCTTCCTCAGTTCCTTTGTTATCGGTATCCCCTCAGGCTCCCCACCAAGTTATTTCCTCTGTGCCGTCTGTGTCCTCTTTGCCTGGAACCTCGTCATTCATCGTCCCTGTACTTCACACATCCACAGCAACCCACCCGACGAATACCCAAGTAGACGGTGAGCCATGCGACCCAGAATCTGCCTCCCACAGTATGCATGTACCGTCAACGACTTCATATGTGCAACCCACAGAAACACCGGCAGACGATGACGACGACGACGAACCATGTGATTTGGAGCCGACTTCTACTCATAGTGTGGATGTACCAACATCTACGTCGTCTGTGCAACCTATAGAAACACAGCCAGACAACGATGAACCATGTTATTCGGAGCCGGCCTCCACAAATAGCACACCCGTACCGTTAACAACTCCGTATATGCACACTATCCCCGCAACAACTGTCAAACACTCATTCCCCACATTTTCTATGCCTGCTATTTCTATCCCATCTGTTCCCGTTCCTACCCTTTCAATCCCTCATATGCCAGGTGTTGGAAGTCCCAACAATGGAGGTGGAGATGGGAATGTTCATGTGGGAGTTAGTTCTGGTTTGAATTCTGATTTGGGTCATGGCTCTGGGTTGGGATCACCTCATTACAATAACAATCCAGGCATCCATATTCCCATACCTGCATCTGTACCCAATGGTCACAGTGTAATCAACAACAATCCTTCAGCCGACAGTGATGGGCCAATTGCTTCAGGATCTTCCAACACCGGAAAACCTCGCCGTTGTCCTAGCAGACGTACTAAACGTAGCATCCTCGCTGAAAGGCCCAATGCCCCGATCCCTGTCAAGGGTATCCGTAATGTTGCTCCTGCCTCAAGGAACCTGAGTTTGAACCACGTATATCATTCGCGTCGTCGATTCAGGAGGAACTTGGATAGGAATTAGTTAGAGAGAATTCAAGAAATCGCCATCGACCAAGATCGATGCTTGATATGACCTTTTCCTTCGTCATTGAATGACGAGTTGCTAAATTTTACCTGTTTACCTTCTCATTTTGGCTTCTGTCTCATCTGTGACCATGTCCAGATTCCCAGGAGGGTCTCTATTTCTCCATGTCCGCTTGTCTACTTGTAGCTGACTGCCACTTGTCCTGTGCATATGAATATATCACCTGCTGATTTTGTACAGTCAAAAGTTTCAACCTGGCGATCGTTTTTTGTCTGTACTCTGTGAATATTTCTACTTCACTGCAATTATCTGTTCTTTGCTTGTTCCAACCGATAATTTAGTGACATTTAGGCCTGCGTTTTTCCATGTTTCAATCTAAGCCACCAAGACTGAACGAATGCCCCAGAAGGATGAACCGAAGTCACAACTTCATCAAGAGTGATTTCCAGGAACAAAATACAAGGAAGGTATAACAGATGAAATGTTGATAATGGTAATCACCAGCAAGAAGATGTAGCACCCACAGAGAATGATAAGCGGTGAGAGAAACCACTGGGTAGATTATAACGTAAATAGCATCGCACTCGTAAACAGTCCCAGGTTACTACTCTAGACTCTCCTCAACTCTCTGCAGCAATACTTTACAAAAACAACGGAATAGCGCCCCTCGCGCCTGATTTTTCAGCACCCGTTCGCGCCGAGCCTGATATGCGCCAATTAGCAACCCTTCCGCGACCTCGTCCTCCATTGCGACCGCTGCCATTACGAAGCACGGTAGAATCGGAGTAACTACTATCGTCGCGCTCAGGTATCCATTCTCCATCCACTTTGATACTGGCATGTACACATCCACATCCTATTACAGGGCATTTCCAGGTAAATTGTGGCAAAGAGAGTGGCTGCTGTGCAGTTGATGATTTCGATTTAGCGGAACGTTTTACTGGTAGTTGTGCAGAACTCGATGATGATGGGGAATTGGTGGAAGATGTACCGGCATATCGAGGACGTAACCGAGATCGGATACTGTTTGCTTCAGGTTCGCTGACATGAGCTGGAGATTGGATACTATGATAGAGTCCATTATTTTCATCTTCATCCATCGCCTTGGCTTTTCCCTTCCCCTTATCGACAACACGCGCCGCAACTGTGCTAGCAATGGGCTGCTGGTCCATGTATTTAGGTTGTCCAATGTCGTTCAAGCATTTACCATCAATGAGATGCCCGCACCGCAATCCCCAGATACGACGGTTCCTTTGTTCTTCAGAGGTAAGATTGTTACCGAGGACGAAAGGTTCAAGACAACGTGCGCATACGAGGGAGGGTCTGTTGGTTGATTTATGCGGTTGTGTCTGTGATTTGAATTCACTGCTGAAGCCAGCAATAGGGTTGTCGTCATCAACGATGATAGGGTCAAGAGATAGGACAGATTTTGATGGAATGGTGGGGGAGGTAACATCAATAATTTCCACCGGCGATTTAAGGGCGAAATCGTGCGTAAAACCATGTTCCGGAGGATGAGGGTGTGAGTAGTCCTTTCTATATGGCGATGCCTCACGAGCATTATTCCGACGTCGAAGGACTTCAGCTCGAATGTATGCCCTTGCCGGATCAAACGCCGGTTCCCAGTCTCGGAGTCCTTCATCTGTGTTCCCTGCAAGTAGCTGCAAAGCTAGCATATGATCTGCATCAGCATCAGCATCAAGGTGATCATCGAAGAATCCAAAGTTATTTCCAATGGCGAAAAAATTAATTCCGTTGCGTGGACCTCCATCTGGCATTGACCCTGATATTCGACGTACACTGCTACTGAGTGAATTATCACCAGTCAAAGAGCGTAAATGTTGCTGTTGCTGGTGCCTAGACCGATTTTGGGCTATAAGAGCCCCCCCAAGGCCCATGGAAGGAATATGGTGCGAATGCGGTGCTGGTTGGAGAGGTCTCGGGGGAAGCACCTCATGACTATTCGTTTGGAATCGGTTTGAAGAACCCGCACTCAGGATCGGCGCCAATTGAGGGTACAGTTGTCGCTGAGGCATGATATCCTCAAACGGAAATGGCTGATCGCGGGGTCGGACAACCGGAAGCGAGGCCAGCGAAGTTGCCTGACGGCGCATGGGAAGCGATATTTGCCCTGCATAGTGTTGGGGAACTGGTGGAACTGGTGGAACATGATTCCACGATGGAAACCGGGGTGGAGGAGACTGCAGCCGAGTTCTCGCAGCTGACAGAAATTATATTCGTAAATACTGCAATCCAACTGGGAAACAAGGACTCACGGGGTTGGACAAAGGGTTCGATGATAGTTATATCGTCGTCGTCGCTTTCTTCCACTAATGATATGATTTCTGGTGGAACAGAAAGTCTCTGTGGTTGCATTGGGCGAGAAGGGCCTGGCTCAGGTGCACGATGAGTCTGATAGGTGTTGTCGTCGAGCTCATCGACATCAATGACCTCGACTGATTCCCTTCGTCGGCGCAGAGTAGGAAGCACGGTGGTTTGTGCGTCGGCCTGTGCGGGTAAGAGTCGCTCGAAGACAGTAGCCATGGAAGTTCAGGGCACTTATCAAGTTTCTCCCAATCGCACGCTATATTAGTCTCATCACGTGTCATATAAGTCACATGTTATTTGTTAAGAAAAAGGCTGTGCCTAACTATGACATACAATCACCATGGGCAAACTCTGGTGTCTCGCTATTGATCATGACATAACATCCTTGGGGGATAGTTGTTTGAGGCGGAGTATGGTGATAATGACAGCATTGTCACATTGAAGGAGAAAGTCAAGGAAAAGAAGCCAATTGTTTGATTGTGTCAGAATTCAGCAAAGTTATTGTTTCTTGCTTGCATTTTCCTTTTTTATAGTTTGGTTTTCTCTTTTTTCTTTATAGACTTAGCTAAGAGTGTGTGACATGACATCACACATGTATCACACCTGTTACAGTCATGGTCACATAGCCATATAACCTGATAAAACCTGATAAAATATTATGGGATCTTTTAGAAGGACTTAGTATTTTAGAGTAGGTTAGTATATGCATATAGACTAACAAACTAAGGTATATAAAGTAGACTACCTTATACTAGAAACTCTATTGAGTTCTCCTGTATACTCAATACACTTTCATCCTAACTCTTGGATGTTATAATACTACTCTCTTTTTCATCTTTGACTAAAGGGCAGTCTAGCTCTTTAGTCAAGAAGAAACTAGCTAGACCCTAGGCCAAAGGAGAGAACAACTACATACCAGAAGGATAGTTGTAAATAGTCAGGACTAACCTCAGATCCTAGCCTAAATATTGTTACATCCTGACCTAGCCATATTTATTCCAAACTACAGATGTTACCTCTTTTCTCATTCACACTTCCTAATCTCTTCTAGTGTGAATCACATTCCTCCATTCTATCTCAGATATTCTCACTGGACTCTTAACAACTTTATAGATCTCCATTCTTGTCAGAATTGAAAACAATAAACTCAACACTTTTTATTTTTCTTATTGTTTTATTTCTTTTTTCTTTTATTTTATTTTATTGGAACTTAGAGTTAGGGTTAGTGTAATGTCACATGTCACAGTCACAAAATTGTCACATGACATGACTTGATATCATACATCAGTCACAGTCACACAGTTACATATTACAATGGAATATGGTAGAAGGTTCTAAAAAGAAACAACATTACTACAATATGTTTAATACATGTTGACCTTATAGATAACACATGGTCTTTAGGGTAGGTTAATAGTACTGTAGCACAGACTAGTAGCCTAGCATATATAAGGTAGATAATTTTGTACTAGAAACTCTATTGAGTTCTCTTGTGTTTTATTTTAATATTTTTACTTGACCCACTTTAAAGGTCTTGCAATTGTAACAATTCTAGATCTCCAAGAATTACTAGAACTAGGTTAACTTACTTAGCAGTCTCTATTCTTAAATAACTATCTTAGGCATTATACTTAGTATATAAGCTAGTAGTTACACTGTAAAGCTCTATTCTAAAACTATCACCAACTTTCAGTATTAGTAATAACACACCTTCTATCTTCTAGTATATATGTCTGCTAACAATATTATAAGTATCTCTTCCAAAATATGTGACTAGTGCAACTAGTAGAAGTACAGTATACAA
>Ga0157368_1001191_pt1 | contig 11196 bp, 17 predicted proteins | sample AttbisABBM3_FD_113146 | JGI IMG/M metagenome (GOLD analysis project Ga0157368, IMG submission 113146) | Fungus gardens microbial communities from leaf cutter ant in Botucatu, State of São Paulo, Brazil - Atta bisphaerica ABBM3 | ecosystem: Host-associated > Fungi > Mycelium > Unclassified ...
AGTGGGCTCATGGACAACATGTGAACTTTAGGGAAGGTTTATTTATTGCTAGCATAGACCAACCATGTATAGTATAGATAGTATAGGAACACATTGAGGACTCCTTGTTGAGTTCTCTTATGATCACCATAAGATACTTTGCTTATAAGTTTACCTTAGTAGTTCTATCGGTCTTTTGACTAGTGGTTGCCACAACAAAGATGGTCAATAGCATACTAAGTAATCTTATAAGATGAGAATCTCATGGGGATTACAAGAGAAGTCAACAAGAAGTCCCTAATGTATTCCTACACTATATATAATACTAATACATGGTCCATGCTAACAATAACAACTCTATTCTAATGTCTATATATCAGCCATGAGATAAACATGCCATAGATATACATCTTGACATTATCCTTCTAGTTTCTTCTACCATGTTTTAGACCTATGATATCATGTCATGTGATGCATCATGTGACCACAGTCATGTGCCTCTTCATTGTCTAAGAAATAAAAGAAATGGAAAGTAAAAGAAAAATATATATTAAATCAAAGAAAATAGATAAAATAAAAATAAAAATAAAATATATGGGTTCAACCATATCATGCCAGCTGCAGCATGTTTGCCTTATGGTAATGGTATAGTGGATTCATGGAGAACATATGTAGTTTAGGGTAGAACTTGTAATAGTAGTATATACAGTGTAGAAATATATTGGGGACTCCTTGTCAAGTTCTCTTGTGATTCCCATGAGATTCTCACCTTATAAGATTACTTAGTGCATTATTGACTGTCTTGGTTAGTGGTTGCCACAACAACTGGGAGTCCAGGAAATAAGTCATTAGATGATAAAACATGGAGATGTGATCTGCAGTGGAGTAGACCACAAAAAAGAGTTTTACCTTGGACTGATATGAGGCTCATTTGTTGTGGAAGACAAATAACTTCAGAGCAGATCTATGACAGGTAGAACATTGTAACTATTACTATAAATACAAGAGAACCCATCTTTTAGAGAACCCATGAGAATAGCTCTTATACTGCATTGTTTCTTAGTATGCAGTGGTCCCCTTGACTTTAGGTGCGGTAGGGGATGGAAAGGAGATTCTGGGACAAGGTATAGCCAAAATGCTTAGTACAATTAAATATCTCCTTCTCTCTAGTCTCTCTAGTCTCTTCTCCTCTCCTCTGCTTTCATGTCTTCTCTCTATCTTTCCACTGTTACCAATGACCATTTGTTGCTTTCTAACATCTAATATCTTCCGACTAGATCCAAGTGTAAAGTGCAAAGAAGAGTATGAACATAGGTTTACATGAAAGTTACAGATATACACACAAATAATGCATTTGATGTGTTCTATCGAAAGAGGAAAACAGTGAAGAAGGGTAATAACTTGGGGGGTAATAATTTATACAAGAGAATCGACACGGGACATGCTAGAAGTCAACAGCAACATCTGTCTGCCAGATTCCATCGCCTAAGCTGTACAGAGCGATGAGAAATATCCTCTCAAATGGAATGGTCTTCTCGCTGATCTGCCACTTAGGATTCGTCGTTGAAGACTTTGATGCTTGCTTTAGTCGAGTCAACAACGAGCCGGACAACAAAGATGAATATAGATACTGACTGTAATAAAAGACCAAAATTGCAAAGCAATGCTAGCTCCAAGCTGTCCCCGTGAAATAGCAGTGCTCGCCGGCATACTTTGCACAAAATTGAGATGTTCATAACCAGCCCACTATATATATAGCAGGTCAGCATCAGCATCGGGATATAATTTTAGGACATACCATGATCCGCAAATGAATCTTCTTGATTCCTGTCCCTGCCAAAACTTGGTCATTTGCTCCAGCCACCAATTGGCTGATCGCATTTTGCGATCGAGTACTGAAATCGGCAAGAGAAACTCCTTGGCCAACCTGCCCAATATAATCAAAGCTAATAGGACCACACACAGGTCCTTGAGATGTTTGGCAGATATTCTGCGGAACGCGATGGCGGCGAGGAGAGTTAAATTGCGAAGGGGGTGAGACCAGGGCACCCGACAGGGAAGAGTATGAGGAGATCTGGGATGGAAAGATTGGACTGTGGATGGCATTGTGATAGCGAGACATGTTCGATCGTATTTAGAATATAGAGTATTAGACTTTGTGAATTGAGCTGTATACTGTGCTGGTTTATCCGCCGAAGGACGAGAGACTTCTGGACGAGAGACTCCTGGTGACTGAGGCCCAAATTCATTGATGATTTATATACAGGTGAGTATGTCGTATGTTGGTGTTCGCTGAGCCCTTCACTCGGAAGGGCACTGTGAAAATTGTCGGGAGGAGGGGCGCGCATTGAGGGTCCAGTGAAGGTCAACAGTGATAGAGTTCGGGTGTGATTTCCCAAGGGTGCGACTGACAGTGATAACATCAGAGTTAATTTTCACAAGATCTTACCTGGAAATCGTTGGATCGCTGATTGGGGATGAATTAACATCATTATTCTATAGTGAGATGACGAGATTACTGGATTGACGGAATGGGTGAAGTAAGATTGACTCTCCGCTATGTAGATCATGAATAACATCGTTAAACGATCAGAAAACTAGTCTCCAGCGTGAGCCATGATTGTGCCTAGTCTCACCAAAATCCTAATACCTGTAGTGATTTGAATCGGGCGGATAATTAGGCTATGGTACAAGCTCCGAACGAATCAGATAATCGCGTGATTGTAGAAGGGCGTTTCCAGAAGCGTACGATCACTATCACATCCTACCTTTCACACGACGGTTCACTTGACAGATGAACAAGCCTACCCTTGGTGTGTGATTCAAATCATCACCCGTGTAATCACCCGATGCGGGAGTGATTATCGGTTATCACAACGAACAGAGTCATCTTGGCACAATGTGAAAGCAACATTCTACAAGTTGATTAGGATATGGTTGAATCATCACAACCCAGCCTTCACTGCGTTTCAACTCTCAAACTTTAAATCCAGATACACCGACATGTCATATTATTACAACAGTAGTCACTCGCCAGGTATCCGGCTATTCTGCTTCACTCACCCTCAGCACCTTCCCCAATTTGGCAACCCCGCCGACCCGTATCGATCAAAGAAGTATCAATTGCTGAGTCACACCAAATATTGCTAATGCAGGAGATCAACGTAATTATTATGGTGGAGCTTTATTTCTTATTCTATAGGGAGCATCAGCCCTTGTGAGTGTTTGAAGTTGTATGACTTGGACATTTACGAAAGCATTCGTACAGGGCACAGACAGTGATGGATAAGGTACCAGAGTTCATTCACCAGATGACCCTGGATTCTTTTGCGACCATTGGGTGAATTGGAGGAACATCAAAACTCCTGTACAGTAATATAAAGTATGAAATAACTTAGACCTTGACATCCGGCTCTTCTGCATCCATAACTGGAGCCTTCATATCCTGTACTCGTTTTCTGATCTCCTCTCGTCTCAGGTGTCCAACTTCCTGAGCATCATTCCTCGCCTTGGTTAGATTGGCCGTTGCATCTCGATGTGTTCTTTCAAGACGAAATGGAAAAAGGAAGAAGCTGGGATATAGCCCTCCTAACAATACGATAGCTCCCAAGCCAACCATCACTCGCTGCCCAGGTCCACCTGTTGATTCTTCTCGTTCGCAATGCCGCTGCTCATCTTTCATAGTTTGTCTCCGTTGTTTCAGGTGCTCTGCATTCTGTGAGGTACGACGTCTGCGGTGAATTTCGGCCATATATGGATCAAAGCCTGGACTAGTGCTATAGTAGCCTCTGGTCGCTTGAGGAGGACTCTGGAGAATGTTATAGGCAGAGAGAATGGCTTGGAAACGAGTGTTTCGCTCATGAAAACATGATATGTGTGTGCGTGCGCGAGGTGAATCGGGATGGTGCTGCCATACAAGTTCATAATCTAGACAATGTCAAGTTCACAGATCAAATATGACTGAAGACAAGCTGACATCGAGATTTTACATCGGCTGAAGATGCACCTATCGGCAGGTGGAAAATCTCATGAGGGGTAGGCCTAGGAGTCTTTGGAAAGGGGTATGATTGAGCATCTGGATTTTTGGTTGCTGCTGAAGAGTCGGTGCATGATAAAGTTGTTGCACGACGCCTCGACAAAGAGGTCAGAGATGGACGAAGAAATGCCACGCAGTACTCAGCTGCACATAAATAGCAAGGATAAAATAACATAAGTGAAGGGAGCAAGACGCCAGTTTATCCACGAGAATAAATCCTAACTGTTGCGAGAGTTGAGCTAGCTAACCGTAATTAGTAATTAAAAATGACAATCTACCTAATTATTTTGCTCTGTCAGGTTCTTCTTCAGAGTTTCCTTCAACATATCCTGAAAATTTTCGGACGCAAAATTTACTTGATTAAAAACGAAGCGCTCGCTCGATACTCCACCTTTATTTCCCTCCCCCATGGCCACCAAAAAAAAGGCCAGGCAGAAACCCAGGACTACTGCTGTCGTTAATGATCCGGCACTTAAGCCTACACCAGACACACCAGACACAGCCAATGGCGCCATCGTCGATAGGTATGTCCCTCCCAGTTGTTCCACACGGTGTTTATGCATGGTGTTCCCTCATTTTCAACCAACTTGTTGGTTCTCTTTTTAAGACCACCCGAGTCGAGTCCTATGTCGGCCATGACCCCTAGCTCGTCGCCTGCAGGATCCACTACCATTGAGAGCCCGTCGATATCTCCTCAGACAGATCCTCCTGCATTAGACCGGGGAGATCCTGCCAGAGCAGCAGAAGAGGTCAAGGAACGAGGAAACGCCGTCTTCAAAGCTGGTCGATATGCCGGGGCCATTGACCTTTACACCGAGGCCATCAGTAAGCACGCGGCTAGGTTAATCGCTCTTGGCTAACAAAATGTCACGAACTACAGAACTTAATCCTACTGAACCAGCCTACCTAACAAACCGTGCAGCAGCGTATATGAGCCTTAAACGATTCCGACTGGCACTCGAAGACTGCCAACACGCAGCCGCACTTCAGTCCTTCCCTTCTTCCAAAACCCTCCTCCGTCTCGCCCGCTGTCAGTTCGCTCTCGGATCATCGATAGGTGCCTCATCTACGATTAAAGACATTCTCGCCGTTGAACCTTCTAATACACCGGCCCTTCAACTTCGCGAGAAAGTCAAGTCTCTTGAGAAGCACGTGAAAAATTTCGGGGTTGCGAGAGAGAAGAAGGACTGGGGGCTTGCGAGACTTGCTTTGGATAAGTGCGTTCAAGCGATCGAGGGTGAGGGCGGGGAGATTCCTGAGGAGTGGAGAATATGGAAGGCAGAGCTCGAGTTGGCGAGAGGGAATTGGGAGGGTGCCAATACGGCTGCAAAGTGTGCTGATTTAATAACTCTGCTCTTCTCCTTAATTTTCAAATTTCCATAGTGATGCTCTCCGTATCAACCCCAACTCGCCTGATACCCTGATACTTCGGGGACATCTGCAATTCCTAGAAGGTAAACTCGAACAAGCCAAAACACATGCACAGAATGCTCTCCGGCTCGATCCCTCCTGTGAACCTGCACAAAAACTACGAAAGCGTATAAAAGACGTGGAAAAGTTGAAGGAAGAAGGCAACACAGCCTTCAAGTCGAGTAAACTCAAAGAGGCGGTAGACAAGTATACTCAAGCACTAGAGGTTCGTGATTTGCTGTTAACTCAGACTCTTAGCTCATACGCGCACTTAGGTTATTGGTGAATCAGAAGAGGAAGGAAAGGGTGGTCAGATCCGTGCAACTCTACTCTCCAATCGTGCAACAACGCTTCTCAAGGTTTGTCTTCTTTTTGCCCCACTCAACCATTCACAAACACTTTCACCCTATCAGCTATCCAGACACAAAGAAGCACTCTTAGATACGGACGCTTCCCTCCTCCTTTGCCCAAATTCATTCAAATGCCTGCGAACACGCGCCAGATGCAATTTCCAACTTGAAGCCTTCGACGCCTCTGTGGCAGATTTTAAATCGTCAATGCAACAAGCTCAAACCGAAGGCAGTGCAACGGAAAATGATGTTCGTGGGCTCAAAGCGGAATTGAAAAAGGCAGAAGCAGCATTGAAGAGGAGCAAGACGAAAGACTATTATAAGATCCTGGGTATACCTAGAGACTGTGGAGATGCAGAGATTAAGAAGGCATATAGAAGGGAGAGTTTGAAACATCATCCTGATAAAGTGGGTAGTACTCTGATGACCGCGAAAACATAAATATTTAAATTCATATATAGGGTGGCGAGGAAGAGAAATTTAAACTCATAGCTGAAGCTTATGCAGTTCTCTCCGATCCACAACGTCGTACGAGATATGATATGGGTGAAGATGAAGACGGTATGAACGACGGGACGAGTGGAATGGGAGGTAGAGGATTTGGTCACGTTGATTTATCAGAGTTGTTTGCTCAGTTTCATGGAGGTGGAGGAGGGTTTAATTCATTTGGTGGTGGTGGTGCCGGAGGATTCAGTTCGTTTGGTGGAGGGCCAGGAGGAGGGAGGAAGGGAGGTCGTGGGTTCCAATCGCACGGATTTCCGTTTTAATCTCTATCTGTGTGGAGGAAGGGAAGACATTGCTACATGCCAAATTTTGCTTTCCTTATGCTTTATTGTGGATTCAGATAAAGCTGTGTTACATCTTGACCATATGCTAGAAGCACTCATATCATGTAACAGCAGCTTGAGACAAACTAACTTAAAATTCTATATGAGAAGGGATTTATGAATAGTGGGAAAAAAAGAGACTGGTCAATAATTTGGAGCTGAAAATCCAAGTTGGTCATATTGTTGTAGCATCATTTGGGGTGGGATTTACAAAAGGAACTTGACAAGGAGTCTGCTATATACTCTTCCTCTACCTGCTTTGTACATTGTCATCATGCTTACAAGATGAATTTTTATGGATTCAGGTAGCTTCAACTCCATTGCATTTATTGATATGATTTTCTTGATTTTATAGGGCCCCACAAATTGTTCTTTATTCTCCTTCTTTTCATCTGCCATACTAGATCTTTTGTACTCAACAGCACCTTATTTTCTATCTTGCACTCTTCTGGCTCTTTTTGATTGCTATCTGCATATCTTTATATTTCTTCTTGTGACTTTCTTAATACTGATTGTGCCTCCTCATGTCTTGCTTTCATCTCCTTCACAAATTCTTCTGCCTTAGCATACTTTCTCTTATTTCAAAATTTATTCTTAGCTCTTGTCCATACTCTACCACAAATAAAGCTATGTGTACTTTATTGTTAAATGAAAACTCAGCTGTTGCTAGCTTTTCTGATTATGTTTCTTACTTGTGGTCAATATACATCTTCAAGTATTATTTCAGCTTGTGGTTTGTTCTTTCTGTCTGCTCTTTTGTTTGTGAATTAAATGTTGTAGACAAATTTACCTCAATATATTACAACTTGGGTCTAAAGAGTTAGGACTATAAGAAAAACCTTGTATTAGAGTTAATACAAGAGAGCTTAATAAAGTTTTTACTACAAAATAATATATCATATCTTAATATCAATCTACTCTAAAGTTTCTACTCTTACATGTACCTTGATATCATTCTTCTAGTCCCTTCTCCTAGATTCTAGGCTTATAATGTAATTTTATATGACTGTGGTTATATGCCTCTTTATTATCCAAAAGACAAAGAAAGGAAAAAGGAAAATCAAATCAAGAAAAATAGATAAAAGAAAATAAAAATAAAATATTAGAGTCCAAGCATACCATGACAACCTTGGCTTCAATAGGAAATGTTGTACCTAGCTTAAGTTCACTATATGGTCATACTTTGAAAGGAGATGATTTGGATTGGGACTTAGAAAATAGGTAGGCACTTAATCTAAGTTGATTATTAGACTAAGAAACTTTATATAGTAATTATCATATTTAAATATCAGAAGTGTCTTTCTAATAATAATCTACTGCACATACTCTAAGTTTATTGATACTATAGAGGTTGTTATTTGAAACTCTATGGGATTTGATATAGTATAAATAGACTCTTGTCCATGGGTTCATAAGTGATTGAAATAGAGTATGATCTGTACAGGAAGAGAATGAGATCATTCCATCCACAAACTAATGGTCAAACTAAATAAATAAACCAGGAGTTGGAACAATATCTTTGGTTCTTTGTTGATCATAGGCAAAAGAATTGGCTAGAGTGATTAGTGATAGCAGAGTTTGTAGTAAACAACAAGATATATTCAGCAACAAAATTGTTTCCATTTAGAGTGAATTATGGTAGAGAATTGAGGATAGAAGCAGTTGTAAGGGAATTAGTCTTACTTGAGAAGTTATAAGTATTTAGAAAATCCAGATAATATTTGGGTAAGGTATTCTACTATTACACCACTACCATATATACTATAGCAGAATGGTCTAAGCACATGGTCTGTGCACTTGACCAATCAATATCTACAATTATAATTAACTAAATAACTATAGTACTACTGTAATAGACTAGACAATGGAAATTAGGATAAGGTAGGAGCAGTTATTAGTCCATCAGGAGCTAGTCTAGGTAATGACCAGCCTAGAAGTGTAACTAAGCCTTTATAGAGTGGATCTAGACTTATAATATTGCTAATATCCTCTGATAGTAGTCATTAGAAGAAAAAAGTGGAGAAAGCAATAGAGTTTGCAGAAAGAATGAAGAAGGTATAAGAAGAAGCTAGAACAACATTGAATAAAGCTTAGGAGAAGATGAAAAGACAAGCAAACAGGAGAAGAAAGAAAGCTGAGGAATAGAAGAAGAATAACAAAGTGTTGTTGAGCATGAAAGATCTAGTATTTAAAGAATAACCAGCAAGAAAGCTAGTGGATCAATATATTAGTCCATATATCATTGATGAGGTAGTTTCTGCCAATGTAATCAAATTATAATTGCTAACTTCAATGAGAATTCATCTGATAGTGAATATTAGTTAAGTAGTGAGATACAGAAAACAAGTGGAAGGATAGAAAATAGAAGAAGTAAAACCAGTAGAGGTGAATAGAGTTAAAGAATGGGAAGTAGAAAAAATTCTAAATAAAAGAAAAATAAAAGGAGTAGTGAAGTATTTAGTATAATGGAAGAAGTTCACAGCAGAAAATGATATATAGGAAAAAGAAAAGGGCTTAAAGAATGCAAAGAAAGCAGTAGTAGAATTTGAGGAGAGGCTTAGTGCAGGAGTAAGGAAACAGTAAAAGTTAGACTTAGTAGAAGAAAAGAGTTTTAGGAAGGGAGAATTACTAAGAAAGTATATAGCAAAGATGTTGTATGAATAGAATGATGGAAAGTTTGAAGAAGAATATTTGAGAAAGCTAGAGAGAAACTGGCAAAAATGAAAGTTAGTTTCTCTGGAGAAAAAACCTTGAAGGAGGAATAATATTAGAGGTTGAAGATAGTAGACTTTATTTATTTTTATTTCTTTTCTCATTTTCATTTTCATTTATTTTCTTATTTTTGGACTTAGAGTTAGGGGTTAATGTGATGTCACAACTGTCACACATCAATTCACACAGGTTACTGTCATATAATCATGTGATATATAGAAGGATATAAAAAGTTCTAGTACAATAATATCATATTACATATTAATAGTATGTAATGTATATGACCTTTATGGTAGGCTAAGACTTGTATAGCACAGACCATTAGTCTAGCATATATAAGATAGATACATTGTACTAATTACTCTATTGAGTTTTATTATAGAAACCCTATACAAGGTTCTTTTTTTGACTTAGTACTGAGTTTTAAGTTGTAATATTTATTATCTTCTAACTTCTACACTTAGTCTTTCTTGAAACTCTGCCACTGCTTTCCTTACATTCTCTAAGTCCTTGTTTATTTTCTACATATTACTCCCTGCTATAAACCTCTTCCAACATACTAGATACTTTATTATTCCTTTTATTTTTCTTTTATTTAGAATTTTCCCTACCTCCTACTCTTCTACTCTATCTACTTCTATTAGTTTCACCTCTTTTAGCTTTTGTTTCTCTGCCAGTTTTCTATATCTTATTACTTAACTAATATTCACAACCAGATGAACCCTTATCAAATTTGATAGTTTTAGTTTGACTATATTAATAGATACTACTTCTTCAATTAATATATAGGAAAACATACCAGTCCACTAGCTTTCTTGCTAGTCTCTCCTTGAATACCAAATATTTTATACTTAGCATCACCTTATCACCTTTCTTCTATTTCTTAGCTTCTTTTCTTTCTTTATCTGCTTATTACTTTATCTTCTCCTATGCTTTTTACAATACTGTTCTTACCTCTTTCTGAACCTTCTTTATTCTTTCTGCAAAATCCATCATCTTCTCTCCCTTTTCTTTTCTTCTAATATCTGCTTCCATTCTCAACTTTCTGCCATAATTTACTATAAATAGAGATATCCTAGTTGTTGAATATGTTTTATTGTTTACTGCAATTTCCACCATTACTAACTATTCTGGCCAATTCTTATGTCTATGATCTACAAAAAATCTCAAGTACTGTTCCAACTCTTGATTCATGCATTTGGTTTATCTATTGGTTTGTAGATGAAATAATATTAACAGCTTTGTTTCAATTCCCAACATTTTATTCAGCTTCTTAGTTAAATCCACTGCAAACTGTGGTCTTCTATCTGAGATCACTCTCTGGAAATCCATGCAACTTCCACATGTTATCTCTGAACAATTTTGCTAGTCCCTTTGCCAATATTTCCTCCATAGTTGTTACAAAATGGGCTATTTTTGACAACTTATTGCATACTACCAAAATTGCATATTTCTTTGCTACTAACAACAGCCTCATGGTAAAGTCTACTATCAGATACATCTATAGTTTCTCTAGTACCTCATTTGCCATTAGTTTCCCTACTAGTACTTTTGTATAGTTTTTCATTATCTAGTATATATGTTATATGCCAAGTCCACTCATCCAGAAAACACATCTCCATGGTATATTCCTTGCCAACAATTAAAGCCCACCTTCCATGGTAGCTACCTTATTTGCAACACACCTCATAGCAGTGATGCAATTGTCTGAGTATTCCATCTTCCATGACAGAGATACTCCTATATGACTTGGCCTTCCATGATGGAGTCATACTTCTGTTAGTGTCTCAACACTGAAACCTCTGCTTGGGGTAATAAGAGCTATACTACTGAAATCCTGAGTATCTCCTATAGTAGGAACTCATATAAGACTAGTAGTTAC
>Ga0157368_1001192_pt1 | contig 11196 bp, 5 predicted proteins | sample AttbisABBM3_FD_113146 | JGI IMG/M metagenome (GOLD analysis project Ga0157368, IMG submission 113146) | Fungus gardens microbial communities from leaf cutter ant in Botucatu, State of São Paulo, Brazil - Atta bisphaerica ABBM3 | ecosystem: Host-associated > Fungi > Mycelium > Unclassified ...
CATGTGCCCTGACGTCATCTTCCAGATCCTTCTACCACCTTCCAGACCTTACGACGTCACATCATGTGACATGTCATGTGACTGCGATGTCATGTGCCTCTTTATCGTCCAAAAGAAAAGAAAAGAAAAGAAAAAGAAAAACAAAATTCCTATAAAGTCAGAAAATAAAAGAAAAAGAAAATAAAAATGGTTCCTGTCCAAAGCATCCCATAACAGCAACCATGTAATGATCTCCTAGACTTGTGGAATACTCTCCACTAGTCTTATAATGTTGTTGTTATAATTGATGTCTTATATCTACAAGGTGGTTTATTTATAGATAACAGATATTAGAGGTCTTTCTTCATAACTTAATGATTAACTACAGTGTACACTACTCATATGTATAATCAGTCAGCACCTCATGTAGTAGTTGAGGCCTCATCATGTTTTCCTTGCTATTTCCTTATATACTGACATATGTATTACTTGTAGTCATAGGTATATGTAGCTATAAATACTACTTTGTATCCTTATGCTTTACCAATTGACTACATCTCTTACTCTTACTCAAGTCTTTGCCTAAGTTGCAACCTGAGCCAAGCTTAAATGTTATAATAGTTGTAGCTAATTACATTGATCTCTCTATTTTAGATGAGATTTCTAATATCTTTACTCTAGGTTCTAACTATATTATTTGGCAGTATCTCAAGCTTGTTTCAGCTAACAACAGTTAGAGTTGAAGATAGTAGACTTTATTTAGTTTCTTTTTTATTTATTTTTCTTATTTTTGAACTTAGAGTTAGGGGTTAGTGTGATATCACAAACTATCACATAACAGGATACTGTGTCATATATCTGTCACACATCACTATTACAGTTATATAGTTATATATCACACAGAAGAATATAAAAGGTTCTAGAATAATAATATTATACAGTATGTTTATTATATATTAATCTTATAGATAACATATACTCTTTAGAATAGGCTAGTCTAGTGTAGTATAGACCATTGACCCAGTATGTATAAGATAGATACTTTGTACTTGGAACTCCATTAAGTTCTCTTGTGTTAAACCAATACAAGATTTTTCTTTTACTCTTACACTTGAGCTTGAGTTGTAATAATTCTCTTCTTGGCTGATGCATATCCATTACTGTAACACTGGCTTAGACACTTCAAGAAGTTGGTTTCTGTCATTACACCTAATCTAGGTAAACTTGCTTATAATATTTCCAAGGCCTTTAGACTTATTGTTCTTTTTAATATATTTAGTAAGCTCATTGAAAAAATGATTGCTAGGTAATTTCAATTTGATACTGTTAAGTATAGTATTCTTTATTCCAACCAGCTTAAAGATATGGTCCAATAGTCTACTAAGGATACTGGTATATTTCTAATATACTTGGTTTAAGCTAGTTGGGCCAAGAGACTTAAAACTAGTGTAGTAATATTTGACATTGCACAATTCTTTCTTTTCTTAAATTATAGTATGCTTACTTTGATCCTTAGACAGTTTAGCTTTATAGACTACATAGTCAACTTTTTTTCTCACTATCTTATAGGTAAATCAACCTAGAACTCCTAGAACTCCTTTTTTTATAGAGTCTATAATGTAAATGTAGGTATGGAACAAGGTTCTGCATTGTCTCCTATTCTTTCAGTACTTTATATTATATCACTTATTCACATTTTTGAAATTAGAGCTCAAGCTCTTAATTTAAGTACTTCTATTCTCTGATATCTAGATAATAGTCTTCTAATCTCTTAGGGAAAATGTGTAATACAATACTGCCAGAGCTTTATAGTAGCTAGAAAGTATTTATAGACTTGATAGTTTTATTTGGCTTGGTCATGGAGTATAGCAAGTCAGAGATTTTTCATTTTTCTAGAGTATATAATGACTCTAATGTAGAGCTAGATCTCTCAACAATCAGTGCTCTTACTTTCAAGTTCAAGGTATATTGAAAATACTTGGAGTTTTATTTTGATCAATGTCTGTTCTTCAAGAAACATACTTGTTACTACTTCACTAAAATACTGTCTACAGTCAAAGCAATGGGCATGCTTGGAAATTTGACTAGAGATTTTCTTCTACTCTAGAAATAGCTTTTTATTACTTATATATTATTTCAATTGCTACCTATAGTTTTGATTATAACCTTGGCTCAGATTGCAACTTAGGCAAAGACTTGAGTAAAAGTAGGAAAAGAGTCAATTGGTAAAGCATAAGGATACAAGATAATATCTATAGCTATATATACCTATTAACCATAAGTTATATATAAGGTATCTTTGAGAAAGAAATGAGAAAAACATGAGAAAGTCTCTACTACTATATAAGACACTGACTAATCATACATGAGAATACAACAAGATGCAGCAGATAAATGAGACAGAAATAAAACAACCCCAATACATATTGTTTATAAAGTAACCACCTGTAAGATATGAGATATCAATCATAATAATTTTCAATTCTGGTTCTTTGCTAAAGCTTCTACCAATACATAAATATCACTTTTAGCAGCTATATAATGCAAGTGTTAGTATAACTGGGCAAAGTTCATAGAGTGTGTGTATTTTACAATCTCTAGAAAATTCTAAAATATATTGTTTTATAGTTACCAAGTATATGGCTTACTACTAGAGAATCCTAAGAAAACAGAATAAAGTTTTCTAGAAGTAACAACTACTCTAAATATTTAAACAGTCTATACTAATCAAGCAGAATATTAAGCAGAACATTTGCTGACATAACTACAAAATAATAGTACTAAATAGTCAGGAACTTTGATAGAAAGACCTAGAATGTTGTATATTTGTGAAAGTTGATTGTACAGTAGAAGAAGGGAGAGTTATAATTATCATAAGAACAATACTTAGTAGAGGTCTGATAAAGTTGACTTAGTAAACTCCTTAGATTTAGTAGTAGGCTTGAAGCTTGAGATTTAGGAAAAGAGAAGTCTATAAAGATTGGCAGCAGACTTTAATGATATTTGGGTTTTAGTTTCTAGCAAGGAAACTTATTCCTCTTATATCTATTTTGCTATCACAAAATGAACTACTCACTTATTTATAATACTTGAACCTGAAGTATACTTCTAGAGATTTAGAAGTAATTTAGAAGTTTCATAATAATGGCAATGATAATGATAAAAAATAAATGATAAATAATGATTGATATTGTTAAGTATGAAGTCTAATTCTCAGACACAAAGGTATATAGTAATAGTCTATATATAAGCTATTTCTATCACATAACCAAAACTTTTACTTGATTAGAGCTGTTATTTGTTATAGCAGATATGAGGCTAATTTCAAAGATGACTAATTATATTACTACATTGATATGCTTGTATCTCTATAAATACTAATTACTATGTAATATATTGTTACAACTTAAAACTTAATGTTAAGTCAAAGAAAAAATCTTATATAAAGTTTACATAAGAAAACTTAATAGAGTTCCAAGTATAAAGTATCTATCTTATATATGTTAGGCTAGTTGTCAGAGTTGTAAGCAATTGGACTTGGGTTTAATTTAGTTTTATTTTATTTTATTTTGAGTTTCTTTTTCTTTTTCTATTTTGAACTTAAATAAGAAAGTGTGATACAATGTTATATATAATAGTCACCTAAGTCACAAAGTGTGATGGAGGCGTGACACATGTCACAAAGTAGTCACACACACATGTCACAGTCACAGGTCACATGATTATATAACACAAAGAAGAATATAAAAGATTCTGAAATAAGAGATATTATATAGTATAGCAACATGTTGATCTTATAAAAAGTACATGGACTTGAGGGTAGGTTAGATGTAGTATGCACACAAATCATGGTCTGTAGTATATAAAATAGGCTAACTTATACTTGTAACTCTTTTGAGTTCTTTTATGTTACTCAATATAAAAGTTATCTTTTGTTTTTACTCAAGGGCTTAAGTCATAATACTAGTGGTCTGTATGATACTATATCTAACTTATCCTAAAGTTCATATATTATCTATAAGATCAACATATAGTGAATATGTTGTATAATATTCTTGTTTCAAAATCTTCTTCATTCTTTTGTGTGATATGTGTGACTAATATGTGACTGTTGTAACTATCACATATAATATTACACTTAACCCTAACCTTAAGTCCAAAATAAGAAATTAAAATTAAAATAAAAGAGAATAAAAAAAGAAAAGTTTACTATTTTCAACTCTAACATATATATAATATTATCAGAGACAGTTTAATGAGTGCTTTTATCTTATTTTATTTTATTTTAAAAATCAACAATTTATTATACAAGACTTAGTGATTAACTATAGTATCTACAATATAGATACTTAAATAGTAAAAGAAAAAAGAAAAAGAAAAGAAAATGTAGGTAAAACTATACTATACTAGATAAAATGGAAAAGTAATATCAAAATTAGGTAATTCCTTCATAAAAGGAGAATGTTTTCTGGTTAAATTCCAAGAATACAACAAAATTCTTTAGTAACTTCTTGTTGGGGTTTCAAAACTTGTTATATCTTCTACAACTATAGAATATATGACATCTTGACTCAATTGGATAGTTTTTAAATAGATATTCATAATTCACTTGGGAAAAATCTAAGACAGTATTTCCCTATAAGAGTGTAGTTTGTAATAGCTCTAGTTGCTTACATATACAAAGTATTATAATATTCAAAATGATTGAGCCAAGTGCTACCTTTTATATAAGTGGGCTTAGTGGGCAGAAAATCATTATTGATTAAGTCTAGGAAATTGCTCCCTTCGTGATCTGATGCTTTAAATGTTATTTGCTAATTGTAAAGAATTGAATTGCATTCTTTTTTTTACTAAAATTTTATAACACTTTATATAGAAAAATAGAATTAATATGAAACTGTCTGGTCTCTTTGTTTACTGCCAAGTGAGAGCACCATTTTTCACTGCTGAGACAATCTCACAAAGTTCAAGTATTGCTAACATTCTTGTTAAAAATATTCTGAGATCTTGAGTAATAACAATGGTTTGTAATTGATAGAGATGAGAAGATGAGTCAAAAGTTTGTCTTGTGGCATATAAGGCATCAGTAATAATAATGATGTTTTCAATGTTAGGAACTTGAATGGTCTTATTAATGTTACATTTGATAGAAAACAGTTCTAGCAGAACTTCTCAGTAAAGGTAATATTTATGACATAATAGATGATTTTGGCAATAATATTTTGATCTTGGTGAATGTGTAATATCAAAGTTGTGACTTTATTTTTGACACTAGTATCTGATATGAGTAAGATGGTGCTTTTGAGTTAGATATAGAGTTGTTCAAGATTTTGTCAAGAAGGTGTAAGTAAGCATTCTTGACTTCAGTGTTTTTTTAGTTTACTATGTGGAATAAATAATGATTAGGAAAATTATCTACTAGTTTGAAACCAGGAGATAGCTCTTTGTGAAGTTTATCAAATACAAGAAAAACTTTGTTAAGTCAGTTATTGGAGTTAATAATTGAACTCCAAATATATTGAGGAGAACTATAGGATGAAATAATTTAGGAGAGTTATATGTTGATTTATCCAGTTTAGAGATAATAATTGATGTTGAATTCTTAAAATATAAAGGCCAAAAACTAAGATCAATACAAGTATTTGTAATATTGATAAAATTGGTGATACAATTGTTATTAGTCACAAAAGTTTTGAGATAACACTATGAAATATAATCAGGACCTAGTATAGATAAACTGCTACAGTTTTTAATAGCATCAATAAATTACACTTAAGAAAAGTCAGCCACTCTAATTAAGGTTTTAAAAGGATTTCTTTTGATAATCATATGCTAATATTTCAATTTTGAGCCAAATTAAAGGTTTGATAGAAAGCTTGCCAAATATTATTGAGTTTGATGCATAGACATTTATTAAATTTAATGGCTTCCATAGCTGGTAGCTTGTATTTTTTTTGATGTGATTTCTTAAATCTTATTATCAAAAAAATATTAACCATTTCCTTGAATTTCTTCCAATCTGAACTTGTCTTGAATATTCTGTAAATATCTAAATCTCTACTATATTTCTTGTCTTATTAAGCTTTAGAATTTTTAGTAATCTTAACACATTTGGAATACTTATTCCAAAGATTGCTTGAAATTGACATGAATTCTTGTACTACTCTTTTGAGTGATTCCCTGTTAGAGATATTAGTAGTGTCAATATTACTAATTTTGTTCTTAAGCTCCTTGATGAAACTTTTTTCTTCCTTACTATTCTTGATGATGATACAATGATTGTCTTGGATGAATTCTTCATTGATAATGATATTAACTGTTAAAGGAGCATAGTTAAATAAACTTCTTAGATCAGGTAAAATGAAATGATTGTTGAATTCTTCAGAATTGGCTTGAAGAAACATCAGATCAATGACCAAATTTATATCATTGGAGTTATCAGTATATCAAGTAGAGACTTGATTGATAGATATGAATAACTTTAGATCAAATGAGTCTGTTATTTCTCTAAGAATGTTAGCATAAGTAGAATAATAAGAATATGATGGATCTCAATTGTTATCCTTGATATTAAAGTCTTTTGTTATAATAAGAATATTATTAGAGTTTACCTTAATATCCTTTAGATATTTTAAGGTAGTTTGCTAATCATCAGAGTAAATGTTGATAATGAAGCAAATAATACCATAATTAAAGAAAAAGACAAGATTTATATCCTTATGATTGATAATGTCCTTTCTGAGTGAGAAGCATAATTGAGAGAGTCTGGTGTTGATACAAGTGATAACTCTTGGATGATAATTGTTATTAGTTGATTATTTTGAGAAGATGAAGAATGATGAGAAGCACCAATAATTTCTTCCTCTTCCTCAGAAAATAAGCTAAAGATAGACTGAATGATAGACCATAGAGGTTCTTAAATGAGGATGATATTAAAATTTATGTTGTTTTCTCAGATAATATCTAGAAGAAGACAGTTTTTGTGAATTTTTTGTGAAAAAATTCTTAAGTTGTGTAAAATCATTGCTTTAACCTGCCTATACCTGAGCAAATTAAATTGACTCTAATTTCTTAAAGCTCCTAGGACTTTTTATCATGTTAATTGTAGTTGAACCTATGTTTCCAGAAGGAATAGTTACAGTTATCTGCTTGATGATCACTTTTGCAATTAATATATTTGAAGAAATGAAAACAAAGTTTGTTTTTAGAGTTTGTCTTGAAATTGACTTTATAACATCAAGTTATATCTCTGTGATTTTGATTTTATATAGCTTATTATATTTTGGATATTTTACTTCATGAATTCAGTATGTAAAAGTGATATGACCCCACTTCTAGTGTTATAATGCATGTGAGGACTAATATTTTTCTTTTCCTTTTATCTATTTTTCTTAATTTTATATTTCTTTTCTTTTGAATTTCTTTTTATTTTTATTGATGATGAAGAGGCACATGACATTACAGTCACATGAAATGTCACATGATGTGACGTCATAGGCCTAGAACATGGTAGAAGAATCTGGAAGATAACATCAGAGCACATGATGTACACATGGTAGCCTTAAGTAAAACATGAAGCAGACATGAGAATGAAGCATGGACATAATGGCAGGTTTAATTATTAGTAGCATGGACCATCATGTAATAGTATAAATAGGGTAGCAATTCAGCAGAGACTCCTTGTTGAGTTCTTTTGTGATCGTCTACTGCTTGATAGTCTACTGAGAGCTTTATTGATTATGTATATCTACTAGTTGTCACAACAGGTAGTTGCCACAATATCTAGCAATTATTGTACTGAGAGACTCCAGAATTCATATTGATTCCACAGATCATAGAAATATGATTTCCAATGTTGATATATCTATTGATTAGTATTTTTACATTCAAGCCACTTTGGAAGTTCTAAATATTGACCCAAATAACTACTATATCTGATTTTGGAGATGCTTTGATAATACAAGGTCAAGATATGAGTATGATGTCATTGATATTGTTTGATGAAGCTTGCATATATATAAGTTTGATAGATATAGATAATGTTCAATTCTTTTTAAAGAATTTCAACTTGGCCAGAACACTTTTACTTGGCCTAGAAGGAATCAGAGAATAATTTTTAATATTTTAGCCTGTTTATCTTATTTGAATAAACCTTGATTATTATTCAATGTGTTTTTTGGGGTCTTGGTCTTAAATTGAAAAGAGATATATTGTCTGAAAGAATTACCATTCTCATTAGCATTTAATTTATCTTATCTAGATTCATAGATAGACAAGATAAAATTCCATATAGCAAAACTAAATTCTACAATTTGTAGAATATCACTCACAGTCTTGTCTTTAAGTTTTCTTTGTCTAATGAAAGTAGCCATCTTGTAAAGTAAGCAAGCAATGTTTTTACCATCACTTTCTAAATAGTCATTTACACTAAAAATAAAAATAGGGCAAAAGTTGCTATTCTACAGTTGTGAATATGCAGATTGGTTTATGAAGTAAGGAATAGTAAAGAGTTCTAACTCTTGTAGATATATGTTGTTAACATTTGTACCATAAGGTTTCAGCACAGGTTCTAATGCTTTTACCTTACTAGTATTGTTACTTTTCTCTATTTTTGGAAATATATAAGACAATGTTGGTATGTCAGATTCTTTAACTTGTTCAGCCCAAGAAGGATTATTTGCTAAAGCTTGAACATGTTCAGCATAAGCAGTTAATGAGATATTCAAATATGCTAAGAAAACCCTAGAACTATTAAAGTTAGAATTAGTAGACCAATCTTTGAGAATATCAATCTCCATGTCCATTTCCATGTTGTTAAGAGGCTCTTAGAAGTTATGCAGTGTACTTAAATAAAAAGAAAAGATGTATTTGCTAAGATTCTTCTAGGAATTACTATATGAGATTGTTAGAATTGAAAATGAGAAACTTTAAATTATTCTCAATTTTTTTCTCATTTTTATTTTCTTTTCCTCTTATTTTTATTTTGGGACTTAGGACTAGGGGTTAGTATGATGTCACATGTCACAGAATCACATGACATTATGAAAGATATAAAATAACCTAGAACAAATAATATTATATAAGGTAAATTAGTTTGTACTAAGAACTCTATTAAGTTCTCTTATGTTAACCTTAATACAAGGTTTCTCTTATTGATTTATTCTAAGATCTTTGAGTGTTAGATGCAGTTCACACTAGGGATGGAAGTCTGCAAAGTGGACTTAGAGATATGCAGACTTATAGAATGACCTTAGCTTCAGCTTATATGCTATGCCATCTATCTACCATATAGTCACAAATTTAGATAGAAGGAAGAAGTCTAGAGAGAAAATGAGTACTGATTGGTGTATCACCATTGAAATTGAGTTTAATAAGAGTTATCTTTGTCAATTATTAGACTAGCAAATTACAGTGTAATTACTAGTCTTATATACAGATATATACTATAGAAGATGCTCAGAGTTCTAGTGGTATAGTTTCTATTGCTCCAAGCAGAGGTTTTAGTATTGAGACACTGACAGGAGTATAACTTTACTATAGAAGACTAAGTCAGATAGGAGTATCTTCATCATGGAAGATGAAATCTCCAGATTGTTACATTACTACCACACAGGTATGTTACAAGGAAGATAGCCACTATAGAGGGCAGGCTTTTAGATTAAATATTAATAAGAAGTATTACTATGGGGATGTGTTTTCTGGATGGGTGGACTTGGCATATGACAATGTTCTACTTTGTAGCACTTGTAGTACTTTCTTGTCTTTTTCTTTTTGGTTTTCAGCAGTCTTTTATTATATATCTATATACATTGCAATTGAAACATCTAAGTTTTCCATCTTTATTGTAGCTATTCTTGGACTTTCCAATCTCTATAAGTGTCTCTCTGCCTCTGTAGGTTATTTCTATTCCAGTTCTGTAATCATGCCAGCTTTCTGTAGACTTGTATCTTTGTTCTACTAATGTAATTGCTACCTTCCATTTCTTCAATGTTTCTGGTACTGTGATAGATATATATCCCAATATCATCTTGATGATGTCACTTCTGATGTTCTTCTTTAATAAGAAAATTGCATGCATATCATCTACCTCTACCTTTATAACTAGTACTTTAAACATGAAATCTACAATGTGTTTCTTTTCTTGTTGAAAATTCTTGATCTTCCACTTGATATCTACTGTCTTACTCTTGTCATTGAATACTATCTTGATCTCTTTAACAAATTTGTCTCAATCCTAAGTATTTTCTTTTTCTTCTATTTGATTGATCTTCTTTTGTGGATATATTTCTGTGATGCCTCTTTAAGTTGGGCTAATACTACAGTTATCTTGTCATTAGTTACTATAACTCTATTACTTTTGAGGAATAAGTGGATTTTCCTCCACTAGTCTTTAAATTTTATCTGGTCACTATCAAACCACCATGGGTCTGGAACTATGCTCTTTGGCATTACTGCCTGTTCCAATGCTGCAAGTGCTAGTACTGATTCTGTCAATATATTCTCTAGTGTTCCTAGTTCTGTAGTTTTGTTTTTATCTAAGATATATTTTTTGGTGATCCTTAATAATCTAATTATTTCTTCTAATGCCTCAATACCTGTTCTTTGACATTGTCAAGCCATCTTGTTTGTCTATGAATTCTACCACAATAATTGGTTTCTGTTCTCTATTTTGTCTGTAGTGTCTCTTGCTACAATTTATATTGCTGTTTCTTCTGACAGTTTAACTATCTGCCTGTAGTCCCACCATAAAGTAGTTCTGATAGTTCTTTAATGGCATAACTATTATGACATTCTAGTGGCCTAACCACTATGCATTCTCCTTTTACAAGATAAGCCCAATAACACTTTACTAGATATTATAACTTTAGCTTGGCTCAGGTTGTAACTTAGGCAAAGACTTGAGTAAAAGTGGAAAAAGAGTTAATTGATAAAGCATAAGGATACAAGATAGTATCTACAGCTATATATACCTATTGACCATAAGTTATACATAAGATGTTCTTGAGGAAGAAATAAGAAAAACATGAGAAAGTCTCTACTATTACATAAGGTACTGACTAATCATACATGAGAATACAACAAGATACAGCAGATAAATGAGACAAAAATAAAACAACACTGACATATGTTGTCTATAAGGCAACCACTTGTAAGATATAAGGTATCAATAGTAATATTACAAGACTTATCACCAACTATGCTTCTATTGGCAAATAC
>Ga0157368_1001193_pt1 | contig 11195 bp, 8 predicted proteins | sample AttbisABBM3_FD_113146 | JGI IMG/M metagenome (GOLD analysis project Ga0157368, IMG submission 113146) | Fungus gardens microbial communities from leaf cutter ant in Botucatu, State of São Paulo, Brazil - Atta bisphaerica ABBM3 | ecosystem: Host-associated > Fungi > Mycelium > Unclassified ...
ATCTAATATTACTAGTACAAGATTAATATATAGAAGAAGTACAAGTATACCACATAAAATTACCCAATTAAATAATAAGTATGTCTAGCCAGTAATCTAGGTCTAGTTACCAATATCTACAGTTATACTTCTAGCATGCAGCTGCTCTTTCCTTAAGCTTGAGACCTAGCTGTTCTTCTTAACTAATAGTCACACTGACTATTGGTTGAGAATAAAAGCAACTGCCCTTAAGTCAAGATGACTATAAGTAGGGATTACAAAAAAACTTGACAAGGAGTTCTGTTCAATTTGACTACTACTTCTGCATTTTGTATTGGTCTGTACACAGTATCTGAGCCCTACTCTAACATTTATGATATAATACTATATCTAGAATCTTCTACCAAGTTTCATAGCACATGATTATAAATGACTTGTTAGGTAATCTAGTAATGTCACATTATGTGATGTGTCATGTGACTCTTCCCATAGATACTTAGCATAAAGTAAGTAATAAGCAAAATAAAAGGAAAATAGGAAAGAAACCAATTCATGACAAGTCTCTTACTGGTGCTGCCATAGCAGATACTTCCTGTTGTCTGGACACTACAGCTTTCTTATTGTCATTCCAGTTCACTACTTGTAACCAATAGTGGGCATTCCAAAGTTCAGGTAGCCTTACTAGTATATCTTCATTTTTTGATCTTACTATTTACTCTGACTCCTCTGCATAGCTATGTCATGCCTCTTGCTAAACTTCCATGTCTAACCCTGTGCCATTGCATTATACCCACTACTTACTTATTCTGTATTTCATTTTAGAATCATTAACATCCCACTTTTCAGCCCTTATCCATCTGAAACCTTGAGAGTTGGTGATATGTCTGATTAGGATCACCTTGACGGCAACACCACTTCGACCCATAGCCATCTGCAAATAAAATCTCCAATCGACACCTGGATTCACCCTCGAGTGATAGCACTCACACTTCGGAGGAAAAGAGGGGTCGGCCACTGACATGAATTGAAACTATAAATAGATATTGGGTGTGACATAGCATGTGACCTTGTAACATTCGTGTTGAATAAACAAATTAGCTCTTTCTTTGGAACCGTCACGACCGCCACTTTTGTGCCCGACAACTCGTGCCTACCCACAAGCGGTCTTACATCTGCTTTTTTGCTTTGAAGGACGCGTATTATATTTGTTTTTAGGTGTGTCAGTTTCATGGCTCTATCCGGTCGGGAACTGACATAATGTGGTTTTATGATTCTTATCTCCCTGTTTGTTTCGTTCAATCGTGATAAGTCACTGAAATGCCTCCAAAAGCTGGTGGAGAAGCAAAGGTTGGCGGTGCTGGCGCTGGCAACGTTCCCGAAAAACAGCGATCAATCCAGACAAGAAGTGCTCGCGCCGGACTCCAGGTATGTCTGGCCCAGAGCTACAACTGTGTTTCCTCTGACCCATGCTATAGTTTCCAGTTGGTCGTATCCATCGTTATCTGAAGCAGAAGACACAACACAATGTTCGTATTGGTGCCAAGGCCGCAGTATATACATCAGCTATCCTTGAGTATCTTACGGCCGAAGTTCTAGAGCTCGCTGGTAAGATGTTTTTAAATTGTGTTTAGACAAACCTGACTTGCTATTCCTGAAAGGGAATGCATCAAAGGATCTGAGAGTGAAACGCATTACACCTCGTCATCTTCAACTTGCCATCCGAGGGGACGAGGAGCTTGACATCTTGGTCCGTGCTACGATTGCTGGTGGCGGTGTTATGCCATTCATTCATCGGTCCTTGACGGTCGCACCCAAGGGTGCCGTAGTCACGAAACCAGAGGTGCAGACTCAGGGATAGAGTCTTATCGCCTCGTGTTCAATCTGATTCTTATTCGTGTCTAATTGCGTGTACTTTGTTCCCTTTGCACGACATGTTTATGTCTCATGCTGTGCTCGCATCTTTGTAACCAGACCCATCTTCGTTTTTGTTTTATTATTATTTCTATTCTCAGAAGAGAGCTCTTAGCCTCCTGCATGTATATGAAAATAAACAATGCAGACGACTGAGGAGAGCTCTTGGTGTATAAGATGATTTGCGTTGCTCCGTGATCTGAATGAGCCCGATTTGTTTGATCCTGTCAGCCACAGTCATCTTCATTTCGTCTTCCTATCATATCCCAGCCTATCAGTAAGTTCATGAATCATCACTCACAATGTCCGCTTTTCAACTTAATGCTTGATAGTCTACCAGTCCTTATTGATTCCGGCTTTGCCATATCTATTACCTTCGCTAATGTCTCCAGAACGACCGTATTTACGAGGGGCTACATCAAAGCCATATACTCGCAGCCCTTCTCCATCAATTGAAGACCAAAATGAATTCGCCCAACTAGAATATCCACGTACGCCTCAGATAGACGAAAGTCAGACAGGGTTTCCGACCCGCGCCCAATATCAATTGATTGAGAGAGGATACCTTGAATCACTTACACCACGCCGTCGAGGCAAAGCTCTTATATCACAGGCGCTCTTTGACAGAGTCTGGGACGTCTTGCACAATGCTGATAACGTTAAGGAGAATGCACAGTTCCGGTTCTGGGCCCGCAAGATGTTTACGCTTAACAAATCGCACGCGGTCTACTTAGGTACTAGTGGTTCTCATCAGATGGAACAAGAAGTTTTACTGCACGACGGTCTCCTTGTCGCAGTTCGGGAACAGATCTATGACCTACTTTGTTTTTGTCATGGCAGCACTAATCATGGTGGGCGGGATAAAACTTGCGCGCTTATTCGCAAGCACTACACTTGGGTGCCCAAGGATCTGGTGGCTCAGTTCATCAAAGCGTGCCCGACTTGTATCCTGAAGAAGTGTGGACATCCTGAGCCTAGTCTTCTTTCTCCCAGTCTCGGAACTTCTGTAAGATCTCCGTCTATCCCAGCCGTTCAGCCTTCTGTCGACTATTTTGCCCCACAGCAAGAACCAACTATGCCTCTACCACCTTTGAGCGACCATTTCAATGAATTTGATGGCATCGAGGCCCTTCCGCGAGGCTCTTGTCCTGGTTCCTTGCCTGGCACGCCGCTTCATGGGCCACATTCGCAATTCATTTTCAACCGAGAACACATAGAAAGTAGTACGCCTATCGATCAGCTCAAACACTACAACCAGTTATCGCCTGATCAGAGCTCGCTTGGTGGGTTCCAGATGATACGCGAAGTCTCCCTCTACAAAGGCTTGCCCGATGGTTGGCAGTACCAGAACGTCGACTATGAAAGCGCATATGCTGATTTTGTTAAATATCAGCGAATTGCTCCTATTTTACCCTATGATCCCTCTCTCGGTCGCACTCGTCCTAGGATACCTGACATCGCTCCACTCTTCAAAGCGGATTTCGAGGACTATGTCAATTACCGACATGACGAAGTGGATGAAGCAAGCTTCAACCTTTCGGGCATTGTTATGTCACCTCAAGCCCAGGATTACCAGTCCCAGTCGATATCACCGACACCTGAAGGGGATGAGAATGACGAGCTACCTATTGATCCATTGTTGGTGGCACTGTCTGCTTCTATGCGCAACTCTATTGATTATGGTTCGCCGAACTCGGGAGAGATTCTGCTTTCTGACATTCTACACACTGAAAGCGAAATTGACATAAAGACTTCTTCTCAGATTCCTCTTTCTCCTTCTCCTGGTTCTGAATCTGTTGCCACTGGAAATAGCATTTTGGGAGCGTCTTTGAATCTGGAGGCTCTGGAAGCTCTAGACTCTGTCAAAACTTTCCGCGAATTCATGAGTATTAGGGAAAGTCTGGATTCTGGGTCAGCCCTACTTGGCCAGGACAGTAACAATAGCAATGCATTTTGGAGAGAAGGCGATAACGGAAATGAAAATACGGATAGTAGTCCGGCGACCAGTGTCAGGTCGAACGTGTCAGGTTTATCGTTGGTTACTGGCGCGGTGCCCGCTTCACCAGCATCGACGACCAGCACGCCTATTACTACTGCTCCTATCACTCCAGCTGATGAGATCGTCCCTGAATTTGGACTCGTTGGGGGCCTTTCAGAAGTGTTGGCGAAGGGCGAATGTATTGAAGAGGAGACCAGCTTGGAACTGAATGCGGTCACCCAAGCAGTTTCGATTTCTGATATTGAAGCGTGATGATCAGCATGCCAAGGGCAATAGCCCAGATTGAGGTCTATCTTATTTCCTATCTGCGGTCAGTTTCTATTTTGGAGGGGCGTTTCGTGTGTCCGATATCATCTACAAACTACATCATATAATATATTATGTTCTTTACAACATTCGAATAGATCAATCTTGGTGATGGAAGGGGTGTTTCGCGCGCTGTATTCAAGTATCTCGTATGACGAATTGAACAGAAGAAAGTATAATAATACAATTGATCTAATGGTTATGCTGAAAGTTGGGCTCGACTACCGGTGGAAAATATTAGCATTTTCTATCGCTAACTCATTGAAAAGGCTTACTCGCGTATTGTCTCATATAGGAATTGATAGCTCCGCAGGTTCCCTTTTAAGCGCCTAATGTCAAGACTGTACGTATCGCTCAAACCGGACAGACGTGTCAGCTCTACAGAAAATCTAACTTCACCAGCCGGGTCTCTCGAAAGGTTTTTCGCATATATAGTATTAATCGTGGCCTCTGCGGTGATCTGCGGCATGAACAACTTTCAGGAGTTTGGAGATAACTTGATCGAAAGGACACATACAGGTTCACTCGCTTCCTGTGAGATCTCACTCCCATAGGAAGACTGAGAAGGACGAATACATCGAAACCTGAAACTACTCTCGGGCTGAACACAGATTCCAATAGAGTCCAGGACATCTCGAATTTTAGTCATCACCTCTTTCGGCGGTCTCTGCGTGACTGTCGTATTATCAATGGCACCACGGTGAATGGCAATAGCTCCAGATGAACTGTTTACATTCAGGATTAACATATCCCCTGGTTGCTAATTGGGAAAAACAAACGTGTGAGTAGGTATGGTGTTTAGGGATGTGAAAGTCGCAGTTCCCATGTTCTTCATTGCATTTGTGGAAGCTATGGATGGTACTATATCAAAAGGACGTCTGGAAGAAAGAGAGAGTGGTGATATATAGGTGCGCTTCACCAAAATATATGCCTGCCTAGCTCAATCGGATAGAGCGTCAGACTCTTAGATAGTGCTGAAATCTGAAGGCTGCGAGTTCGACCCTCGCGGTGGGCTATTATATTGGCAAACATCTTATTACTGATAAAGATTTATTAATTATTTATAATTTCTCAATACTACTTATGTTTTTTTCATTTTAAGTTTTTTCAATTATGTAATAAAACCAAGTCTATAGTTTATAACTCTGACCTGACACATAAGATGCTTTTTGAATTCTCAAGATTGATAAATTATTTTATTTCTTTTTTATTCTTTTAGTTTTTATTTTTATTTTCTTGATTTTGACTTAGGTGGTAGAGTATAATGTAACATCACATGTGATAGTCATTGCTTCTTTCTTTCTTACTGCCATCTCATATAGTAGTACCTGAAAAAATTTCAGTGAATATATTTTTCCCTTTTGACATTAACACTAATTGTTAGAAACAGTTCACACTTGAAGATGAAAGTCCATGGAGTTGGCTTGGACATGCACAGAGTGTAGGAACTCCTACAATGAGCTCAGTGATGTGGACTTGTCAGAATGACCTTGGCCTCAACTTATGTGTTGTGCCTCCTACAAGCTGCATGGTCACAATTTCAGAGAATGGTCTTGTAAGGAGTTGTAAGAAGAGGGGTAAAGCATGTCACCATTGACAACGGAGATTTAGTGTCAACTTTTAGTCAATTATCAGGCTAGCTATTACAAGGAGGTCACCAGCCTTAAATATATAAAATAACAAAAGGAGTAACTAAAACAGATCTCTGAGTGAGTGTTTTACTAATGAAACACTATATAGGAGTTTAGATTTGGAGAGGGGAAAACTCCGCAATAAAGCAAAATAACCATGGAATTTTGGTGGAATTAAGTCCATTATAAAGTACCAAACTACCAATGGAGTTTTGGGCACAAATAAGACCAAATAACCATGGGGATTTGATGTCGTATTGAAGTTAAACATGTCTTGGACATGTTTCGGAGTTTGGGATATGACACTAATACCAACTCTTAAGAGTCTTTTATAGGTATAACTATGAACATGGAAGTTGATACTCTAAGAGGTCAGTCTGTGTCTTCAAGTACTAATAGTTCTAGAGCAACTTTGATGTATTCTGATATGTTTTTCATAACATATACAGAGTGTATTCAAGCTCTTGCTAACAATTTAATCTGGACTGATCAAGTTGAGCTCAGTAAATCTCAAGGACCTACTCTATCTTACACTACTTCAAAAGTAGAGGAAAAGAAATCTGCTAATCAGGCTAAAGCAACTAAACTAATACTGGATCCTCATAGTGTAATAACTAATGACATACTCAAAGTTTAGAACCAATAGTTATTAATAAAACATGCCCACTGCAAGATTTAGAATCCTCAGCCATCTCTTATTCAGAAAATCAATCTGTGGACACATAATTGTGGGATGGTAGCTTCTGTCTGATTTCTATCTTTGGCATTAACAAATTCTTGGAAGGTAACACAAAGAATATTGTATGTTCTTTATACAGAATGGCATCTTTCATTAGACAACATAGATTAGAAGATAAAACAGCAGAGGACATTTCTTATATCATGAAATTTGGGTTTGCTGTCTGGGATTTCTTGTCATCCATTTATAAATTAGAATGAGATAAATTGATAGCTAACAAGGATAATAGGTCTTTTAGACAATACGTCACTTTGCAGTTCAATGCAAAAGTTCCAAACCATTGATCTATAAAAAAACTGTCAATTTCTGAAAATAAAAAACAAGCCAATATTTTAAAAGTACTTTCTCCAATCTCTCCTAGACTAAGCAAGAGTATCTTGGCTAAGTTAAAATACTACAAGAGAAAACCATCTTCTAGTTCTTCCAACTTGTCTTCTACCAATAATAGTCAATTATATATACAAGTTTCCAAGAATAATATTAAAGATATTGTCAAGATCAAGGAGAATTTCCTGAACTTATCAGCAAAGAAAATCAAAAAAGTTTACAAGGTTCTTAATAACCAGAAGAAGAACAATCCAAAGATCAATATAATAACTAAAAGTCTTTCAAGAAAGCAGGTAATTATACCAGTGAGTTCACAAATCTCTGAAAGAATTATGGTCAAGTTAAACAAACTTAAAGATATCAAATCTAATATTATAGCTGACTTTATATGTGCAGACAATATAAACATGGTGATTATTACTAACAAAGTTACTGCCAATTTGGATCTAGATATTATTAAAAAGTACATCAAGAATATTAATGAAGTTGATATAAGCAAAATTATGAGTACAAGACTCTCGCAATCTAAATCTTATCTCAATATTTTGGGTATATCTTACTATGTCAAAGACACTAACTTACCAATCACATCAGACATTATTGAAAGAGTTCTTCAAACAACTTACATTTTCAATGATATTGTTCTTGCATTCCACCCTCACATTATCAAAGCTTCTCCAAATTCTGATATAGCAGTTATCTAGATCAACATATGAAACTCTCAAAGTGACACTAAGGCTAAAGACCTTATTAACAGATATTTTAATATAGAAGACCACATTGCAATGATCTAAGGAACAAACATGAATCCTGGAGTTCCTCAATACAAGAATTGTTGGAAATAGGAGCACACAACCTTTGTGTATCATACACATGGATCCAAATATGCCAAGTGTAATAGTTTGCATAAGATATAATACCACAAAGATATAGCATGATGCTGTAAGGTGAATTTCAAGACTAACCCCTCCAGACTTGAAACAAAGAAGAGTAATCTCTGTTCATATTCTTTTAAATATATCAACTTATCAGGTGTAGTTCACACCAGGAGGTGAAAGTCTGCAGGATTGGCTTGGTGATGCATGAAGTGTGTAAACTCTGTGCTTGGTGATATGAACTTGTAAAATGACCTTGGCTTCAGCTTATATATTGTGCTGTCTATCTACTATATGATTATAACTTTAGATAAATAGATGAAGTCTAAGGTGGGAGTGAGTGCTGATTTAGTGTGTCACCATTGAATACCAGAAATTAAGTTCAATAGGAATTATCTTCACTGATTATCAAACTAGTGAATTATAGTGTAACTACTAGTCTTATATATGAGTAGGAAATATATAAGATGCTTGGGGTTTTAGTGTATCACCCCAAGCAGAGGTTTTAGTAGTGAAACACTGACAGAAGTAAGGTAAAACTCTGCCATGGAAAACTGAGTCAGATAGGAGTATTCCTGTTATGGAAGACTAGATATCTAGATTGTTGTATCACTGTCACAGAAACATGTTGCAAAAAGGATGGCCATCATGAAAGACAGGCTTGTGTCATGGATGTTAAGAGATTAGTATCACTACAGGAATGTATCTTCTAAACAGGTGGACCTAGCATATAACACAACTATAAAGAGGAATACTAAGCAGATAGCAATACATAACTATTCTAGAAACATTGTTTCAACAAGAAATGGCATGCAAAAAAGTATTAAGAGCTCTGTAAAGATAGGAGCAAATGAATTTGCTCAGTTGTGGGTGGAGCAAGTCTATGATTATTAAAAACCTAAAAAAAAATTTGTAAAATGTTCAAAAGAACAGACTTCTTACTGATGTTATGCTAAAAAACAAAAAAGATTTCAATATCATTTTTATTCAAGAACCCCTATGGTCTGCCATCTAGACTATTTTTAGCTCATCATCTGAGGAAGGTAAAAAAATTGTGGAAGCTCCTAATCACCCTTTATAGATTATCTTTTCAAGAAATTCAAACATTGAAAACAAATATCCAAGAGTTATTATGTACATCAACATTCAACTTCTTTAATTATGCTTTTCACTCAGAAAGAACATTATGAAATATAAAGGCATTAACCTCATTTCATTCTTTAATAACAGCTCTATTTGTTTTATCATTCACTTTTATCTAATATTTCTGTTTTCACTCTTTTTTTTGTAGACAAAAGCCTCTTTATTTCTCAGGAAAAAAGTTACAAAAAATCAAACCCAAATTTATTTTGTAATTATAGCATCATTTCGTCTCTTTTCAAACAATTTGGCTGTTGTAGCAACTACTAGACACAAAGTCCAATAGCAGTACAAGGCAGCAAATCTCTTAAGATGAATATAAAGTGGAAAGTTCACAAGAGAACTCGACAAGGAGTCTCGGCTAAATTAGAGTCCTATATATATGTTTTACATGTGGTCCATGCTAACAATAATTAACCCTGCCCTCATGTCCATGTTGTATCCTCATATCTGCCTCATTTCCTACTCAAGGCCACTATGTTATCTCCATGTGCCCTAATGTTATCTTCCAGACTCTTCTACTATGTTCTAAGCTTATGACATCATATTATGTGACCTGTCATGTGACTTACATGTCACATGCCTCTTCATTGTCCAAAAGAAAAAGAAAAGAAAAAGAAAATCCATAAAAAATAAAAGAAAAGAAATAAAATTGTTAATGTCCAAAGCATCCCATAACATTGGTCTTATGATTCAACATAACAAATCAAAGGTCTTTTATTTCTCTAAAGCTACTAAACACTTCAATTTCCCTCCTCTAGATTTGAGACCATTAGAAGGATCCATTTTATGACTAAATGTTACATAGAAATATCTTAGTTTCATATTCAACAGAAAACTTTTATTTTGGCAACATATTCATTTCTATTTCAACAAAGCCTTGTCTACCATTAAGAGAATGAAATTGTTGGGAAACTCTACTATGGGGTTGTTACTCACACATAAATGACTTTTTTACAGGACATTTGTTATATCCATTACACTATATAGCTTTCAGCTATGGTTTTACAAAGATGCTCCTCTTTCTAATCTTCTTAAGGAACTTAGGAAGATACAACATAGAGCAGTACTATGGATTATGGAAATGTTTTGTACCTCTCCATCATGAAGAGTTGAGACTATAGCCAGCCTCATTTCTATACACCTTCATCTTGAGAAAATCAGCAGAAGACATTATATAAGAATGGCATCTCTACCTAAACAACATACCATCAATTTGCTTTTGGATGATCAATATTTAATTGTGGACACCAACAATCAATTAAATGAAGTTTATCCATCCTTCAATAGGCTTAATAAAGAACTCTTGCCTGGTTTTCAATTAGTAGACAATTTTGCTGATCATTTCTCTTTTAATACAGTGAACTGTAAAAATACAGAAGTCAATAATGCTCATATTTGCACTCTCAACAAAATCTTTGATGATTTCCTCTTGAATCCAAACACCATTCTTGTAATCTCTGATACCAGCAACAAGAATAATGTTGTAACTTTGATATCACACATTTGCTCTAGTCAAAACATTCTAGCCAAAACAATCCATTGTGCAATTAATGTCACTTCTACTGAGGTAGAAATGTTCTCAATTAGATGTGAAATTAATCAAGCTATTTAAGTTCTGAATGCTAGGAATATCATTGTCATCACTAATGCTATTTACACTACAAGGCAAATCTTTGATTCATCTTTTCACTTATATCAATTACACTCTATCACTATACCTCAGGATCTTAGAGCTTTCTTTAACAAGGGCTCTATCAATTCTATTGAATTTTGGGATTGCCTTATTAATACTAACTGACATTCTCACTTGGCTGTTGACAAAGAAACCAAACAATTCAATATTGATACTATCTTCTCTTATAAATTATCATGGAACTTTAGCAAGAAAGAAGAATGTGATTCAATTCTACAAAATTGGCAAATGTCATTTCAAGCTTCAAATTACAAAGAAAATAACTTTCTGGATCTAACTGATGATGATAGCTATTATACTAAACCCACTTATACAAAGAGCAGCACTTAACTCAAATACTTTGAACACTCCAATATGTTGTAGCAACCACTCGCTGGAATGGCACTCGTAGTTTGCTTACTTCAGCAAAGCTCTTAACTGTTATGAACTAAAACCTTTAGAGTGAGGTAATAGAACAACTCTTGTATTAAGTAACACAAGAGAACTCGATAGAGAACTCTTCTACAAACTAGTCTACCTTATATAGTCCTACAGATGGTCCATGCTAACTACTGTGCACCCTACCCTAAACAACCATGTGTAGTCCATGAGG
>Ga0157368_1001194_pt1 | contig 11188 bp, 7 predicted proteins | sample AttbisABBM3_FD_113146 | JGI IMG/M metagenome (GOLD analysis project Ga0157368, IMG submission 113146) | Fungus gardens microbial communities from leaf cutter ant in Botucatu, State of São Paulo, Brazil - Atta bisphaerica ABBM3 | ecosystem: Host-associated > Fungi > Mycelium > Unclassified ...
CAATATTTGATACTGCTCCACTCTAGTTTTTGCTATTATAAGCTTCTTCTCTTTTCTTTTAAATATTTCTATTTAGATTCCTGACTATCTAGTTATTATTATTTCCTGGTTATGTCAGCATTATTCTGATCACAAGAAAACTTGACGAAAAGTCTCTGATATGTTCCTATACTACTATTACAAGTCCTACCCTAAACTACATATATTGTTTATGAGTGTACTATATATATATTATGAGAATAATATACTGTAAATATACACTTTAACATTACTGTCCTAGTTTCTTCTACTATCTTCTAAACTTATGATATTACATCATATGACATGTCATGTGACTGCAGTTATATGTCTCTTTATTAACTAAAAAAGAAACAAAAAATTAAATAAAAGAAAAAAGAAAATTAAATCAAGAAAAATATATAAAATAAAAATTAAATCAAAATAAAATATAAGGATTTAAGTATACTATGATAGTAATACTTCTATTTAGGCTAGACCATAGCACAATAGAATAGTTCCTCTTCTCTAGCTTAAGGAATTTATATTCACTATTAGTCTACTAGTATAATAATAACCAGTTTAGGCTTAAGTTAAAGCTAGAGTATTGGAATTACCAAAATATAAGAAATCCTACCTGGAGTACTATATAGATGCAACTCTATGCTGATTTACTTGGTGAGCTTTAGCTATTAAGTCAGTACTAGTTCTAAATATACCTATAATAGAGAGACTGTTGGTTAAAGGTTTGACTTACTATTAGTTGTTGAACAAACATCTGTAGATGTCAGAAATCTTCTAAGTGGACTTTGTTGTTTTCCATTTTTCTAGTCTTTTATGATTTCTCTTTTCTTTTATAGTTTAGTTTTCTTTTTGGACTTAGCTAAGAGGTATGATGTTATATTATATATGATGGTTACACATATTAAAGTTACATAGTTATGTAACTTGGTAGAATATTATGAAAACTATGAGAAGAACTTAGTTATAGCTTTAGAGTAAGTTAGATATACATAGACTAACTTTTAGAGATATATATAAAGTAGACTACTTTATAGTAGAAACTTTATTAAGTTCTCTTATGTCACTCAATACACAAGCATGCTTTTACCTTAACACTTAATCTAGGTTATAATAGTAGACTAAATAGGGAGGTCTTTTAAAAAGAAGGATTACTGAATATAATAGTATAAAGAGATTAGTAAGTAAATATTAGCTTTCTACTATAAATTTTTAAAATCTACAAAAGGTGTCTCAAAACAGACAAAATAGTATGTAAAATAAAATTCTTTTTACTTGAGCAAAGAACTGAAAAAAAAGTAAATTTAACATTGTAAACAAAACTCTGGAAATTAGTTTAGATAATGTATTTGGTTTTATTTATAGAAAAGTAATAGCTTCTTTAGCTGAAGAATTAAAAATACCTTTTATTCAATAAAAAGTTTATAAATTTAATATAGATAAAATTTGGACCAAACAAAAATAATCTGTATTTATATAGCAAAGATTTTTATTCTTAATATACAGAATCCATCACTTCATTATCAAGTTACAAATACCACTGAAGCCTATAGTCTTTCATTCTTCCTGTTTATAAGCCTCAAATACTACTGCTAACTCCATAGAGTTCTTCAAGTCAATATTACTACTCAAGTCCTGAAACCCTTTCAAATACTGTTCTAACAACAATTATAATCTCCTCTTTTCTACTATTGTCCAATAAGCTTTCTATTATTTGGTCAACATTTGAGATCATTTTATCTAGGTTTCTGACTACTTATATCAAACTTGGAGATAATGAACTTGTTTTTTTCTATCTCTCTTATATTATATAAGTCTCTTTTATTTTCCTACTTTTATTTTTCTCTATTCTCTCTATTTTTTTCTTATTTTAAACTTAGTAAAGGGAAACAATGTAATGTTATACATGACTGTCACAAATATCACAATTTGGTCACACATGTCACTGTTACTGTCACAATATCATGTAATATATAAGAAAAGTAATATCATATATTATATAATGATACTTATATATATATAACTCATAATATTTAGGATAAACTAGATGTAAAGTACACATAGACCATACACCAGATGTATATAGAGTAGACTTCCTTGTACTAAGAACTCTACTAAGTTCTCTTGTGTAAATCAATATAAGATTCATTTTTTGTCCTAACTTTAGACTTAAATCATAACAACTTGGTATAATTAATTTAAGGTTAGATTAGTAGTGTTCCATCTGATATTCTGTTTGATTGGTATAGACCAATTATAGTATTTAGAATAGCTATTGTCTTCAAAGAACTCTATTCTGTTTTTTTAGAATTCTCTGAAGGTAAGTTGTATATTGTGTAACTTAGAAATAATAAACTTGAGATTCTCTAGAGTCATAAACTCTACATAACTGTGCAGACTTTTCCAGTCATCCTAATACCTACTAAATACTTTCTGTAGTTTTAATAGAATTCTTTGTAAAAGAAGCTCTAAACTTTATATATGTTATTTCAATTGTTACTTATATTAAAGGCAATTTATATTTGCTGGAAATATTCACAAGTAGTATAGTGTCAGAGTTGAAGACAATGTTATTTATTTTTTTATTTATATTCTTATTTTAAACTTAGGGTTAGAGGTTAGTGTGATGTCATATGTTACAGTCACACAAAAGAACATAGAAGGTTTTAGAACAATGATATCATATCACATGTCAATAGCATGTAATATATATACTTTTTAGGATAGACTAGGTTTAGTATAGTACAAACTAACAGCCCAGCATATATAAGTAGGATACATTGTACTTAGAAATTCCATTGAGTTCTTTTATATTAATCATTACAAGATTTCTCTTTTATCTTAATACTTTGAGATTTAAGTTGTAATATATAAAAGACAGAATGAATGATGTAGCTTAGTTGAATATAAAGGTAGAAGTGATTCAGAAGTGAAATACTATACAAATAAGATGACCTTAGCTTCAATGAAAAGACATTACACCTAGCTTAACTTTATCATGTGATCATATTTTGAAAGAGGGTTTGAATAAGTTTAAAGAAAGTATAGCACAATTACAAATTGATTATTAGACTAAAGAACTACATATGGTAGCTATCATTCTTAAATATAGGAAGTCTTTTTTAATAATACTACTACTGTACATATTCTGAATTGTTGGGTACTATAAAGATTGTCATTTGAAACTCTATGAGATTGATGAGAAGTAGAAATATTTTAGTTCTTAGATTAATGGGTGATCAGAATAGAGCATGATCTATACTAGAAAAAGATAAAAGGGTGTAGATGTTAGATACAGTTGGATAATATGTAACAATCTATAGTTTTTGACTCTAGTTCTTTTATGAGACTTTTAAAAGAATACAGGTATTACTTTTAGCAGCTATGCAATGCAAGGCTACTCTTTGGATTCTTGGTGCATTTCTGTTAGAATTATGAATAATTTCTTTCTTATTTATTTATTTTTAGTTTTTATTTATATTTTCTTTAATTTGGATTTAGACAACAAAGTATGATATGATATCATACATGACACCTATCACAAGGTTGTTACATATGTCACAGTCATATATTATATGATGATGATACAGACAAAGTCATTGAAGATTCTAGAATAGATAATATTATACAGTATGGTAATAGCTTGTTAGCCTTATAGGAAGTATATAGATTTTAACAATTTAGAATTAAAGACAGTGGACTTGTTCTTTTCTCCTTTATCTCTTATTTGAAACTTAGAAGAGACAAGATAATATGACAAGATATGATAACTGTCATCTATGAGTTATATAGGTCACAGTCACAGTCAAAATGTTATATGACACTACAAAAAGATAACATTATACATCATAAAAGATATAATAGCTTTATCTATATAGACTTATAACATTTAGGATAGTGTTATGATCTTAAATCCTTAGAGTTGGATAAAAGAACAAAACTCTTGTATTAGAGTAAACATAAGAGAACTCAACAGAGAGCTCTTTACAAAATAGTCTACCTTATATACTTTGTATCAATGGTCTATGCTAGCTACTGTGCACCCTACTCTAAATGACTATGTGTAAAGCATGAGGTCAACATGTGGTGTCCATGTTGTATGATGTCACTTTGTTCCAAAACCTTCTACTCCTTTCTCTCAAGTCCTGTGATCAATATTGTGACCATACCATCAGATATAACTGATGTAACCATGTGACCAATCACTTCTAACCCTAACTCCAGAGTTCTAAAAATAGAAAAATGTAAAATAATTGAAAATAAAATAAAAATGAGAAAGAAAATAAAAAGAAACTAAGTCCACTTTCTGCAATTTTAACAAGTAGGCTAGATGTAGGTGTACACAGACTATACATCAAAGATATATAAAGTAGACATACCTATACTAAGAATCTTACTAAGTTCTTTTGTGTTAAACAATATTAGTTTCCTCTTTTGACCAAATATCTAGGCTTAAGTCATAATAGTAGAACTAAGTGTTCTTTTCTAAGGCTGCCTAATACTAGGTTCCCTCTAAACTTACTATTTTATCATTCTTAACTAAGAGATAACACTGCCCTTGAGTCAGAAAGAAAAAGCCAGGCTCTAGGCTCAAAAGAAGAGTAACAGCCACTAAAAAACTTGCTGTAAATGATAGTAACCAGACCCAAGCTACTGTTTAGATATACTTATTGTTTAATTAGATAGTATTATAGTAGTATACTTGTATCTCTTTAGTAGAAGGCTTGTGCTGCAGGTCCATTGTGACTTGTTTATGCAAAGTAATGATGTTCTCTAGTAAAAAAGTATCTAGTTTAGGGATATTAAGATACAAGTTCAATTAGAGTAGTATTGAGTAGGGCAGTAGAGAAGTAGTCAGTAGATAGTGTAAAGTGGGACTAGTTGAGAGCCTACTAGTATTTACAGAGATATCTTTTTCTATACTACCACCTTTTACACCTATACTCACATTAACCCTTACTATTTACTACTATCTTACTAAATAAGTCAACACAATGTAATGGAGCAGTTGCAGCTCTTGATAAGACAATGAGCAGAACAATTAGTAGCTAGTTTAGAAAAAGTAGAAAAAGCAGCTTCAAAGCCCAGATACATGTTTCAATCAGAAGTGGCCAAGCTATTTTTATTTGATAGAGATCCAGAGAAGATAGTGGTTTTTGTAATAGCATGCAAATTGTATATTAGAATAAGGATGAGAGAAAAGTTGGTAGAGGAACTGGTATATTGAATTTTGATATATATACAGAAAGGATCAGTAGATGTGTGAAAAAAGAATATATTGGCAGATTTGGAGTCAAGAGATTGGGAATTTATATTAGCAGGAAAATTATTGGCAGCATTAAAAAGGGAGTTTGGGGAAGGAGACAATAAGTCTGTAAAAGTAGCAGAACTCAGACAGATAGAACAAGATCATCAGACTATGGACAAATTTGTCTAAATGTTTAGAGGAGTAGCAAAAGGAAGTGGATATGAAAGGAGAGCTCTAATAGAAGAATTTAAGAAAGAAATGAACTGAAATATCAGATACAAGCTCATAGAGGCAGAATAATCTTTCTTGGGTATTGATAAGTAGTTTGACAGAACAATTAATTTGAATAGAAATTGGAAGGAGAGTAGAAAGGAAGATAAAAGGATGAAAGAAAGGAGAGAGGCTGTAGCACCAAGACCAAACATATCAGCAGATGCTAGAAGGGCACAATAGCAATAGTTGCTATAGTTCCAAGTATGGCCAAGGAGATAAAGCTTTTAGTAAGTACTGACAAACCATATTCTAATAGAGGGAGTGAAGAGAACTAATACCACCATAGTATACCTGCAATAGCAGCAGGTAGTATTTGCACCAAGATATGACTCATATGCAATAGAGGTGGATAGGAGAAAGAATTGCTACAACTGTGGGGGATTTGAACATATTGCAAAAGACTGTAGAAATTGGGAATTTGTAGTGCAAGGAAGAAAAATAGAGTACAAAGACAACCATAATACAAACAATTTAAAAGAGGAGGAGAATCTAGTAGTTTTCAACTAGGTTCTAGTTACAACAAGTTTGCAATACTCAGAAGTAGAATAATAGAAAATATATTCTGCTGCAACTTGAATAAGAATACTCTAAGAGAAGTAACAGTAAAGATTGGATTAGAAAGAATTGACACACAAGAAGGAATAATAGTAGAGGCACTATTAGATAGAAGAGCAATGGATCTAGTTATAAGCTTAGAGTTTGCAAGGAAACAAGAATTTAAGTTGAAAAAATTTGAAAGACCAATATATATAAGAAATATAAATAGAATGTTTAATAAGGAGAGACCAATAGAGCACACTGTGGAGGTAAATATATTTTACAAGAGACATAGGGAGAGAACTAAGATTGATGTGATAGGAGAGCAGAAGTGAAATGTAATTTTGGGGATACCTTGGCTTGCTTGCCATAATCCTGAAATCAATTGGAAAACTGGAAAAGTAAAAATAATGAGATATCCTGAAAAATATGGAAAGCAGTGGAGACTAAAGCAAGGAAAGTCAGGGTAGTAAGAGCAAAAGAATGAAGAAAAAGGGAAGAAGAAGGGGAATAAACAAAAGGAAAAAGAAAAGGAGCAAAGAAAGGGAAAAAAGAAGAATAAACCAAAGAAGAAAAAATGAAAGTAAAGTGGGTGTTAGAAAAGTGGGAAATCTAAGATGAAGAGGAGAAAGCAGCAAAGTCAGAGAAAGAAGCCAAGAGACTGGTTCTTCCATGATTTCACAAATAGATCCAGGTCTTTGGAAAGAAAGCAAGTGAAAGGATACTAACAAGAAAAATGTGGAACCATATGATAGAGATGAAGAAGGGATTTGTATCCAGGAAAAGAAAGATGTATTCTTTGTTTAGAAAAGAGAAGAGAGAGATGTGTGAGTTCATTAACAAACAATTGAGGAAGGTATACATTAGATTCTTAAAATCTCTTTAAACAGTACTAGTATTTTTTGTAGAAAATATCAGTATAAAAAATTATTCAATAAGTTAGACTTATGATAGGGTTATAATAATGTATGGATAAAGGAATAAGACAAGTGGAAGACAGCATTTACTGGCATTTACTACTCCAGAAGGGTCCTTTGAACCAGTAGTGATGTTCTTTGAGCTTACCAATTCCCCAGCAACATTTCAAACAATGATAAATAAGATTTTATAGGACTTGATAAATATAGGGGAGGTAGCAAGCTTCTTTGATGATATCATTGTGAGAATATAAGAGGAGGAAGGATATAATAAAGTGGTAGAAAAAGTGATAAAAAGGTTGGCAGAGAATAACTTGTGTATATAAAACCAGAGAAGTACAAGTGGAAGATAAAGAAGATAGAACTCTTAGGAGTAGTAATAGGGTCAGAAAGAATCAAAATAGAGAAAGAAAAGATGAAAGGAGTGTTAGACTGGCTGACTCCAAAAGAGATCAAGGATTGGAGAATTGAAGGCATTTGTTAAAGAGTGTAAAGTTCAAGTTTGAGATCTGGACAGACTATAAGAACTTGGAGTATTTCATGAAAGCACAGATGTTGAACAAGAGGAAAGCCTGCTGGATACTATATTTGTCAAGATTTGACTTTACCTTAAAACATGTACTAAAAACAAAGATGAGAAAGGCAGATAGATTAAGTAGAAGGTCAGACTGGAAAGTAGAAGTAGAAAAGAATAATGAAAATAAAAGATCAATAAAATAAGAACAGATTTGAGGATTAGTAGAAGTAATAGTAAAAGAACTAGAAGTAGATATAGTAGAAAAAATAAAAAAGGCTAGAGAAAAGGATGATGAAGTAGTTAGAATAGTAAAATAAATAAAGAAGACAGAGGTAAAAATATTAAGAAATGAGGAATGGCAGGTAGAGAATGATCTATTACTAAAATAAGGAAAGATATATGTACTCAGGAATAAAGAGTTGAGAACAGAAATTATCTAACTACACTACAATATATTAGTAACTAGATATAGATGATAGTGGAAGACAACAGAACTGATGGCCAGGAATAACCAGAGATATAGAAAGGTATGTGGATGGCTGTGACATGTGTTAAAGGATAAAGAATAGAATAAAGGCACTGGTATGGAAGTTGATAGCAAATGAGATCCCAAAAAAACCATATATGTATTTAACAGTAGACTTCATCACAAAACTACTATTAGTAGTAGAAAAAGACATAATTCTGATGATATGTGACCAGTTGTCAAAGATGGCACACTTTGTAGCTACAAAAGAAGAGACATCAGCAGAAGACTTAGCAAGATTGTTTAGACAATGTATAGAAGTTGCATAGATTATCAGAAAGTATGATATCTGATAGAAAACCACAATTTGCAGCAGAGATGACAAAAGAACTAAACAACATGGTGGAAATCCAGACAAGGTTGTCAATGGCATTCTACCCACAGATAGATGGGTAGACAGAGTATATGAACCAGAAGCTAAAACAGTAGTTTTTTGTGAATCATAGACAAAATGACTGGTCTGAGTGGCTGATATCTGTAGAGTTTGCATTAAACAACCAAAGTATTTCCCTTTATGGGAAAGTATAAGTAGAAATTAAGAATAGGAGTAGACATTAGAAAGAAGGGGAAAATAAAAAAGATGACAGAATTTGCAACAAGAATGAAGCAAATTCAGGAAGAAGCTGGGGCAACACTAAAATGAGCACAAGAAGAGATGAAGAAACAGGCAGACAGGAGGAAAAAGAAAGTAGAACTATGAAGAAAGGAAGATAGAATAATGCTGAGTACAAAAGACCTAGTATTCAAAGAATAACCAGTGAGAAAATTGATAAACTACTATGTAAAACTATATACTATTGAGAAGGTAGTATCTACTAATGCAGGTAAACTAAAACTGCCCACCACAATAAAAATTCATCCAGTTGTGAATGTGAGTTGAGTAGTAAGGTATTGAGAACTAGTAAGAGGACAAAGGGTAGAGGAACTGAAACTAGTAGAAGTTGATGGAGAAGAAGAGTGAGAAGTCAAAAAAATGCTGAACAAATAAAAGATAAGAAGAGTAACAAAGTATTTAGTGTGATAGAAAGAATTTACACCTGAAAACAATACATAGAAAAGAGGAGAAGATCTAGAGAATATAAAAGAAGTAGTGAAGGATTTTAAAGAAAGAAAGAATGTAAAAATCAGAAAGCAACAAAGAGTTGAAGTAGCAGAAGAGCAAGAATTCAGACAAGGAGAGTTATCAGGGAGGTAAACAGCAAAAACATGAGACATAATGAAAAGTTTGAAAGAGAGTACTTGAGGAAGTTAGAAAGAAGTTGGTAGAAATGGGAGCCTGTTTCTCTGGAGGAGAAATCTTAAAGGAAGGGAGGTAATGTCAGAATCTAAGACAGTGGACTTGTTCTTTTTCAGTTCTAGTCTCTTATCTAAAGTCTTCCCTATTTTTTACTTGGATTCTTCTATCTCTTTTCTCTTTTCTTTTCTCTTATTTTGAACTTAGAAGAGACAAGATGACATAACAAGGTATAACAACTGTCACAAGCAAGTCATGCAGATCACAGTCATAGTCAAAATGTCATGTGACACTACAGAAAGATAATATTATACATTATAAAAGATATGATAACTTTATCTATATAGACTTATAACATTTAGGGTAGGCTAGATGTAGGTGTACACAGATCATGTACTAGAGGTATATAAAGTAGACACACCTGTATTAAGAATCCTACTAAGTTCTTTTATGTTAAACAATATTAGTTTCCTCTTTTGACCAAACCACTGGGCTTAAGTCATAACAAGTTTTATATTTTATCTACTATTGAAATTGAGGCTCTAATAAGTCTTATTTTCATTTATCTTTATCTTAAGAAGCTGGTTAAGTAGTCTTGTCTTAGGACTACTACTTTTCCCTCTCAGTATATACTGATATCTAACACATCTCATATATTTGAGATCTGATAGAATATCTTGGAAGTCCATAATCAGTAATTTATGTGTTATCTGAGAACATAGAAGGCAGATTGAAATAATCTTTGACTTCAGCTTGTATGCTACACTTTTACTAGTTATACTGGTTATATATTTTGGAACAGAAACTAAGGACTTGGAGAGTGGAGAACCACTAGAAGATGACAAGGTGTATTATAACAAACATCAGAAGTAGATGTTAGTTTTAGTTGATTTTCAGGATAACTATTACTATGTAAACTACTGGATTATAAACTAGGGTAGTTCTCTAGAATGAATGAAGACTATTAAGCAAGTTACCCTAATTCTAGTAATCTTCAGATATTAGAAAGAAGAGGTTCATAAAGTTAACAAGGGCCATCAAGGACATCTGAGGTGGAATAGAGATGTATGATCTGTACTAGAAGAAATAGGAGATTATCCATGGGTTGGAGCAGATATGGTCAGGAAATGGGATATGATATCTTGTCAAAATATAGTTCTCACTTTAAGTAGATACCCATGATTAGTTATGTGGTAGGAAAGTCAGATCAAGTACAAAAGCTTATTTGGAGATGGATGTGGTTATCTATGAGAGTAAATGAAATACCTGGGTTATAAATCAAGTTAGAGAACTTATCTATAACTATATAACTTAACCTTAGATGACAATCTTGGCCTTAACTTATGTATTGTACCACTGTCTGTTGTGGTCATAATTTTGGATGACTGAGGAAGTAAGTTATCTAGTTGATGTAGTGAGACTTAGTCATTGTCTTTGTTAATTTTCAGACTGGAGACTATATAATATCTACTTGTTCTTACTATTTCTGTAGTCAGAACTGTGGCTAAGGGAGTTGTAGTATAAGAGATAACTAGAAGTCTAGGTAAGAAGTTGCTAAAAGATAAAACACAAGAGGTTGATCTATATACAAGTGAGTATAAATGCAGAAATATATCTAGAATTGATTAGAATTTTACCTATAGGTAAGGAAGCAAATGTTTCAGATATCTTAAAAGTTGGTCTATAATATGTCTCTCTTTATGTTGTGGCAACCACTTATCACAAAGGACAAATGATATCACTAACGAGTAAACCTCAAAGTGGAAGTATAATGTGGGAATTCACAAGAGAACTTGACAAGGAGTCTCTTCTTAATTAGAGTCCTATATATACAAAGTCCTCATGGTCCGTGCTACTAATAATTAACCCTGCCCTTATGTCCATGCTTCTTCCTCATGTTCACCTCAAGGCCACCATG